>Ga0187779_10001794_pt1 | contig 13375 bp, 9 predicted proteins | sample 1015_Q2_SP10_10__FD_132435 | JGI IMG/M metagenome (GOLD analysis project Ga0187779, IMG submission 132435) | Tropical peat soil microbial communities from peatlands in Department of Meta, Colombia - 1015_Q2_SP10_10_MG | ecosystem: Environmental > Terrestrial > Soil > Wetlands > Peat | place... | reverse complement strand
CGCGCGGGAACACCATCGAGGCCGGCACCTCCGAGATTCAGCGCAATATTATTGGGCATTTTGTGCTTGGCCTGCCGCGAAGTTACTGAGGAACGAAGATGCAATTTGGACTGTCCGAGAGCCAGGAAATCCTGAGAGATTCCGCGCGGAAGTTCTTCGCCGGCGAATGCCCCATGGCGGAAGTTCGCCGCTTGATCGAGACCGATACGGCACACGATGCCAAGCTTTGGGCCAAGATGGCCGAACAGGGCTACACGGGTTTCATCTACCCTGAGGAATACGGCGGGGCTGGGCTCGGCATCTTCGAGTTGATTCTGTGGATGGAGGAATCGGGGCGCGCGCTATTGCCGGGGCCGTTCTTCACGACCGTAGTTCAGGCGGGCTCCTTGCTCGATGCCGCAGGCAGCCCGGAGCAAAAAAAGAAGTACCTTGGCCCAATCTGCCGAGGCGAGACGCGTGCGACTGTGGCATTTCTCGAAGCAGGCGCGAGCTGGGACCCGGCCGACATCCGGCTGGAGGCTGTGGACGGCAAACTAACCGGCGAGAAACTCTTCGTGCCGGATGCGGCGGTGGCGGATTCGATCCTCGTTGTAACGCGGAATGGCGTGTACGTCGTCGATTCTCGAGCGCCCGGAATTGCTATCAAGCCGATGCCAGGCATGGATCTCACGCGGCGGCAATATTCGGTGAAATTCAAGGACACGCCCGGCGACAAGCTCGGCAATCCCTCCGGCTTGCCGCGCGCCCGGGGCATCGCGACTACGGCGCTCGTAGCAGAAATGGTTGGAGGGATGCAACGCACCCTCGATCTCACCGTCGAGTATGCCAAGACACGCAAGCAATTCGGCAAGCCCATCGGCACTTTTCAAGCGGTGCAGCACCAGTGCGCGGACATGTATCTTGAGACCGAGAGCTCCCGCTCCGCCGTGTATTATGCCGCCTGGGCGCTCGAGCAGAACGCGCCGGACGCGGCGACTGCCGTTTCGATTGCCAAGATGTACGCCAGCGACGCCTGCCGCACCGTCGGCAATCGCGGAATCCAGATTCACGGCGGTATGGGCTTTACCTGGGAGAACGACGTGCATCTGTACTACCGGCGCGCCAAGGCATGCGAAACGATGTTCGGCGACGCGACGTATCATCGCGAGCGAATCGCGAAGCTCGTGATTGACACTGCGGCGGCTGCCGCAAAGACAGCTTAGAGAACTTTTCGAAAGGCAGGATTCCCAAACACCATGAGCGATCTCGTTCAATTGACGACCGACAATGGCATCGCGATCATCACGATCAACAATCCGCCGGTGAATGCGTTGAGCCCCGGCGTGCCCGAGGGAATCGCCGAAGCCATCGAGAAAATCAACGGCGACGCGAGCATTCAAGCGGCAGTACTGATCGGCGGCGGGCGTACGTTTATCGCCGGAGCCGACATCAAGGAATTCGGCAAGATCACATCGGGAAAGACAGCCGGCACTCTGGATCTCCCCACCGTGTTGCTGCGCATCGAGGACTGCCGCAAGCCGGTAGTCATGGCCATTCACGGCACGGCCTTCGGCGGCGGCCTCGAAGTCGCCATGGCCGGCCATTATCGCGTGGCCGCACCGGGCGCGCAGGTCGGCCAGCCGGAAGTAAAGCTCGGAATCATCCCGGGCGCTGCGGGAACCCAGCGGCTGCCTCGGCTCGCAGGCATCGAGAAGGCCGTGGAGATGTGCGCCGGTGGAAATCCGATCAAGGCTGAAGAAGCCGCAAAGCTGGGAATTGTTGACCGGCTCATCGAAGGCGACCTCCTAAAAGGCGCCGTCGCTTTTGCGCGTGAGGTTGCTGGGAGACCTGCGCCAAAGACGCGGGAACGCAAAGAGAAACTAGGCAAGCCGGAGCAGAATGCCGGCATTTTTGCCGCCGCGCGCGATGCCGCACGCAAGAAGCAGCGCGGCCTGATGGCTCCGCTCGCAGCGATCGACGCCATCGAAGCCGCCACAAAGGAATCCTTCGAGGAGGGCTGCAAGACAGAGCGGAAGCTATTTATGGACTGCCTCTTCTCGGACCAGTCGAAAGCCATGATTCACGTGTTCTTCGGCGACCGTGAAGTGGCCAAGATTCCCGACATTCCGAAAGAGACGCCGCTGATTTCCGTGAATCGCGGGGCAGTTGTCGGCGCGGGAACCATGGGCGGTGGCATCGCCATGGTCTTCGCCAACGCCGGAATTCCCGTGCTTCTAAAAGAGACTGACCAGGCAGCTCTCGATCGCGGCATGGGCAACATCCGGAAAAATTACGAGACCTCGGTCAAGCGCGGCCGGTTTACGCAGCAATTTGCGGACGAACGGTTGAACATGATTACGCCGACGCTCACCTACGACGGCTTCGAGAACGCAGACATGGTGACGGAAGCCGTCTTTGAAGGCATGGCGCTGAAAAAGCAAATCTTCGGCGAACTCGATGGCATCTGCAAGCCAGGCGCAATTCTGGCCAGCAACACTTCGACGCTAAACATCGATGAAATCGCCGGCTCGACTTCACGGCCACAATTCGTGATCGGCACGCATTATTTCAGCCCCGCCAACGTGATGCGGCTCCTCGAGATCGTCCGCGGCAAGGCCAGCAGCAAAGAAGTGATCGCCACGTGCATGCAGCTATCGAAGAAGCTCGGCAAAGTCGGCGTGCTGGTCGGCAATTGCCGCGGCTTTGTCGGCAATCGCATGTTTCATCCGTACGTGCGCGAATCGGTGTTCCTGGTCGAAGAAGGTGCGAGCGTCGAGGCGGTGGATAATGCGCTTTATCAGTTCGGCATGGCCATGGGCCCGCTTGCTGTCGGCGATCTTGCGGGCCTCGATGTCGGCTGGCGGATCCGCAAAGAGTATCGCCATCTCGAAAAGCCGGGCATCCGGCAGGCGATGGCCGGAGACAAATTGTGCGAGCTGGGCCGCTATGGGCAGAAAACGGGCGCGGGCTGGTACAAATACGATGAGAACCGCCGAGCGATTCCTGATCCCGAAGTCGCGGCCATGGTGAAGAAGTGGGCTTCTGAGGCAGGAATCCAGCAGCGGCAGATTTCAGCGGCCGAAATCGTAGATCGTTGCGTGTTTTCGCTCGTGAACGAGGGCGCCCGAATTCTCGAAGAAGGTTACGCCTTGCGCGCCGTCGATATCGACATCATCTACATCAACGGCTATGGCTTCCCCGTTCATCGCGGTGGGCCGATGTGGTACGCCGATACCGTCGGACTGAAGAATGTCTATGACCGCGTCCGGGAATTCGAGCGGCAGCACGGTGAATTGTGGGAGCCGGCGCCGCTGCTAAAGCAACTGGCTGAGCAAGGCAAGACGTTTGCCGACTTCAACAAGCAACAGACCGCAACTGCCTGACTACTTGCCGGTAAAAGCGGCCGGGCGCTTCTCGATGAAGTGCGCGACGCCTTCCTTGAAGTCTTCGCACTGAAGGCTGGCCAGCATTTCGCGCTCGGAAAGCTCGAACGCCTCAGCAAGCGTCTGAAACATTCCCTCGTACACTTGCCTTTTGATCACGCGCAGCGATCGCGGACTGACGTTGGCGGCCAAATCGCGCGCGTATTCGCGAACTTTCGCCTGAAACACGTCTTGCGGAAACACCGCGTTGGCCAGGCCTATCCGCTGCGCTTCCGCAGCATCTATCATGCGCGCTGAATACAGCAGCTCCAGCGCATTCGGCAGCCCCACGATGCGCGGTAGCAGCCACGCCAGACCGTACTCGGCAATTAAGCCACGCCGCGAAAACGCCGTGCCGAAGCGCGCCGTGTCCGATGCAAAGCGGATATCACAGTAAAGTGCGATCACAAGTCCCAAACCCACGACCGGACCATTGATCGCGGCGATCACTGGCTTGGTCACTGCCGGAAAATAGGAATACTTCTTTTGAAAATCAGCGCGAACCCCTTCGCGCGTCCCGCCGGCGCGCAGTGCCTGTTCCCGAACCCGCGCGTCAACGCCCTGGCTGGCAACCATGCCCAGCAGCGACATGTCCGCGCCTGCGCAAAAACCTCTCCCGGCGCCGGTAAGAACGATCACGCGGACGGCGTCGTCTTGCTCCGCCCTCTCCATCGCCGCGCGCACTTCGCGCTCCATCGTCGCGGTCCAGGCGTTCAATTTATCCGGACGGTTCAGGGTAATCGTGGCGATGCCATCTGAAACGGTGTAGAGAATTTCTTCGGTAGTCATAGTGGGCGGAATTATATCGCTGCCGCCCGATCATCTCCGAGAAAATTAGAAATCTCTAATCGAGCATCCAGCTACGTCACGTATCGCCTTGGTTGCTAGGCGCTGGCTACATCTATTCACGACATCCGGGATGGCCGCCGAAGTGCTTAAAGTCCAGGGCACTTCAGTCGAAAAGTCTCTTAGTACATTTCGCAGCGCGAACAGATGTCGTCCGCAACGAATGGCGGGTCATAAATGAAGCACGAAAATGTGGCGGTAATCGGAGCGGCGGGTCACGTCGGACTGGGGCTCACGCTGAGCATCGCCGACGCCGGGCATCAGGTCTTTGGCATCGATATCAACCAAGCCGCCGTTGACGCGGTGCGGCGCGGGGAGGTGCCGTTCGTCGAGGAAGGCGCCGGGAAAATGCTCGGGCGTGTACTGGCGAATGGCCGGCTTACAATGACCTCGGATTTGGCGGCGGTTGCGGACTGCCGCGTCGTCATCGTGATCCTCGGCACGCCCATCGATGAAAATCTGAATCCCGTTGTTGCGCCCTTGCACAACTTGTTTCGCACGCTCCGGCCCCACCTGCGCAAAGGACAGATGATCGTGCTGCGCAGCACCGTCTCTCCAGGAACAACGAACAGTATTCGCGCGGCACTCGAGCGCGAGACCGAATGGCGCGTGGGCGGAAATCTATATCTCGTCTACGCGCCGGAACGCGTCGTGCAAGGCAAGAGCCTCGCCGAGATCCGCTCGCTTCCGCAAATCATCGGGGCGTACGACCGGCTCAGCTTCCAGCTTGCTGAAAAATTCTTCTCGACATTCGTCGAGAATCGCTGTCTGCACGTCTCTCCCTGTGAAGCGGAGTTGGCCAAACTGATGTGCAACATGGCGCGGTACACGGCGTTTGCGGTTGCCAACGAGTTCTATCTGATAGCGGATCAATACCAGGCCAACATTCACCGGATTTTTGATGCTTGCGGCTACGACTATCCGCGCTTCGCAGTGCCCAGCCCGGGCGCCAACGTCTCCGGACCATGCCTGTTCAAGGACGGCTTTTTCCTCGCGCAGTGGTTTCCCTTCCCCGAGCTGATTTTGAGCGCCTTCAAAATCAACGAAAGCATGCCGGTACACATTTTCAAGAAGCTCCAAATCGATCGCGAAATCCGGAAAGTGGGCGTGCTCGGCCTCACGTTCAAATCCGGGAGCGATGACACGCGCTACTCACTCAGCTTCAAATTGAAGAAATTGCTCGAGGCCGCCGGGTACGAGGCCGCGTGCGTCGATCCATTCCTGCCGAAACATAACGATTTTTCCCGTCTTCGCGGATGCGATGCCGTGGTGCTGATGACACCACATGCAGAGTTCGCGAATTTGAATGCGCTTGCCGAGATCATAGACAACGCCCGCTGTCTGTACGTAGATGTCTGGGGATTCTGGCCCTCCATGCGCGGCCAGTCGGCCAATGGCTGTTTCTACGGCCGCGAAATTCCGCAGGCTATGGAGGCGGTAGCGCCAATGCAGACGCCGGCATCCGCCGCGGTCTCTACGCGATGAAATTACTCGTCTGCGGCAGCGAGGGAACCATTCTATCCGCGACCATTCCGCTGCTTCTGGCAGCGGGGCACGATGTTACCGGCGTGGACTCGTGCAAGAAATGGGGCCAAATACCCAAGAGGCGCGATTACAAACTCTTCGTTGGCGACTGCTCGGATCCCGCCGTGCTGCGGCCGCTCATGCGCGGCGTGGATGGAGTGATTCAAGGCGTGGCCACGCTCTTCGGTGTCGTGGGCTATCACGAACGGGCGGCTGAGATTCTGACGAGTGATATCGCGGCGCATCAAACAACAGTGCGCCTGGCTGCGGAGTTTGGCGTATCGCGCGTTGTTTTTTTATCTTCGTCCGTCGTATACGAGCAGTCGCGCCATGAGCCACACCGCGAAGAGGAAGTAGAGTTCGCGGGAATTCCGCGCACGGATTATGGCATCTCGAAACTGGTGAACGAGCGGATCTTACAAGCATACTCGCGCCAGCGCAATTTGCCGTTCACGATTTGGCGGCCCTTCAACGTAATCAATCCCGAGGAGGAGGCCGAGGAATCGCCGGGCTATAGCCACGTATTCGCAGACCTGCTCCATCGGATCGTCGAACGACGGCAAAATCCGCTCGAAATCCTAGGAGACGGGCGGCAGGTGCGCAGCTTTTTGCACATTCGCGAGGCAGCGGAAGCCATCGCCAAATTTTCCTTCGACGCGCGCACGAAGAACGAGATCTTCAATCTGGGCCGCGACGAGCCTATCACTATGCGGAGCCTGGCTTCACGCTTGTACCGCAAAACAGTGGAGCGCGGGATGATACCGGATGCCGGGCCGCTGGCGTTTCGCTCCATACCGGTCATGGAAACGGACGTGAAGCGCCGCGTCGGCAGCTTTGAAAAGATGGCGCGAGAGCTGAACTGGCAATCATCGATCTCTCTCGATGAGTCGCTGGACGACTGCCTCGATGCGCTCGATATACGCCGGCAAGAAGCCCCCTTGCTGGTACGGTCCGTGTGAATCTCGTGGACTCATCCTACTCCCCGTCCAAATGGCTAGTTCCTTGAGCCGCTCGTCGTCAACTCTCGTGGCCCCGGGAACACTTCGCGCCTCGAGCTTGGCAAGCGGCGTAGCGCAAGCTTCCCGCGCCCACCGATCGCAACTTCGACAGTGCGCGACCCAAAAGGCGCTCCCGGGCGTGCTCTATCAAGGATTCATCTTCGATGGCAGCGGCTATTCAGAAGAGACGTGGGTCGAAGCTCTTGGCATTGATGCAGCGGGAATTCACGTACAGCTTCACCCCATGCGTTTGGCGCACGATTTGAAGAAGCTCTTGCCGCGTGACGCGCGAAGACGGCTGGAAGAGCTAAAGCGCCAGAAGGTCGATTTAAGCCGCGGTGTCTTCTACGTATGCGCTCCTCCCGACCTCTACGACCTAAGTCTTTCGGGGATCTACCGGATCGGGCGAACGATGTTTGAGACGGACCGCATCCCGGATGGCTGGCCGGAGATCTGCCAGACGATGGATGAGATATGGGTCCCCTGCCAGTTCAACGTCGAGACCTTTTCGGGCGCCGGAGTGGACTTCAAACGGCTGCGTGTCCTGCATCCGGGCGTGGATACACCGCTCTATCGGCCCGGAGCGCCGGCGCTCGAAATACCGAAGGCGCGCGCCTTCAATTTCATTTCGGTTTTCGACTGGCACGAACGGAAGGGTTACGACGTGCTGCTACGAGCTTACCTGAGCGAATTCCGCGCGGATGAAGATGTCGCATTGATTCTAAAAGTGTATCAAGTCAATGACCCGGTGTCCGACCTCGAGGCTAAACTCACCCATTTCATTGAGCGATGCATTGGGATGCGGCTCGAAGACGCGCCACCGGTGATTCTCCTGAACGGCTACCTCCCTCTGGCGCGCATGCCGCAACTTTATGCGGCGGCACAGGCTTTCGTGTTGCCCAGCCGTGGCGAAGGCTATGGGCGGCCGTATATGGAGGCGATGTCGTGCGGCTTGCCGGTGATTGCCACGCGGTGGAGCGGCCAGATGGAATTTCTGAACGACGAGAATGCATACTTCGTGGAACTCGAAGGTCTGGTCCAGCCTCCAGCGACTGTAGACATGGAGTACTACGCCGAGCATCGCTGGGCGGAGCCGAGCGTGGACGATTTGCGGCGCAAAATGCGGCACGTAATCACGCATCAAGAAGAGGCGCAAGCGCGTGCGCGGCATGGCCGCGAGACTATGGTGCGAGGCTTCGACTGGGACGTCGTAATTCCGCAGTGGGTGAACGAGTTCCGGCGACTGCTGGATTAGCGCGCGCGGCATGGAGATCTGACGGTGGGTCTTTACGTTGTATCCGTTCCAGAAGGAAAGCTCGCACATTCTTACGAGCGAAGCGCTCGTGTGGCCCTGGTTACGAGCGCTCTTTCTGCGGAATCAGTGCCGCACGACGTCGTCGCAGCGTCGGACTCGGTGATCTTCGGCAATTCGGAGATGTTCTCCTCGCAAGCGTTACCCAACGGAGGCGATGGAATCATCGGTTGGATCGCGGGTGAACGCCTTCTGCAAGGCGATACTGCGGCCATCCGCCGCGCGCTCGTCGGAACACCCAGCCGGAATTTTGTTCCTGTACACCATCCGTGCCTTGAGGAGCTCGATCTGATCGCCCTCGAGCCGCGGATGGTGATATCGCGCGCCACGACAGATCGCGTGTGCACGAACATCCGCATCGGTGCTGCAGCGGTCATCGACGCAGCGATCCGCGACTCAATTTGCACCAGCCCGGAACCGTGGGCCAAGCATTCCGCCGCTCTGCTCGCAGAAACAGATTCGCCCGGGCGAGGGATCGATGCGCTCTCGCGGCTCTGGCTCGAAGAGCGATGGCATCCCATCCTCGCTTCCCTGCTGCTGCGCAATCTGATCGTGCTGATGATCCGGCACGATCGCTTCGCAGAGGCACGCGATCTGGCGCGTCAAGGCGGCCGCGCGTTTCCGCGCAATGCCGAACTGTCGTATATCCAGGCGCTGCTGGCCGCCGGCATGAAATCAGCTGGTGAAGCCGTCGCTTACTTGAAGCGCGCCACCGGGCGCTCCGACCCCACTTTTATCGGAAGTGGCGGCGAGCGCTCCTACCGCGCCCACTGGCTATTGGGAAAAGTATTCGAACCGAGCGGTAAGCAAGGAACAGCGGTCGATCATTTTCGCGCAGGATTTTATGCACGCCCTGCTTTCGAACCGGCGATCGCCAGCCTGCTCCGCCAGCGAGTTCCAGCCGAGAGCGCATACCGGCTGCGGCTCGACCTCTGCCCGCTCGCGCGCCGGCAGCCGAAGTATTTCGAGCCAATCTTTTACTTTCTCTTGCTGCACCGCCAGATCGATGCCGCCGGGCGTTTGCTGAGGCTCGCGTCGTTGAGCGCTGAAGATCGCACAAAGTTCGGCTACGTTTTTGACTCGGTAGCCGCCACGTACTCACCTCGCCCGCCAAGCTCGGCGCGTCGCGGCGTGATCTTGACCGGACCATTCCTGGTGATTTCGAGCCTCGCGCGCGCAAATCGCGAGCTCGCGATACATTTACTGCCCGACAGCGATCTCGACGTAGCTCTCGAGCCTCATGGAATGGGCGCTCGCCCCACCGCGTATTTTCCTGACGGCACTCGCTTATTGCAGGGACTGTACAGCCGTCCCGCGCATTGCGACTTGACCATCCGGCACCACTGGCCACCCGATTTTCGCCGCCCCATCTGCGGAAAGCTCGTAAACATTCTGCCCTGGGAATATGGAGCAGTCCCTGCCCGATGGGTTCGCGAAATCAATCAAAATGTGGACGAACTGTGGGTGCCATCCGAGTTTGTCCGTGGCGTGTTCATCACCGGAGGCATCTCACCGCAAAAGCTGCGCGTGATTCCCTATGGTGTCGATGCTGAGGTATTTCGTCCCGAAGGAAGCCGTTGGCGCCCCGAAGGCTGCCGCGGATTTGTGTTCTTATTCGTAGGCGGCGTGATCGAGCGCAAAGGGCTGGATCTGCTCGCTCACGCTTATGAGGCCGCGTTCCGTCCAAACGACGATGTAACGCTCATCATAAAAGACCAAGGCTCGTCGACATTTTACCGGCACTCGAAGCTTCTGCGGCGCTTCCAGAAAATGGCAAGGAGCTACGCGAATCCCCACGTAATCGTGCTCACGAAGGAAATGGAAGACGCACAACTCGCCGCGCTGTACCGCGGCTGCGACGCGTTTGTGCTGCCGTACCGTGGCGAGGGGTTCGGCATGCCGCTCGCCGAGGCTCTGGCCTGCGGGAAACCAGTGATTACGACGGGGCTAGGTCCGGCGAGAGAGTTCTGTCCCGAATCGGCCAGCTATTTTATCGAAGCTGAGAAGGTGCCGATGCTCGAGCCACCAAGTCATCTTGGTCCGCTGGCGAACGAATGCACATGGTTTGAACCAGATGTCGCTCATCTTGCGGAAACCATGCGATACGTCTACGAGCATCGCGACGAAGCCGCGCGGCGCGCGATCTCCGCGGCCGGCCAGATTCGCGCCTCGCATTCGTGGTCGAATGTCGCTGCCCGCTGCCGCGAGCGTATTTGTGAGTTGCTCGAGGTGCAAGCCGGAACGGCCGTCTAATTTGCGCGCGGCAATGTGGCCCGGCCCGTCAGCTCAAGCTCGATCTTCACCGTATCTCCGACATGTAGAAAGAAATTGCTGGGATTCTTCATGCCCCACTGAACGTAAGGAATCTCGAATACAGATTTCGCGGTCCAGCGATCACCCGAGAAATTTATATCCGCAGGAACGGTCAGTTCGCGTTTGACCCCATGGATATCGAATACTCCGTGGATTTGAACCGTTGAGCCGCCCTGCAGCGCGATATTACCGACCACGCGATCCGGCCTAAACGTTACCATCGGAAATTTGCCGCTCTCGATCACCTTCTCGTGCATATTTTTGTCGCGGCCGGAGTCGCCACTCTGGCCACTGCGCGCGTCGGCGATGATTTCACCCTCAACCTTGCCCGTGCTGGGATCGAAATGCACATTGCCGTTCGCCAAATCGAAGGTTCCATGCACGGTATGAAAAGTCGCGCTCAAGGTCCAATTGATTTTCGATTGCGCTCGATCAAGTTCGAGAGAGACCTGTGGAGGGGCGCTCTGCGCCCGCGTGACGGGCTGTAGCCCAGCCAGCGCCACGGCTGTTACGATCACCCGAGTTGGCAAACGAATGGAGCCGATTCTCATCATCAGCATGCGGCCGATTCACGCCGAGAGCATATGCCAACCGAGCAAGAGAGTGGAAGCAGCCAAGTTAGGATCGGACGCTTCGCCTACATGCGCTGCAACAAACCGCTCAAACACGTGCGGCTTCTCGGAAAAAATTCGCGTCACGCATCGCTGCAGCCACGGATGCCGGCCGAGCAAAAGCATCAGCCGCACCATACTTGTCGGCCGGCGGAGGATCCGGCGATGCGCCAACTGATAGCCGGTTAAATCCCCGCTCGCGAGAGCCTCAGCCAGCGCGGGAGCTTGATGGAAGGCCAGGCTCAGTCCTTCACCGGTTATCGCATCAACGCCCCCAGACGCGTCGCCGATCAACGCGACGCGGCCCGTCCAGACCCGCTCGAGCCGTCGCGTCGCCGTGAACGAACCGCGCTCCGCCGTGGAAGCCTCCGCGCCCGCCAGCCGTCTTGTGAGCTCTGGGAATTCTTCGACCGCGCGCTCAAGCCTCAGCTTCGGGTCGAGGCTCACGACTGCGACACAGACCTCGGCTGGGCCGATCGGAGTTACATAGCACTGCGCTTCGCGGCCCCAGTAAATTTCAAGCGAGCGCGACCACGGACGAACGTAATAATGCCTCAAGTAGCCAATTCTCGTGCTCGCGCCCATGCGCCGATCCAGCCCGGCCCACCGCCGCACTCTCGATTCTCCTCCGTCGGCGCCAATCACCCATCTGGCTCCGAATAACCGGTCTCCGAGATATACGCCGCAATCGGCCAGCCCCGAGACTCCGGTGCGCCAGAGAAAGTTCACGCCGCAATTCGCCGCGTGCGCAAACATCGTTTCGTGCAGCTTGGTTCGCCGGACTCCCATTCCGCGCGCACCCGGAAATCTTCCTTCGGCAGAAGTTTCCGAATTAAAGAATCGAACGCTTTCGACATCCCAGCCATCGAGCGCCACGCGAGGGATTCCGATTTGCTCGAGTGCCTCGAGGGCGTCCGGTAACAGTCCTTCGGCGCACGGCTTGTCGATCGGCGGAACCGCGACATCCGCGACGGTGACCGTCAGACCTTTCCGGCGCGCACAAATTGCCGCTGCCAGGCCCGCTGGGCCGCCGCCCACCACAAAGACATCGCAGGAATCCGCCAATTTCGCCTCCAAGTGTCGAAGTCCGAACTTCGGTAGGCTGGGTCGAAGAAGCCGAGAAATGCTGGCTTTCGCCTCAAAAATCGCTAACTGTGTTGATGCAAACAAAACTCCCGAAGATGCTCAAATTCTCCCGCCTGGGTCGTGTCAGTCAACCGTTGTCGCAAGCTGGCGGCTCGCAGCGACGCGGCACCGCCACGCGCGCGCCACCACTCTTCGCGCGGGTTCGTTTCTCGAAAACTACCGGTATTGCGTTTGCGCCCTCCAACAGGGACCACGAGCTGGAAATGCAATCTACGCGCGTCACTACTACATAGGTGATAGCTTGTGCCGAAACTCTCTTCCCGCCTGACTATGCAAAGTATTGCGCAAATTAGGCAGGAGCTTGCCTAATTTTCCGAATCCCGTATATCTTCTGGTTCTAGAACCATTGCTGCTGAAAACGGGAACGATCTCATCCCAGCCGCGAAGATTTTACAGCCCGATTCGGCGGAAATCCGGCTCGCCCGCATACTCCCCATTCCCCGCTTGTTATAGCTGAGTATTTGTGTATCCTCCTGCCCGGGGGGAGTTAGTCAGCAGCCCGTTTACCCGACCTCTCGACGCCGCCAGCGTCCAGGACTTGCACTAAGTCTTGGCATTAGCGGTGCATGGTATTCCTCTCAGTGGGTCACCTCGGCGATCCTTCCGGGACTTGGGACCCCTGCAAAACTTTGCGCATATGCGGCCTATATACAGGCGCCTACGGTCGAACCTTCCGCGGTCTTCTCCCCGCGTCGTCCGGAGATTCTCGCGCGACCTCCGCCTGGTAGAAATTTTCGGATTCCTGCTGGTTGCCACCGGCATCTTCGGTATGGTTCTGCTATCGGCCGTATCGTCCGGAGGAGGCGGAGCTGAGCCGCTGCCATTGTTTTCCACTCCCGCACCACCGCGTCCCTCCAATGCGTTGCGGCCTGTAAGCGTCTCGGCCAATCTACGGTTCTTCTACCAGTATTCCGTTATTCCCGGAGGGATTCAGTCCGCGGACGAACTTCGCGAGGCCGTGGCTGATGACCCCGTCGTCGCGGAACATTACGCTGATTTCGGCTTGAAGCACGTCAACTTCGTCACTCTGGGGCGGGACCAGGCATTCTACGTATCGTACAGGCTGCCTTCTGGCGTGTTCTGGACTTCACGCCCGATGCTCCTGCATCGCGGCGAAACGCTAGTCACGGATGGGTTCAATCTAGCGCGGGTGCGCTGCGGGAACCGGCTATCGGTAGTGCCGCTGCTTCCCGTGAGTCCTGTGGCGCCGGCTGCTGAGGAAAT
>Ga0187779_10001793_pt1 | contig 13376 bp, 12 predicted proteins | sample 1015_Q2_SP10_10__FD_132435 | JGI IMG/M metagenome (GOLD analysis project Ga0187779, IMG submission 132435) | Tropical peat soil microbial communities from peatlands in Department of Meta, Colombia - 1015_Q2_SP10_10_MG | ecosystem: Environmental > Terrestrial > Soil > Wetlands > Peat | place... | reverse complement strand
TGGGAAGTGACCCCGGACATCATCACCTGCGCCAAAAGCATGGGTAACGGAGCGCCGGTCGGGGCGACCGTCACGACGGCGGAGCTCGCAGGCCGATTCCAGGGTTTGACAATTTCGACCTTCGGAGGAAATCCCGTCACCTCCGTGGCGGCGCGCGCAGTGATCGATGTGATCGAAGAAGAAGACCTGCTTGAAAACGCCCACACCGTCGGGGTCTACTTTCGAGGAAAGCTCGAAGCGCTGAAGGACAAGCATCGGCTCATCGGCGACGTGCGCGGCATGGGCATGATGCAGGCCCTCGAACTGGTCCGAGACCGGAAGACCAAAGAGCCCGCGCCCAGTGAGACGACCGCACTGATGGAACGGGCGCGCACCAACGGACTGCTCATCGGAAAGGGCGGACTCTATGCCAACGTAATTCGATTGGCGCCGCCGCTCAACATTTCGAAAGCCGATGTCGATCAGGCCATCAGTCTACTGGACAAATCACTCGCCGAGACGCCGGTCTAGCAACGAGCCGTCCAGACGGGCTCCCTGGAATGTTTCGTGCTGATGTATTCTCCTCATCGATGAGGTTTGCTCCCAAGGTGGCTTGTCCGCTCGCCCGTCTCTTCGCCCTGACACTGCTGGCCACGCCCATCGTTTTACTGAGATCGGCCGCCGGCCAGACGAGTTCGAGCAGCGACGGAGCCGAGCGCCTTCACTGGAAGCCCCTGGACCAAGCACAAGTGAAACTCGACGACAAAACGCCTTTGGCCTGGAACGTATACCAGCCCGATAAGAAGGACAAAAAGAGCGCAAAAAAAGCGTCCAATCTCGTGTTGCTGTTGCTCGGCCATCGCTATCTCATGCTTGATCTGGAAGGGCGCCTGGCTTACGAAGTTCCTCGGGCGAGCTTACAGGCGCGAGGGACGGATTTTGAAAGCGAAGACCCGCCGTCGGATGCGCGATTGATTCCGTCCGCGGATTGGACGCTGCGCGACGTGGGACCAGCCGAATTGATTCGTCTGACGCTTGAGGACTACGGCCGTGCTCTCCAGGTCTCACTTCCGCATCCGCCGGATTTGCGCCCTTTCTACTGAGCTCGGTCGTCTCGCGACACGTGGCGGCTGTCGAGACTCCGCCAAACCATCCATCCCACCGTTCCGATCATGCCGATCCATCCCAGGCCGCGAACGATCTGCGAAATCTGCGTGTCGTGCTCAAGCAAGCCCCATCTGCCAAACAGGTAGTTCCAGTCGTGGATCACCTGATCGGAGTCGCCCACCGTCAGCAACGGCAATTCTTGGGCGCGCGCGTCGGCCATATACGTCGAGATCGGCAAAAACTGCTCGAAGAAGAAGAAGGCGCAGAACGCCGTTCCCTGCACTTGGCGCTGAAAGAAGAAGAACGCCGCCAGCATCAGCGGGACACCCAATTGCAACAGAGTACCGCCGGCCACCATCAAAAGCTCGCCAAACCAGCGAAACAACAGATGACCGCCCTCGTGAAGGGGAACGAAAACAAGATCTATCATGAGAAGCACGCCGCTGCCTTGCGCCGCCTGGAGCAGAAATAAGCCATAGAACAGGCATGCGATGCTAAGAGCTGCCACGGGGACGCGCTGCCAATCGTCCTCTAGCGGTTCCAGGAATGGGAATCGTTCGATCCAGGCTACCGGCACACGCATGGATGGTGCTGCTCTCCCATGCGATCGTAGCATTGGCGTGGGGCGTCCGCCCGTGGGGCTCGCCGGGCGCGCATCGTGGGATACACCCCCGAGGATAACGCGGGCCTTTCAGCGGCTTACCGCCTCGACACTCCCGCGATCCACGGAATCCCCACCAGACCCTCCTGGACCCGGATGTCGACCGGATCACCGGCATGGTAGAAATCGAAGTCGCTGCGGTCAACCGGGAGGCGCTCGAAGCTGTGATCCTCACGCCAAGAAGTGACTACCAGCCGCCGAATCGGAAGTGCTCCTGCCATCGCGAATTTTCCGACGACGCGTTCCTGCTCAATTTGAGGAGCCCCGCGATCGAGCCCCCCATTCACGATGAGCAAGGCCGTGAGCAACCAGGGTATGGGAACCAGCCCGTAGTAGACCCGCTTGAGCGCTTCGACTTCAGCGTGGCGTAAAGCCCGCCTCTCCACCCAGATCGCCAAACCAAGAGTCGGGAAGAAGAGCGCACCGATGAAAATCAAAACGCCGTCGACCTCGACCGGTGGATAGCGGACGCTCGCGGCGACGAACGCTAGCGCGCCAAGCACAAAGATAGCGGTCCGATTCAGCAGCCTCTTGCGCAGAAACAATTCGGCTCCGGCAGAACTGAGGCCACAGGACTCGCAGGTGTCCGCGTCCCGTTCCGCTCCGCAGTTCAAACAGCGCGTCATTTCACGGGGCGAATGCTGGTTGGCGGGTTGTCGAGGCAAACCATGTTCTCATCCCGTCCGTTGGCTAGCAGCTGACAGTCGATTTCCTGGGCGCTTCGCACGGCTTGATCGTAGGTGGATCCGGCGGCCGTGGCGCACCGCGTGGCTCCTTTGAACGTAACGCAGACTTCATAGCGCTCACGGGTCTGTTGAAAAGACGAGTATGCAAGGACGGCCACGAGCACGACTCCGCCGGCCACCATGATCCATCGCACGGAATGTGATTTGTGTCCCATTGCCCGATCGCCGCGGCTCAAACCGATTTCCCGGCCTCGGACCGTCGCGCCATTTCCTGGCGGAGCTGCTTTTTTAGATGCGGCGCGATTGCTTCGAGGCGTGAGATGTCTTTGAGATCACCAAGCGTGAGATTTTTAAGGAACGCTCGGACACATGCCGCAGGCGTATGCGGCTGACGTAGCAGTGCCACGCGAACATTGTATTGGCATGACCACTTGGGGTGCTGCGCAATCGCTGCTACCACGCGTTCGGGCACGCTCGCCTTTGCAAGGACCTTCAAGACCTGGCTTTCGGTCAGGAACGGATTTCCAAGTGCCAGCTTGATGGCCTGCGGATGCCCCTCGGCCAGAATCGCACCTGCCACCCGCGACGGACCGCGCCGCGCCAGTGTCAGTTTTTCCCCCACAGGGAGGTGAGGTACCCGTGTCAGAATCACTTCTTCAGCCACGCGGCGGATGTCCGCCGGCGCTGAAGGCAGCAGGCTCACGCGCACCAGGTCGAAGAGGTACAGTTGCCGCACGGCCGCCAGCGCAAACCGTTTCGGGGTGCGAGGGTGTCTTGCCAGCCGCAAGCGGACGGCCTCGCTTGATGTCCACTTGCCCGCTCCGGCAACCGCGCTCAGCACAGTGACCGGCAAATCGAGACGGTCGAGTAGTCGTGTCACGTCCGGTTCCTCCAGGTTCGGATTCTCCAGCAGGGCGAGAAGTCGTTCTTCACTCGCCTCATGCACGAGAGATGCTAGCTCCTCGCGCGGCGCTGCTCGGGCCTGGGCGAGCCACTCGTTGGACTCAGGCGGCATTTCCTTCCGTGCCGATGAGCCGCTCCGCCATGCGAACCGCGGCTTCGGCAGGGGATGTCTCCGCGCCCACCACACAAGCACGCGGCGCGCGGCGATCCAGTTCTGTCTCGATGGCATGGTCCAAGAATTTGCAGCGGCCGTGAACGCCCCCTATCTTCGCCAGGGGGAAGTCGCGTCCGCGCCAGCCCAGCTCGTGTGCCACAGCCACGACTAGATCCGCAAGGGCAGCGGCGGCGCCCATCATGATGTCACAACTGACCGCGTCACCCGAATCGGCCAGCTCTGCCACCAGAGGGAACGTCTTCGGAAAAACGTCGTCGGGATTCTTGGAAATCTGGTCCGCGAGCGAGTCCCAGTGGCTGCATCGATGCACTTCAAACAGTCTGTTGGACAGCGCTGTCGCCGGTCCTCGGTGCTCTTTGCTGAGCGCCACGGCCCGCACAGCGCGTCGCCCGATATCGAAGGCGCCTCCCTCGTCGCTGACCCAGGGCCCCAGGCCGCCGGCTCGCGCCGTATGCCCTGCGGCATCCCGGCCGAAGGCTGCGGAGCCTGTGCCCGCCAGCAGAATCATCCCTTCCCCCGAAGCAAACGCAGCCTCAAGTGCCACCTCGAGATCCGTCGTCACCCGAATCGCGGCATTCGGGTAGCTCCCTTCTAGAAATGCAGCCACGCGGCGCACCACTCCGTGGCGGCCCGCTCCACCCAGGCCAGCACAAACCGCCCGCACCTGCTCGGCATGAATTTTCGCCTTTGCCAGAACTTGGTCACCCGCTTCACTCAGAGCAAACCACGCGCGGGCATAGCCCGTACGGAGCGGATTCGACGGCCCGGCAAAGGCGCGCGCGATCACCCGTCCGTTGCGATCGGCAAGGACTGCCTCCGTCTTGCTTCCGCCGCCATCGAGTCCGAGAAGGTAGGAGGCTTCCGACGCAGCTACCTGTTGTGCCATCAACCTCCTTCACCACCCTTGACAGTTTTGAAAGCAGGCAGTTAGCATCGCCCGTCCCGCCAAATTCCCATCATGCGAATCAGCACGATCGACTTCGCCATCATCCTGGTGTACCTGAGCGGAATCACGTTGTTTGGCGTTCGGTTTCGTCGCAGCCAACACAGCCTGCGAGATTATTTTCTTGGGGGCCGCTCGGCGCCTTGGTGGGCGATCGCTTCCTCCCTTGTTGCCACGGAAACGTCAACACTCACAATTATCGGCACGCCCGCGATCGCATACGACGGCAATCTGGGCTTTCTTCAACTCGTATTGGGTTATCTAGTCGCGCGGGTGATTCTATGTGTGGTTATCGTCCCTCAGTATTTCCAGGGTGAATTCTACACGGCTTACCAGCTCCTCGAAAAGCGCTTTGGTACCCGGATGAAACGGTGCGCTGCGATCGTCTTCATGGTCACGCGGAGCCTCGCCGAAGGGGTGCGCATCGCCGCGATCGGTAAGGTGGTCAGCGTGGCGTTCGGCACAGGGGAGCGCTCGTCTATCGCCATCGTAGCAGCACTGACCATTGTCTACACCTTTGAGGGGGGCATGCGCGCGGTGATCTGGACCGATGTTGTGCAGCTGGCGCTCTACCTGACCGGATCCTTCGCGGCGTTCTTTCTCTTGCTGCACAGAATTCCCGGCGGCTGGCCGACGGTTGTCCGGGTTGCGGCCGCGACAGGAGACAAGCTCCGCATCTTTGACTTCACCTATAGCCTAACCCGCAGTTACACGTTTTGGTCCGGTATTCTGGGCGGCACCTTTCTGACGATGGCCAGCCACGGCACCGACCAAACGATGGTGCAGCGGCTGCTGGCTGCCCGGAACGAGAGTGACGGGAAGAAGGCTTTGCTCGCGAGCGGCATCCTGATCTTTGTGCAGTTCGCCCTGTTTCTTGTTCTGGGCGTGATGCTCTTTGTTTACGCGCAGCATGCGGGGTTGCCTGTGCCTGCTGGGGACAGCGACCGCATCTTTCCAGAATTCATCGTTCGCGAAATGCCCATGGGAATGACAGGTTTCGTTCTCGCCTCCATCTTTGCCGTGGCCATGTCGAACGCGTCCGGCTCGCTGAACTCGCTCGCCTCGTCGAGCATGATAGACCTGGGCGGTGACAGGGATGCACGCACCTCCGGCCAACAGCTTCGGCGCTCGCGCTACATGACGCTGACCTGGGGTCTGGTTCTCGGCGCTCTGGGATTGGCGCGTTGGGGCCATGTGCTCGAAGCCGGCCTGACGGTTGCGTCGATTACCTATGGCGGACTGCTTGGCGTGTTCCTGCTCGGCAGTTGGAATCGTCGCGCGAATCAAACGGGGGCGCTCGTAGGACTCCTGGCTGGTATCGCCTCGATGATCGCGGTGTGGCGCTTCACCCCGCTCGCATTTACTTGGTACGTACTCGTGGGCACTCTCATCGCCTTTAGCGTTGGCTCCGTGGCCAGCTCTTTACTAGATGGGCAGAGGCGCTAGAAACGCCGGACGAGGGTTTCGAAGCGCCCCGACGGAAACAGATCTGGGTGAAAAAGATAGCCCAGGAGCGCGACGCCGTCTGCTAAACGGGGCCCCGGGCGTGAGAAGTATGCGTTGGCGTTTACGGCGAAGACCCGATGTTCCCGAACCGCCGGGAACGCCTCCGCGCCGGGCGGTAATCGGTCAATCGTATATTCTGCGGCGGCGCGATCCACGTCGTAGCCGCACGGCATGAGTACGATCACATCGGGAAACGACCGTAATATCTGCTCGGGCGTTACCTGAAAGGAGGGCTGGCGTGGCCGTCCAAGCAGGTCCTCTCCCCCCGCGATCGAGACCATCTCCGGCACCCAATGGCCGCCGACGTAATAGGGAGCGAGCCACTCGAGGCAGAGCACGCGTGGACGGGAAGGCGCGCGGGCAACCGTTTCCTGGATACCGGCAAGACGCCGCTCGAGCGACGCTGCCAGAGCTTCGGCCTCACGGCGGCGCCCGGTGGCCTCGCCGACGCGACGGATATCGTCCCACACCTCCGCCAGGGACCGCGGCGTCAGGGAGAGAACCTCCGGCGGAACGGGGAAGCGTGCGAGCGCCGTTGCCAAATCGTCCGGGGATGCCGCGCAAACATGGCACAGATCCTGCGTCAGGATCAAATCCGGTGCGAGCGAACGCAGAAGTTCGGCGTCGACGGCATAAATACTCTCGCCGCGCCCGATAATTTCCTTCACCTGGCGGTCAATTTCCGCCGGCGCTGCCCGGGGATCGACTCGGGGGCGGAGCAAGGAGGGCTTGGTCGCCGCGTCAGCGGGAAAATCGCATTCATGACTCACACCCAGAACGGAATCGCCGAGACCGATGGCATAAGCAATTTCAGTGGCGGAGGGCAGCAACGAACAGATGCGCATCTTGAGCTCAGTGATAGAGGAGATATTTTTCGCGTATGTTGCGAAATTTGTCGAGATCGGCGGACCAGCCGGTGATGATGTCGGCCGGGGGATCCCCGCCCATCAGACGGTCGATCGTCGATTGCGACCCGAGTAGAGCAATCGTTTTCTTCAGCTGAAATTGCTGGGGATACATCCGATACAGTGCATCGGCAATCTCGAGCCCCATGCGAACGGAACGAAACGAATCGCGATCCGTGATCCGGATGCGAACCCCCTCACAACGCTCGGCTCGGTAGGAACCCTCGCTGGGAGTGAAGGAAGTGCTCTCGAGGCGAACTCCGGGAATCCTTCGACGGTTCAGTTCGGTGGCGAATGCGTCCGCTTGAATCCAAGGCGCCCCTAGAACTTCAAAAGGTGTGTCAGTGCCGCGTCCGACGGAAACTCCCCCCGCCTGCAGGATCTCGGCTCCGGGATACAGGAGGTTCTCGTTGAAGGTTCGCAGATTGGGTGACGGCGGGATCCAAGCCAGGCCGGTTTGATCGTAGACCTCACCCCTGCTCCAATTTCTCATCCGCACGATCTCGAGATCCGCCCCGATGTGGTTTTCTGCGTTGAACATTTTCGCTAGCTCACCGATGGTCATTCCGTAGCGGACCGGCAAGGGAAAATAGGCAGTGAACGAGGTGCGGCCCGGGTCGAGCATCGGGCCTTCGATGACTTCTCCCCCGAGTGGATCGGGGCGATCGAGAATGACGAATCGAATGTGATGGCTCGCGGCGGCCTCCATCGCATAGGCCATCGTCGTCACGTAGGTGTAGAACCGCACGCCAGCGTCCTGTATATCGAACAGCAGCAAGTCGATGCCCACTAACATCTCGCTCGTTGGGCGGCGCGTGTTGCCGTAGAGGCTGTAAATCGGCAGGGCGGTCGCTGTGTCGGTTGAGTCGGCGACCATAAGGTCCTGGGACGTTCCCGCGATGCCGTGTTCCGGGCTAAAAAGCGCCACAAGCTTCAAGCCCGGAGCACGGGCCAGAACGTCGATGGTTCGCTTCCCATCGGAGGCAACCCCCGTCTGGTTTGTTATCAATCCCACGCGCTTGCCGCGCAGAGGCTGAAAGGCCTCCTCTTCCAGCACGTCCACGCCGACGAAGACCCTGTCAGAGCGAAGTGTTGGAAACGGCTGAGGCTTCGGTGTGCTTCGGGGGATCGATGGGTGTGCAAGGACCACGAACCCAGCCAATAGCGAGAAGGCCAGCTGAGAACGGTAACGAAACATGCGAAACGACGCTCGATTGTGCCCCATGAAACCGCGTGCTATATACAGCTGCAGGATTCAGACGTCAACGACGAAGACCGGAGGCGGAAATTGTGCGTAGATACGGGCTTTTCGCGCTGGCGCTCATCCTTCCTTTCACATTCTCTCTTATGACTCCCTTGCTTCGCGCCCAAAAAAATTCCCGTTCTACGGTGTCCGCCGCCACCTCGGCTCAATGGGTCGAACAGACGCTCCAGAAAATGACCCTGCGCGAAAAGCTCGGGCAGATGCTCATGGTGCCGTATTTCGGCGTCTTCGAACCAGCCAACAGCCCCGAGTACAAAGAAGTCCTGCGCCAGGTAGAACAGAACCACGTCGGCGGGCTCATCATTGTCACCGATCGCGGCCCGCTCGGAATCGAACGCAGCCAGGTGTATCCGACCGCCGTCCTCACAAACGAACTGCAGCGGCGAGCCAAGATTCCACTGCTGGTCGGCGCAGACTTTGAATCCGGAACAGGAATGCGGCTAGACGAAGGCACATCGTTCCCTTCCGCCATGGCCATCGGCGCCACCGGCGATCCGAAATTTGCCTACGTTGTCGGCAGATACACGGCGCTCGAAGCGCGCGCCGCCGGCGTTCGTTGGATCTTCGCGCCGGACGCCGACGTAAACAACAACCCCGAGAACCCGATTATTAATGTTCGCTCGTTCGGTGAAGATCCCGAAGACGTCGCGGCGTACGTCCAAGAATTCGTGCGTGGGGTCGAAGAAAACGGAGCGCTCTCTACTGCCAAGCACTTTCCCGGTCACGGCAATGTCAGCGTCGATTCGCATCTATCGCTCGGCGTGGTGCCCGGCAGCCGGAAGGAACTTGAGACCACCGAACTCGTTCCCTTTCGTGCAGCCATCGACGCGCAGGCCAGTTCAGTCATGCCGGGTCATCTTTCGGTGCCCGCGTTCGAACCGAATCCCCAGGTTCCTGCTACCCTTTCCCAGAACATTCTCACCGATCTGTTGCGCAACGAGATGCAGTTTCGCGGCCTCATCATCACGGACGCCCTCGATATGGGAGGCGTCACATCTCTCTATACGCCGGGCGAAGTCGCGGTCCGCTCCGTGGAGGCCGGGGCTGATGTACTGCTGATGTCACCCGCGCCAGATGCCGCACTGGCTGCTCTGAACGACGCAGTCCATTCGGGCCGGATTGCTGAAAAACGAATCGACTCGTCCGTACGCAGGATTCTTGCCGCGAAGGCCCGTCTTGGCCTCGATCGAAATCGTTTCGTCGATGTCGGTCACCTCAATGAACGATTTGCTCTTCCGGAATACGAAGCGCAGGCGCAGACGATCGCTGACCGGGGAGTCACATTGCTGCGCGACCGAGCGCACCTGCTGCCGCTCGATGCGACGCGTCCCCTCCGGGTACTGCTCGTCTGTCTGTCGGCCGATCCTGATCCAAACCCAGGGGAAAGTTTGGAGCCGGAGATGCGCCCGCGCGTCGACGCGCTCACCGTCCTGCGTGCCGACACACAATACCTGCCAGTCGCTCAACTGAAGCTGCCTCCGCCGCAGGCCTACGATGTGGCTGTGGCTGCCCTTTTTGTTCGCGTCGCTGACCGCAAGGGCGACATTGGCCTCCCCGAGGACGAACGTGCTTTTGTCGATCAACTCATCGAGGCGGGAAAGCCGACGATCGTCGCTTCCTTTGGAAGCCCCTACTTGATCGAGCGTTTCCCTAAGGCGAAGACGTGGATCGCGGAGTTTTCTTCGAATGACGTTTCGCAGCGCGCGGTGGCGCGTGCGCTGTTTGGACAGGCAGCCATCGGCGGGAAGATTCCCGTCAGTGTCCCCGACGTCGCTCGACGCGGAGACGGCCTGCGGATCCCTGAAAATCCAATGACTCTCGAGCCCGCGCCCCGGGCCATGTCGGATCGCCTAGAGCCGGTCTACAAACTACTCGATCGATCCGTTCTAGCCGGCGCCTTCCCTGGCGGCGTTCTAGCCGTGGGCTGGAACAACCAGCTGGCGATACATCCCTTTGGTCAGCTCGAACGCGAGGGCAAGGCCTACGACGTCGACGAGGACTCGATGTACGACGTGGCCTCGCTCACCAAGCCCGTCGTAACCACCACTCTGGCCATGTTGCTTGTGCAACAAGGAATGCTCAATCTGGACTTGCCCGTCGAACGGTATCTGCCCGAATTTGCTTTGGCTTCCCAATCCGACCCCCGGCCGGATTGGCGCGCCCGAGTCACCGTACGCATGCTGCTGCTGCACGATTCGGGCCTCCCCGCGCATCGTGACTTCTACAAAGAAGCGAAAGGCCACGACGCGATCTGGGCGCGCGTCGTCGCCGAACCTCTCATCTCCGCTCCCGGCACGCAGATTCAATACTCCGATCTGGGGTTCATTCTGCTGGGCGAAATCATCGAGCGCCTGACGGGCGAGCCGTTGGGGGCCTTGGCCAAACAAGCGATCTTCTCCACGCTCGGAATGAGTCGCTCCCAGTTCAATCCGCCCCGTCGCCTGCGCGAAGACATCGCCCCGACCGAGCAGGACGCAACCTATCGAAAGCGACTCATCTGGGGCGAGGTTCACGACGAAAATGCATGGGCGATGGGAGGCGTAGCTGGCCACGCCGGCCTGTTTTCCACGGCTCCCGACCTTGCGGCCTTTGCTCAGATGATTCTCAATGGGGGCATTTATGGGCACGACCGGCTGCTGTCTCGCGGCATCGTTCAGCAGTTCACGACTCGCGTGGTTGTCGGCGATTCCGCGCGTACCTTGGGCTGGGACGTACCGTCGGAACCTTCCTCCTCGGGCCGTTACTTTTCCCCCAAAAGCTTCGGCCACACCGGCTTTACGGGCACGTCCCTATGGATTGACCCTGAGCGCCAGCTTTTCGTTATCCTGCTCACCAACCGAGTCCATCCGACCCGGGCCAACGAACAGATTCGGCAGGTGCGTCCGGCTCTGCACGATGCCATCTTTGAAGCCTTGGGACTCGTGACCAACCAAGCAGCCGCCCGGTAACGCCCTCGGCACATTCCGATGCTCTTCGAGAGGCCCTATCCGGTGAAAACCAACTCTATAATTAGAGTAGGTGCAGGGCATACATTGAAACCGGCGAGTACCGAACAGCGAAATGCGCGTTCTCTCGGGCTGGATCGCAAATCTACGCTCGGAGTCTTGCGCGCCTTAAATCGTGAGGACGCCCGCGTGGCCGCCGCCGTTCGCCGCGAGCTGCCCCAGATCGCTCGAGCCACCGACGCCATCGTGAAATCCTTAGGGCGCGGCCGAAACCTTTACTATGTGGGGGCGGGAACGAGTGGCCGCATTGCTGTTCTGGACGCTGCGGAATGCCCGCCCACGTTCGGAATTCTGCCGCACAGAGTACGAGCCGTCATCGCCGGAGGGCGTAGAGCTTTCTATCGCGCCGTCGAAGGCGCGGAGGATTCCGCTTCGCACGGCGCGCGCGACCTTCGAAGAGCCGGCGCATCTCGCGAAGATGTCGTCGTCGGACTTTCTGCCAGCGGCGCAACGCCTTATGTGCTGGGCGCACTCGATTTCGCGCACCGTGCGGGTGCCATGACAATCGGCGTTACATCAAATCGGCGCTCTCCGCTGACGCACCGGGTACACATCGCCATCGTAGTCGATACCGGGCCCGAGGCAATCGTGGGCTCGACGCGCCTCAAGGCGGGTACCGCGCAGAAATTGGTCCTGAATCTGCTCTCTACTGCGGCGATGGTGCGTCTCGGCAGGGTGTACGACAACTGGATGGTGTACGTGGCTCTCACAAATCGGAAGTTACGGCAACGCGGCGTGCGGATTCTCGAACAAGCCACGGGCGCAAGTCCGCGTGCGGCCAAACACGCTCTGCGTCAGTCGGGCTACAACCTGCCGGCGGCTCTGCTGATGCTCAAGACCGGGGCCACTGCGCACAACGCGCAACAAGGGCTCACAAAAAATGACGGAAACGTGCGCCGGGCGCTGGAAGCTGCTATGAAAGGATAACTCCCGTCGAGCGGTTTTAGACCCGACGCCAAGGATAGGAATGGACAAGTTCAAGATCGAGGGCGGCCGCAGGCTGGAAGGGACGGTTCGAATCAGCGGTGCGAAGAACGCCGCCCTCCCTGCGATGGCGGCCGCCCTGCTTACAGCCGAACCCGTCTGCCTGGAAAGTATTCCGCACGTGCGCGACATCATCACCATGGCCAAGCTGCTCGCTCACATGCGCTGCCGCGTGGAGAGCCCGGACATTCCGCCGAGCGAACTCATCATTCAAGCCGAAAAGGTCTCTCACAGGGAAGCACCCTATGAGCTCGTAAAAACGATGCGCGCCACCGTACTGACGCTCGGTCCCTTGCTGGCGCGATTTGGCTACGCGCGGGTTTCTCTTCCGGGCGGCTGCGCGATCGGAGCCCGTCCCATCGATCTGCACATTCAAGCGCTCGAAAAGCTGGGCGCGACCATTTCGGTCGATCATGGCTACGTAGAGGCGCGCGCGAGGCGCTTGCGTGGTGCCAGGTTTCACTTCCCCAAGATCACCGTTACGGGAACCGAGAACATTCTCACGGCCGCCGTGCTGGCCGAAGGCGAAAGCGTACTGGAAAATTGTGCAGTCGAACCCGAAGTCGCGGACCTCGCCGAATTGCTGGTCAAAATGGGCGCAAAGATTGAGGGAGCTGGGACTCGCACGATCCGGGTCGAAGGGGTCGAAACGCTTCACGGTGCGACCCACACCATTATTCCCGACCGCATCGAGGCCGGCACGTTTCTGGTTGCCGGGGCCATCACAGCAGGCGAACTGTTGCTTACGAACTGCGAACCACGACATCTGGGCGCGCTCATCAACAAACTCAGGGAATGTGGCGTGGAGATTCGATGCGAGGGCCGGTGCGCGATAGGTGTCCGCGCCCCCCAAAAGCTTCGAGCCGCGAGCGTCACGACGGAGGAATATCCCGGCTTCCCCACGGACATGCAGGCTCAATTCATGGCTCTTGCGACTCAGGCAAGCGGCGTTTCGCAAATCCGCGAAACGATCTTCGAAAATCGGTTCTTGCACGCGAGCGAAATGATGCGTATGGGAGCCAACATTGCAATCGAAGGCAATCTCGCGGTCGTGCACGGCCCTACGCCCCTCAGCGGCGCCCCCGTCACGGCCTCCGACCTGCGGGCGAGCGCAGGGCTCGTTCTGGCGGCCCTGGTCGCCCACAACACAACCTGGATCGACCGTGTTTATCACATCGACCGCGGCTACGAGCAGATTGAACGAAAGCTGAGCGCCATCGGAGCGCGCATTCAGCGTGTCACTGGCCGGGATGAGTAG
>Ga0187779_10001792_pt1 | contig 13379 bp, 11 predicted proteins | sample 1015_Q2_SP10_10__FD_132435 | JGI IMG/M metagenome (GOLD analysis project Ga0187779, IMG submission 132435) | Tropical peat soil microbial communities from peatlands in Department of Meta, Colombia - 1015_Q2_SP10_10_MG | ecosystem: Environmental > Terrestrial > Soil > Wetlands > Peat | place... | reverse complement strand
TCGCCGCCACGCCCGCCGCCGCGCGCCGCTTCGGCCCGTTCTGCGCCGAGCACGGGGCGGATCTCTTCCTCGTCCAGTCGCAGGTCTCCAGCGCCCGCCACCTTGCCCAGGGCTACGACCCGCTGGAGCTGGCCGACTTCACCCGCTTCATGCCCATCCCGGTCGCCGTGGGCAACACCACCAGCTTCGATGCGGCGTGCCAGCTGATGCACCAGGGCATCGCCGCGATCTTCGTCGGCGTGGGTCCGGGTGCGGCCTGTACCACGCGCGACGTGCTGGGCATCGGCGTGCCCCAGGTGACCGCCGTGAGCGACGTCGCGGCCGCGCGCGACACGTACTTCGACGAGACAGGGCGCTACGTCCCCGTGGTCGCTGACGGCGGCATGCGCCGGGGTGGCGAGTTGGCCAAGGCCATCGCCGCGGGGGCCGACCTGCTGATGCTGGGCTCGCCCCTGGCCCGGGCGGAGGAGGCCCCTGGCCGCGGCACGAACTGGGGCATGGCGGCGCCCTCACCGACGCTCCCGCGGGGCACGCGCATCTCGGTCGGCACGGTCGGCTCGCTGGAGCGGATCCTGCTCGGCCCGGCCCAGGTCACCGACGGCACCGAGAACCTCGTCGGGGCCCTCCGCCAGTCGATGGCCGCCCTCGGGGCGCGCACCATCCGGGAGATGCAGCAGGTCGAGATGGTGTACGCCCCCGCGGTCGCCGTGGAGGGCAAGTCCTGGCAGCGGGGCCGTTGAGCCGCCGACTCGCGGAGAGGCCCGGCGGGTAGACTGGACGTCGCGCCGGAGGACGTGAGTGGAGGGCTGATTGGCGGAGGTGGAGGCGACCCGACGTCGCGGCAAGACCGTTCACGGCGAACCGGCCAACGCCGGCCACCGCGTGCTGGCGCCGGACGACGCGGAGGTGGAGGCGTACCTGGAGACGGCCCTCCGCGCGCCCGCCCCTGATCGCACGCCCGCCGACCAGCCGCCGGCGGCCGAGAGTCACGAGCCGGACTCCGTGGTCGTGCTCGACTTCGGCGGCCAGACCGCGCAGCTCATCGCGCGGCGCGTGCGCGAGATGGAGGTCTACTCCGAGCTGCTGCCGCACGACACGCCCCTGGCCGAGATCCTGGGGCGTCATCCCCGCGGCATCATCCTCTCGGGCGGGCCGGCCAGCGTCTACGACGCGGACGCGCCGCGCGTCGATCCCCGCCTGTGGAGCGCTGGCATCCCCATCCTCGGCATCTGCTACGGCGTGCAGCTGATGGCCCACGAGCTGGGCGGGGAGGTGTTGCCGGCGGCCCACCGCGAGTACGGGCCGGCGACCGTGACGATCACCGAGGCGGACGGCCTGTTCAAGGACGTGCCGCGCGAGCAGGCCGTCTGGATGAGTCATGGCGACCTCATCACCCGGCCCCCGATCGGCTTCCATCCCACCGCTCTGACCCCCGCCTCGCCGTTCGCCGGCCTGGCCGATCCGGACCGGCGCCTCTACGGCATCCAGTTCCATCCCGAGGTCGTCCACACCCCCGCCGGGCGCGACATCCTGCGCAACTTCGTCTTCGGCATCGCCGGCGCCCACCCGACCTGGACCACGCGCGACTTCATCGCCTCCACCGTGGCCGCCATCCGCGCGCGTGTCGACGCACATGCCGCCGCGACCGGGTCCGATGGACGGGTCATCTGCGCCCTCTCGGGCGGGGTCGACTCGGCCGTCGCGGCAGCCCTCGTCCATCGGGCCGTCGGCGACCGCCTGACCTGCATCTACGTCGACCACGGGCTCATGCGCAAGAAGGAATCCGAGCTGCTGCGGGCGACCTTCGAAGCGCACCTGGGCATGCGCCTGGTGATGGTCGATGCCCGGCAGCGATTCCTGGCCCGTCTGGCGGGCGTGGAGGATCCGGAGGCCAAGCGGCGCATCATCGGCGACGAGTTCATCCGCGTCTTCGAGGAGGAAGCGGGCCGTCTCGGGCGGATCGACTTCCTGACCCAGGGCACGCTGTACCCCGATGTCATCGAGTCGACTGCCCCGGAGACCAAGGCCGCCCAGAAGATCAAGACCCACCACAACGTGGGCGGCCTGCCCGCGGACCTCCGCTTCCAGCTGATCGAGCCGCTGCGGTACCTGTTCAAGGACGAGGTGCGGGCCGTGGGCGCCGAGCTGGGCCTGCCCGAGGCGATGGTCCAGCGGCAGCCCTTCCCGGGTCCGGGGCTGGCCATCCGCATCATCGGCGAGGTCACCGCAGAACGGCTGGAGACGTTGCGTGAGGCCGACTGGATCGTCATCGACGAGATCAAGGCGGCTGGCCTCTACCGCAGCCTGTGGCAGAGCTTCGCCATCCTCACGCCGGTGCGCAGCGTGGGGGTGATGGGCGACGGTCGCACCTACGCCAACGTGGTGGCCATCCGCGCCGTGACGAGCGAGGACGGCATGACCGCCGACTGGGCCAAGCTGCCCTACGAGGTCCTGGGGCGCATCAGCAGCCGGATCGTCAACGAGGTGGCGGGCGTCAACCGCGTCGTCTACGACATCAGCAGCAAGCCACCGGCCACGATCGAATGGGAGTAGCGCCGGCGCCGGCGCAGCCCCCCGGACCATCGGGGGAGTCCCCCCGGACGAACGGAGGCAGTAGAGTCGCCGCCATGCCCAGGAAGTCCGATCGCCCATCCAACCCGCAGGCCGGGCCACCGCCGGTCACCGCGACGTCGGCCGACGCCCTTCCAGCGTCCGTCGAGCCACCCCCCTCGCCGCATCAGCCCGTGGCGGTCCCCGCGCCTGCCGCTGCACCTGCGGCCGCCACGGCCGTCACGCCGCCCCGCGCGTCGGCCGCTGAACCGCTGCTGGAGCACGGCCAGCCGCTGCTGGAGCCGCTGACCTCGTACGAGTTGTCGCCCGATGCGCTCCTGGGTCCCGACGGTGGTGGCGACCGGGCCTTCGCGGCCAACCTGGACCCGGCGGTGCGCGATTTCGGCAGCACGCGCAGCATCGTCCGCGTCTGCGAGTGGTGCAACACCCCGCTGTCGGATCCCGACGCGGCCCAGTGCCCGTCGTGCGGCGCCAACCTCAAGCCGCTGGAGCCCGACACGGAGATCCCCGGCCTCACCACGATGAGCCTCGAGGCGGTCCTGGCGCGGCGGCGCGCCGAGGCGCAGCAGCAGGCGACCTCGAACGCCCCGGGCGGCATCCTGCGGTCGGCCGGCTCGATCCTGGGTACCGGCCGGGCCACCACCCCCTCGGCGCCGGCCGTCGTGACCCCGGAGGGCCTCCAGCTGGACGACGCGAGCATCGAGGAAGCCATCCGGCCGCCCGACGACGCCGTGCGGCGGGCCATGCTCCAGCTGGAGATCGAGGCACTCAAAGCGCAGGCCCCGGGGGTCGTGCCCGGCGGCATCGACCCGGCGGCCATCGTCGCCGACGCCACCACCGAGGCAGGGTCCGACGTGGACCACCCCGCGGCGCCGGTCGATGCCGTCGTCGAGCCACCCAGCGCAGGCCCGCCGGCCAGCGCCTAGACTGCCTCCCGTGGCGGCTCGCATGCGGGTCCCCGGACCATCCTTCCTGCTCCCGGCAACGGTGCGCGTGCACAGCGGCGCGGGCCGGCCCGGGCGCGCCGTGGAGGTCGGCATGGCGCCACCGACCACGACCGATGACGGCTGGTGGCTGGGTCACGTCTGGGCCAGCGATGCGGATGGGCTGGTCGACATGATCGACCTTGCCCCCCTCGCCGGACCCCCGCCGACGCCGCCCCAGGCGGTCATCGGCCCAGCCTTCGCGGGCGCGCTGGCGGGTCTCATCGCCGAGGAGGGCGGCCGCCAGCTGGTGCGGCTGAAGCTGTACCCGGCCCCCGACGAGGCACGCGAGTGGGAGCGCCCCTGCCTCGTCCAGGTGGCCATCAAGTGGGATCCCGTCCGCGCCGCGACGATGCCGACCGGGGAGCTTGCGACGGCCGTCCAGGAGGCCTTCGGGCGGGCGGTCATGGCCGCCGACCGGGCCGCCTGATGGCCCTGCCCATCCCGACAGCCGTGGCCGTGGGGCGGACGCCCGCCCTGTGGAGCGTCGGGCTGGTCGGGTTCCTCGCGCGCGGCGGCGTCGTGGTGGTGCTGTTGCCCATGCTGGCCGTGCCCAGCCCGGTCAGCCTCAGCGTACTGATCGGGCCGGACCTCGTGGACGCGAACGGCCTGTCGGCCCGTGTGGCGGCGCTGCTCGTGCTGGCCGGCGGACTGGCCGCCCTCGCCGTGGCCGGGGGGCTCGTCCTGGCGGCCCTGGCCGATGTCGCCGCGTTCGCGGGCGGCCTGAGCGCAGCCGGCGTCGCCACTCCCTCCCTGGCCACGCGCCCCACCGTCCGGCTCGTGGCCGAGCTCCTGGCCCTCCAGCTCGTGGCGGCCGTGCCCCTCCTGGTCGCCCTGGTACCGACCGTCACGGCGATGGCGGGGGTCGTGCGACAGGAGATCCTCCTGCCGAGCGACCAGACCGTGCCGCTCTGGTGGCGCGTCATCGAGGGCAGCTGGCCCTGGCCGGCCGTGGTCGGGGCGACCGCCCTGCTATCGACCCACATCTACTCCGTCGTCGGCCGCGAACTGCTGGCCCGCCGCATGGGCCTCCTGCCGCCCGCGGCGCCGCCGAGCGGCAAGAGGCGAGCCCTGACCATCGCGGTTGCCCTGGTACGGCGACCGGGCCGGACCCTCTCCGCGAGTGTCGCCACCTGGGTCCTGGGCCTCCTGGCGACCGTGCTCGCGGCCGCGCTGATCGACGCCGGATGGGCCCTCGCGCAGATGGCCTACCTGTCGCCGCCTCCGGCAGGGGCGTCGCTGCCCCAGGCGGCGGCCGTGTGGGCCACGGCCGCCGCGGCAACGGTCGTCCTGGTGGGCTTGCTGGCAACCGCGCTCGTGCTGCTGGGGGCGACCGCCGCCCTGCGGTCCGCGCTCCTGACGCGGGCTGCGCTCGCTGGTCGGGGTCTCACGTGATGGACCCATCCCCTGCCGTGCCCCTCGCCGGCTCCTGCGTGACATGTGGCGCACCGCTCCAGGCAGGGCGCGCCGCATGCCCGGAGTGCGGCGCGCTCGTCGGCGGAGCGGGCACGGGCGCCGCGCCGGCCGACGGCGGCACCGCGTGGCCGAAGGTAAGCCCGGAAGGGCGGCCCGACCTGCGACCGCCCGGCCCCAACCAGTGGTATTCGGATCGCTTCCGGGCTGCGGCCAGCGGCGCTGCCGACCCGGGCGCCGCATCTCGTGGCCCCGCCGCCGGGGCCGCCGGGCTCTTCAGCGATCTCCCCTTCCAGGCGCCGCCGGTGCCGGTGGGCTGGCTCGTCGTGATCGGCACATGGGTCTCGGCGGTCGCCTTCGTGCTGCCGTGGGCCTCGGCGAACGGCCTGAGCTACCTCGAGTCGTGGGGCCTCTACAAGCCGAGCCACGTGCTGGCGTTCTTCCTCGTCATCGCCATCGCCCTGCTGGCGATCCTGCCCTTCCGCCTCCCGCCGCTCGTGCGCCTGGGCCTCATCCCGTTGCTGCTCGGCGCCTTTGAGGTCGGCCTGTTCTGGGAGTGGGTGGGCAGCCAGTCCCTGGGCATCGGGATCTGGACGCTGATCGTGGGCGCGGTCCTGTGCATCGTCGGCGGCGTGGCCGTCGCGTCACGGCTCGTCGAGCCGCCGCGTCCTACCTGAGCACGAGGGGCCCTCTGCTACACTCGGCCCCGGTTGGAGGGCGGTCGGTGCCGCGACGTGCGGCTGCTCGTCCGTTGGCCGCTACCTGGGAGGCTCTCGCCCCGCCCCGATGAACCAGATCCTCGATGCGATCAGCGGTGCCTTCGGGACCTTCTTCGACGATCCGACCATCCAGCTGATCCTGCGCGCGATCGGCTTTTATATCGTCTTCATCTGGCTCGCGACGGCCTACTACGCCTACCGCGACATGAGCCATCGCACGACCAATCCCATCGCGCCCTACCTGGCGGCGGCACTGATCATCCTCTTCACGCCGATCCTCTTCGTCTTCGCCTTCGTGCTCTATCGCATCCTGCGGCCGCAGGAGACGGTGGCCGAGGCGCAGGAGCGGGCGCTCGCCGAGGAGGCGATGCTGGTCGAAGTCGAGCGCCAGGCGCATTGCGCCAACTGCGGGCGGGCGGTGCACACCGACTGGATCATCTGCCCGAGCTGCCGCAACCGGCTGCGCCGGTTCTGCCCCAACTGCAGCAACCTCGTGGAGCTGGACTGGAGCCTCTGTCCGTGGTGCGGCAAGGACTTCGAGCGGCCCGAGCAGCTGCCCGAGCGGGTGCGGGCCGGCCGTCAGGTCCGCCCCGGCACGGTCCCGGCCGGCAGCGTGAGCGCCGCCCAGTTGATCGCGGCGGCCAGCGCCGCCGCGCCTCGTGCGACGGCACCGGCGGCCGTCACGCAGCCGCCTGCTCCCGCCATGGTCGCGACCGCGTCGGCCACGCTCCCCGCGGCGGTCGTGCAGCATGAGAGCAGCCCGGCCCTCGCGCCCTCGATGGCGGCGACCACGGCGGCCCTCGCCGCTGCGGCGGTGCCGGCCGACACGACGCCGGCCGAGACGACGCCCGCCGCGACGACGCCGGCTGACATCCCGCCGGCTGACCCCCCCGTCGCCCAGGCCGCGCCACCGCCGCCTCCGCCGCCCTCGCCGGCAGCAGCCAAGCCCGTACCGGCGCCCCGCCCGGTGCGCGTCCGAGCGGCCCGTCTCAAGCCGGCCGCGGCCGACGGACCGATCCCACCCAACCCGGGTGCGCGCTCGCAGTGACCTTGGGTCCGCCTGCGTCGGAGGGACCGGCGTCGCCGGGCGCCCCTGAACCCGCGCCGGGCGCTTCTGAACCGGCACCGGCGACCGGGCCGCCGGGCGCGCGGACGTTCTCCATCGAGGGCCGGGCGGCCCCCGGGCTCTACGTCAGCGGGTGGTTCCTGGGCCTGGTCGGGGCGTTGCTGCTCGTCCTGGCCCTCTTCGACGCGTCGGGCGCGGCGGCCGTCGTCTTCGCTGCCGCGGGGCTCGTGGCCCTCGTGCTGGCCTTCGCCGCCGCCGCTGGCTACCAGCTGGTCGCGCGGTCGATGCGGCCCGCCACGGCCTACCGCGGCCCGGCACCCCTGCTGCTGCTGGGGTTCGTGCTGGGCCTCGCCACGCTGATCGAGCTCGGCGTGGGCCTGACCGGCGTCGTGGACCAGCGCCCGACGCTCACCTTCCTGCTGGCCGTCCTCATCCCGGCCGGGGTGTACCTCGCGACCGTGCACCTCTTCGTGGTCCGCAGCGGTGCGCTGACGTGGGCCGGCATCGCCCGCCTCCGACCTGGAGCCGTGACGGGCCGGCTGGGGGACTGGCTGGTCGGGGCCGCCGCCGGGATCTCGCTCGTCCTGCCGGTGCTCATCGGATCGGCAGCGCTGTCGATGATCCTGGGGACGGTCCCTGAATCGAACCTGCCGCGGCTGACGGGTGACGTCGACGCGCTGGTCATCGCCCTGGGTGCGGTGTTGATCGCACCGTTCGGCGAGGAGATCTTCTTCCGCGGCTTCGTCTACAGCGCGTGGCGTCTCGACCTCGGCGTCGCCCCGGCGGTCCGGCGCTCGGCCATCCTGTTCGCCGCCGTGCACGTCCTCAACGTGGCCGTCAGCCCCCAGGACCCGCTCACGAGCATCGGCTCGCAGCTGCTGGTCCAGTTCCTGGTCATCGTGCCGGCCGGGCTGCTGCTGGCCTTCATGTACGAACGGCGGGGCCTCGCCGCGTCGCTCGGCGCGCACATGGCCTACAACGGCGGGCTGCTCGTCCTCGCCGCCTGGGCGGCCCGCGGCCCGTAGGCAGCCGGGTGGGGCAGCGGCGACAGGCTGATGCGGCAAAGCCACGGCTAAGCGGCGCGTGAGTCGCCGGCGAGCGGTGCCGCCTACGATCGCTGCGCTTTCGGGTCCGGAGGGCGGGGAATCGGCGGGCTCGTCGTCCGGGCCCGAGAGCTCCGGTGAAGACCGGATGGCGCGGGTGCGCCCCGCCAGCTGGTGTCGGTCGCCGCCGGGAGGATGATCGTGGCGCCGCCACCGCATCGCCTGCGCGACCTGCCACCGGAGGAGCGCCCGCGGGAGCGCCTGGTCCGGCGCGGTGCGGCGGGCCTCTCGGCGGCGGAGCTGATCGGCCTCGTGTGGGGCAGCGGCTCGCCCGGTCGATCGGCGATCCAGGTGGCCACGGAGGCCCTTGCCAGAGCCGGCAGCCTGAGCCAGCTGGCCGCCGCCAGCCCCCCGGAGCTGGAGGCCATCCCAGGCATCGGCGACGCACGCGCGGCCCAGCTTGCCGCGGCGTTCGAGCTCGGCCGGCGGCTGCTGGCGGACTGGCCGACCGGCCGCCTGACGGTCCGGGCCCCAGGCGACCTGGCCGATCGTCTGATCCTCCAGATGGGGCGCCTCGAGCGCGAGGAACTGCGGGTCGTCGCGCTCAACACGCGCAACGCGGTCCTGGCCATCGAGACGGTCTACCGCGGCAACGTCTCCACCGCCCTCGTCCGCGTCGGGGAGCTGTTCCGCGACGCCATCCGCCAGCATGCGGCGGGCCTCATCCTCGTCCACAACCATCCCTCGGGCGACCCGACGCCGAGCCCTGACGATCTGCACCTGACGGCCGAGGCCGTGGCGGCCGGGCGCCTGCTGGACGTGCCGGTGCTCGACCACCTGATCATCGGCCACGAAGCGTTCGTCAGCCTCCGCGACCGGGGCATCCCGTTCGATCGAGGGGGCCAACGCTGAGGCGGCAGGTATACTGCGGACGCCCGTCCGGCCGAGCCGGCGCCTGCGCCCCCGCGCGTCGACGGGGTTTCGTCACGACCCGCGAAGCCGCGGTGCCGCCTCCCGCCCGGCACGACGGCCGATCATCCACCCCGCTTGCAGGATCCGCCCCACCAGATGCTCGACGCCTTCCTCGGCCTCTTCTCGCGCGATATCGGCATCGACCTGGGCACGGCCAACACGCTCGTCCATGTGCGCGATCGCGGCATCGTGATCAGCGAGCCGAGCGTCGTGGCCATCGATGCCAAGACCAAGCGCGTGCTGGCCATCGGGGCCGAGGCCAAGCGGATGGTTGGGCGCACGCCGGCCAACATCATCGCCGTCCGTCCCTTGCGCGACGGGGTCATCAGCGACTTCGACGTGACCGAGCAGATGATCAAGTACTTCGTGCACCGCGTCCACGACCGGGTCGGCCTCATCCCCCGCCCGCGCATGCTGCTGGGCATCCCGTCCGGCGTCACGGAGGTGGAGAAGCGGGCCGTCCGTGACGCTGCCCTCAACGCCGGGGCCCGCTGGGCCCGGCTCATCGAGGAGCCCATGGCGGCTGCCATCGGCGCCGGCCTGCCGGTCGGCGAGGCCTCGGGCTCCCTCATCGTCGACATCGGCGGCGGCACCACCGAGGTGGCGGTCATCTCGCTCGGCGGCATCGTCGTCAGCCGCAGTATCCGCGTCGGCGGCGACGAGATGGACCAGGACATCGTGGCCTACGCCCGCCGCGAGTACAACCTCCTGCTCGGCGAACGCACGGCGGAAGACATCAAGATCGCGGTCGGCTCGGCCTACCCGGGCGACCATGACGAGCAGCACGTGACCCTCCGCGGGCGCGACCTGCTCACCGGCCTGCCGCGCGCCGTCGACATCGGCGCCGACCAGGTGCGCGATGCGATCGAGGGCTCCGTCCAGCAGATCGTGGACACGATCAAGGACACCATCGAGGAGACGCCGCCCGAATTGGTGGCCGACATCATGGACCAGGGCGTGGTCCTGGCCGGCGGCGGGGCACTCCTCCAGGGGCTCGATCGCCGCGTGGCGGAGGCGACCCAGATGCCCGTGCACGTGGCCGATGACCCGCTCACGTGCGTCGCCCGCGGCACGGGCAAGGTGCTCGAGGAGCTCGACTCGATGTCCCGCACCCTGGTGGCCGAGACGTACGCCCGGCCGCCGCGCTAGGGGCTCTCCGTGTTCGCCACCCGCCTCGCGCGCCGCCGGGCCGCCACCTTCTCCGTGCTGGTGGCCGTCTCGCTGCTCCTCCTCGCGCTGAGTGACACCGCTCCCCTGCAGGACCTGCGCCAGGGCCTTGGCTACGCCGCCACGCCCGTGCAGGCCGCCCTGACCGGCGTCACGCGGGGGATCACGTCGGTCCTGGGCGCGATCGCCGACCTGGACCGCCTCCGCCAGGAGAACGACCAGCTGCGGGCCGCCAACCAGGCGTTGACCGAGGCCAACGCGCAGCTGCAGACCGTGCGCACCCAGGACGACCAGCTCGCGGCGCTGCTCAAGGTCCAGTCGACCCTGCAGCACCAGACCGTCGCTGCCACCGTGGTCGGGCGCGGCATCGACGCCACCGAGCGGGTCATCACCATCGACCGCGGCACGCAGGCCGGCCTGGCCGTCGGCGACAGCGTCCTGGGGCAGGGGGGCGCGCTCGTGGGGCAGATCTACGACATCGGTCCGGACTACAGCCGCGTGCTGCTGGTGAGCGATACGCGCCTCACGGTCACCGGTATGACCCAGTCGACGCGGGCGACCGGGGAGGTCGTGGGCCAGCTCGGCTCGACCCTTGCCATGGAGGACATCTCCGCGACGGCGACGGTGGTGCCGGAGGACCTCGTCGTGACCGCCGGGATCGACCTGGGCAACGGCTTCCGGTCACCCTTCCCCAAGGGCCTCCTCATCGGCCGGATCGTGGACCTGCACACGGATCCCAACGCGGTGGTCCAGTCCGCGGTCGTGGCTCCAGCGGCCGACCTCGATGCCCTGGAGTACGTGCTCGTCATCACCGACTACGACGCCTCGCTGCCGGGTGCCTCGCCCGGCGCCAGCGCATCCCCGGCTCCGTCGCTGTCCGCCGGTGTCCCGGGCGGTGGCGGCGGGAACCAGCCGATCGAACTGCCGAGCCCCAGCCTCGGGCCCTGAGTTCAGGGCGGCGGGATGATCAGCCGCTGGCCCGGTTCGATGTGGTTGGGGTCCGTGAGTCCGTTGGCCGCCACGATGGCCTGGACGGTGACGCCGAAGCGGTTGGCGATGGCGGACAGGATGTCGCCCCGCTGGACGATGTAGATCGTGCTCGATGACTGCGGCGTGGGCGAGGCGGGAGGCGAGCCGGTGGGCTGGGGCGACCGGCTGGGGCTGGGTGTGGCGGTGACCGTCGCGGTCGGAGCCGGGGTGGGCGAGACGGCGGGTGTGGTCGCCACGGCGCCGTTGGGCACAGGCACGTCGACCAGTGCGGGCACGAGGAACGCGCCCCCGAAACCGAGCGCGGCGGCCAGCAGCACCAGCGCCAGGATGCCGGCGATGGGGCGCCACGGTCCGCGCCGGGAGGGCCCGGCGTCGGCGGATTCGACCTCGGCGGCTGCCGGCGGCTCGGCCGCCGAGCCTGTCTCGGCCGCCGGGCCTGTCGCGGCCGCCGGGCCTGTCGCGGCCGCGGGGGCCGGCTCGGCGGATGCCAGCGGTTCGGTCGCCGCCGCCGTCTCGGCGGATGCCGGGGGTTCGGTCGCCGTCGCTGCCTCGTCCGTCTCGGCGTCCGCGGCCGTCACGGCGGCGAGGATGGCCGCGCTCGTCGCGCCGGACGTCCTGGCCGGCTGGGCGGGCGGCCCGACAGGCGTGGCAGCCTGCGCCTCGGTCGTCGCGTCGCCACCCGTCGCCTCGTCGGCGACGGGTTCGGGCTGGACGTCGGCGCCCGCGGAGGGTATGGTCGGCAGCGTGCCGTCCGGCGGTGCCGAGGACGCGGTCGGATCGGCTGGTTCCTGGGACACGTGGCCTTCCCATCGGGATGGAGCGATGCGGTGAGGCCGCCATGCTGCCATACCCCCGTGGTCCCATGGGGCCATGGGGTGCGGGACCATCTCGGCATAGCGGCGCCTGGGGTTAGGGCCCACCCTGTCCTTCCCATCGCAGCTGCCGGGCCCGGGGCCGACCTGCGATCACCGGGCGTACCGGAGGCAGAGCATTGGCCGATCCCACGGTCCGCCGCACGCGGCTGGCCCTCATCGCCGCGGCGCTCCTCGCGCTCGTGGCGACCGGCTGGTCGGGCGCTGCGGCGTCGCCGGCGCGGGCGGACGGGGCTCCAGCCGCACCGCGCGCCGTGATCATCGTGGGACCGGTCGCCGGCCAGACAGGTGGGTACGTTTCAGACGCCGAGTCGGTGGCCGCGGATGCCGCCAGCCACGGCATGGATGTCATCCGCCTGTACACCGCCACGAGCTACAACAAGATCGCCAAGCCCGGCTCGACCGGCACGCTCTCCAGCCTGCCGACGATCCTGCCGGCCACGTGGCAGAACGTCGTCAAATACGTCAACGGGGCGGACGGGGGTCAGCCGGCGACCATCGTGGCCTATATGGGCCATGGCAACGGCTACCCCAATCCGTACCCGCCCGGTTACCTCATGCCCGACCGGGTGGATGGCTTCGTCCTCGACTACACCTCGGGCACGCCGTGCGCCAGTGGCGGCGGCATGAACTACTGCGGCGAAGGCCCCATCGCCGCGTCGCTCCACCCGCATCCGAACGCCGTCGTCCTGCTGAACCACCTGTGCTATGCCAGCGGCGACAACGAGTCGACCATCCCCTCCGAGCCCACCCAGAGCGTGGCTCAGCAACGGGTCGACAACTACGGCGCGGGGTTCCTGCAGGCCGGCGCCGGCGCGGTCTTCGCCTACGGCATGCAGGGCGTCACGGGCGTCATCGATGCCATCTTCGACGACCCCGCCCAGACGATCGACCAGATCTTCATGTCCGACGGCTACCTGGGCACGTACGCCATCCGCTTCGGCTCCTCGCGGTCACCCCTCTACGACGTCCACATGGACCCCGGCGGACCGCCCACCGCGAGCAGCGACAACTACTACCGCTCCGTGGTGGGCAACCTCCTGCTCACTGGTGACGAGGTCCTGGACGGGGGCTCGCCCGCGCCCGACCCCGATCGCCTGGCCGGGGCCGACCGCTATGGCACCGCGGAGGCCATCGACGACCAGAGCTTCCCCGCCGGCCCGACCCCGCTCGTATTCGTGGCCAGCGGCGCCTTGTTCCCCGACGCGCTGGCCGGGGCGGCCGCCGCTGCCAAGGAGCACGCACCGCTCGTCATCACGGCTCCCGACAGCCTGCCTCCGTCGACCATCGCCGAGCTGGACCGCCTGAAACCACAGCAGATCGTGATCCTGGGCGGGACCGCCAGTGTCACGACGGCCGTCGAGCAGCAGCTCGACGCCATGGTCAGCAACCCCTCCACCAACGTCCGCCGCGTCGCCGGCAGTGACCGCTATGGCACGGCCGGCGCCATCGCCACCACGTTCTTCAGCGGCCCCGTCAACGTCCTCTACGTGGCCGACGGCCTCAACTTCCCGGACGCTCTCGCGGGAGCCGCCGCGGCGGGCCACGTCGGGGCGCCCGTCCTCCTCGTCGACCCGACCAGC
>Ga0187779_10001791_pt1 | contig 13386 bp, 10 predicted proteins | sample 1015_Q2_SP10_10__FD_132435 | JGI IMG/M metagenome (GOLD analysis project Ga0187779, IMG submission 132435) | Tropical peat soil microbial communities from peatlands in Department of Meta, Colombia - 1015_Q2_SP10_10_MG | ecosystem: Environmental > Terrestrial > Soil > Wetlands > Peat | place... | reverse complement strand
TCATCGGTGAAGCCCCAGGTGAACAGGAAGACAATCAGGGCCGACCCTTTGTTGGAGCGGCAGGGAAACTTCTCACAGAACTTCTTCAATCAATCGGCCTGCGGCGGGATGAGGTTTTCGTCACAAACACGGTCAAGTGTAGACCACCCAATAATAGACCTCCCAGAAAAGACGAGTCTGCAGCGTGCTGGAGTTTTCTTGAGAGGCAATTGAACCTGGTGCATCCGCGTGTGGTTTGTCCCTTGGGTAATTCCGCTATTCGATCGCTCCTTAACTCGAGCGAATCGGTTACGCAACTTCATGGGAAGCCACTCGAGAAGGGCGGTGTCACATATTTCCCCATGTTTCATCCTGCTGCAGCGCTGTACACGTTCGCATTGCGTAAGGTGATGGAGGAGGATTTCATGAGACTGCGAGTAGTGCTTGATTCGTTAGCCTAGTCTTCGTCCATTTGAGGTTTATTTCCGAGAGACGCATCAACGCGTTCCATCACGTTCACATCTAGCTTTTCAGCAATCTCGATGGCCTTCATGTTTTCGGTCACCTGTTCCGGCCGGCTCGCACCGGTGATGACTGTGCTCACGTACGGGCTCTTAAGGCACCATGCAATCGCGAACTGAGCCATTGTGCAATTCAACTCAGCAGCGATAGGTAAAAGTTGCTTTACTTTTTCGATGTTCTGTGGCGTGATAACGTGCTCTTTTAACCATTCGTATCCTTTCAAGGTGGCTCGCGTACCCGCCGGGATTCCTTCGTTATATTTGCCGGTGAGGACACCTGACGCGAGGGGACTCCAGATCGTTGTGCCTAGGCCTATTTCCCGATATAATGGAAGATATTCCTTCTCGACGCGGTCACGATGGAGCATATTGTACTGAGGTTGCTCCATTTGTGGTGGATTCATCCCGAGCTCTCTGGCAATCCCGTGTGCGCGCATAATGTCGGCTGCTGACCATTCTGATGTTCCCCAGTAGAGTATTTTCCCTTGACTGATCAAATCGTCCATGGCCCTCACTGTCTCCTCTATTGGCGTGTTGGGATCGGGGCGGTGACAGAAGAATAGGTCTAGGTAGTCGAGTTGCAGCCGTTTCAGGGAATTCTTGCACGCTTCGTGAATATGCTTGCGGGAGAGACCGTTGTCGTTGGGTCCTTCTCCTCCCCAGAAGACTTTGCTCGAGATAACTATGCTTTCTCTACGTAATCCTAACTTCTTGATCACGTTACCCATGACGATCTCGGCGTTCCCGCGCGCATAGACTTCTGCATTATCAAAGAAGTTGACGCCAGCGTCGTACGCAGCGGACATGCATTTGAGGGCTCCGTCCTCGCCGACCTGCCCACCATACGTTACCCATGCTCCGAGTGAGAGTTCGCTGACTTTCAGTCCGGCACTGCCTAGTCTCCTATACTTCAAGCTTCTTCCCTCAATTGCAGAAATCGATTTCGACTATTAAAGAATAGAAGGCGTGGGCTGCGGCATCGCTACTTAATCTCCTTCCTGATTCTCTGAGCTACTCCTTCTCCGTCGAGTCCGTAGTGCCTGTACAGGTAGTAAGGTGGCCCGATTATCGCGTATTCATCAGAGGGCAGGCCGATGCGCACCAAGTGTACGTCGGTTAGTCCATTATCAACAATCGTGTCAGCAATTATCGTGGCTACTCCCCCCAGAGTGTTGTGTTCCTCTGCGACGAAGACTTTTGGATGGTCTCTGATAAGCGGGAGTAATCCTTGAGTGTCGAGTGGTTGTAGGGTGTGCAGGTCCACAACGGTCATTTCGATTCCGTCTTTGGCCAGCTTATCCGCGGCTTCGCAGGAAGCGGAGACCATTATTCCGTTAGATAATATGAGCCCGTCCTTTCCGTCGCGGAGGATGCTGATCTTGCCGAATTCCCACTTCTCGCCTGGTCGGTAGATTTCGGGGTCTCTTCCTCGTCCAAGTCTGAAGTAAATTGGTCCGTCAACGTTCACTGTCTGCCGTAGAGCTTGTTCAAGGCTGTACGCGTCTGAGGGACAGACGATCTTCATGTTTGCCATTGATCGCATTATTCCAATGTCTTCGGTGGCGTGATGAGATGTACCGTAATATCCGAGAGATATTCCCGCATGGTGTGATAGCAGGCGGACTTGCAGATTCGGATAGGCTAGGTCGGTACGGATCTGTTCGCAGCACATTAGCGCTAGGAATGATGCGAATGTGCCGGCGTAGGGAATTGCACCGCATGCTGCTAGGCCTGCTGCAACGCTTACCATATTGTGTTCGGCAATCCCAAGGTCAAAGAAGCGATCAGGATGGCGCTTAGCGAATTCTATTGTTCGATTACTGAATCCTAGGTCAGCGGTTAGGACAACGATTCGGTCGTCACCGTCTGCGAGGTCAGCCAGTACGCGGCCGGCTATGAACGCGGGTGCCTGTTTCGGAATCATGCCGAGGTGCCATGATTCTTTTTCCTGCAGTATGACATCAGGAGTCATGAGCAAGGATCTCCTTCCGGACGACGTCAGCATCAATTCCATGCAGGTAGCCAAGGTGCCAGACTCTGGAATCTTCCATGTAGTTGACACCCTTGCCTTTCACTGTGTGAGCTACCACAACTTGAGGTCGACCGCCGTGCCGTGGGATGTTGTCAAATGTTCTGACTAGGGCTTCGACCGAGTGACCATCGCATTCATGGACCTGCCATCCGAAAGCGCGCCATTTTTCGGCTAATGGTTCGATGTCCATTATCTCCTCCGTACGTCCGTCAAGTCCCATATGATTGCGGTCCACGATTCCGATCAGGTTATCAGCGTGGAAGTGCGCTGCGGCTTGTGCAGCTTGCCAGATTTGCCCTTCATTCAATTCGGCGTCTCCTAAGAGTACGAAGACCCTAGCTGGAGATTTCTTAAACCGTAGCCAGAGTGCCATGCCGAGCCCGATCGAAAGTCCGTGCCCCAATGAGCCTGAGCTGAAGTCGGCACCTGGTACTTTTCGCATGTCGGGGTGATCTCCTAAGGGCGATCCAATGTTGGCGTACGTTTCGAGCCATTCTCTTGGAAAATAGCCCAGGTCGACTAGAAGTGGGTAGACGCCAACGGCCACGTGTCCCTTTGAGAGGACTAGGCGGTCGCGATCAGGCCATTTTGGGTCTGAAGAAAGATGCATAGTGTGATAGTATAATGTGGCGAGGATTTCTGCTGATGAGAAGACTGAAGAGTAGTGTCCACTTTTCGCTATCTGAATTAAGCGAACTGTCTCCGTACGGATGAACTGGGCTCGTTCGCGGAGTTTATCCAGCTCCGGTTTTTCTAGGTTGGGTGCTTCCAAAGATCGGTCTCTTCGCCGTTTGCGTTGAAACGTTTAAGCGTTATCTGGGTGACTTCAATCTGTTCGATTGATGCTTAACTAGGTTGGAAAGCAGGGTTCGAACTTCAACTGCAGCTGAAAGGCGTGATTCCCGTCATGATTTGGTTTGAGGTTTTCTTTCACGTAATCTCCAAAGGCCAAATTCGCCCACAGTTTGCGAAGTTTCAACGGGACTGTACCACTTCTTCTTGGTACCCATCATGGAACGCATCTTCCAGCCGGAGGTTTTCGGAGCGTTCTCGATGGCACTTAGTAAAGCGTCAATTTTCGCGGTAACATCTTTCTTATCAGATTCATCAATAAGCTCGAAGTCAGCTACGTACCCCTTCAAGCCGTTCAGGTTCGTCGTGACGGTGTACCAGAATCCCCAATCTGAGGAGAGTTTCTCAGAGACAAACTTGGCGTTGATACGGTTGTTCTCTTCGGTTTGAGAGATTTCGTGTGCACGGAGCATGAGTATGGAGTCTTTGACGTCTTTCTCGCTTGGAAAGACGATTTGTAATTTCTCAAACAGGAGGTCAGCTGGGGTTATGGTTGGAGAATCAAGCTCCAAGCGGTCCTTAAAATCGAGTGGATGGTTGGCTGCAAGTAGTTTGTCGAAGAAGACGTCGACCGTGAACCATCCTTTAGGATGGAAGTATATCTGTCGTTGAGTGGCTGCACTTGACATCGTGGTTGGTCGTTTGTCGTAACCCATCACGTTGAAGAATTCCTTCATCTTATTCCTGTACTTGCCATATGACATGAAATCGAGATCCGTGTACTCCTGCTGGCCTTCACCTAACCGTTGAAGTTTCTTCGCAAAATCCATGAATTCCGCGCAGTGGACTCGAATTGCGACTCCTCCAAGCAGCCTTACCGGCACACCTTTCTTAGTAGCTTCTTCAACAAGTCGCTTTCCTTCATTGACGAAGATCTCAGTTGGAATGACACCCTTCCATTCCTCCGGCATCTCGATTACTCGATCTTCCAAAGGAGAACGCCCAACAGACTATTACCAAGAGTGTGGAGATAACGTTTCCCATGGACGGAAAATCTTAACGCCTGTAGGTTAGGTAGATGAAACAAGGTTACGAGGCATGAAGCGTGATCGGGCTAAGATCAGCCGCATTAAGGAAGCGATGCGCCAGGCCGGTCTCGTCGCGCTAGTCTTGAGATTGCCGGAAAATGTAACTTATCTTTCGGGTGCTTGGTGTGGGAGAGGACTAACCTACCTGATCTTTCCACTTGAGAAAGACCCGACTCTCATCCATCCTGTTGGTGAGCCCCTTCCCGCGACATGGATAAAGGATGTAAGATTCTACAAGTGGGAAACATACGAACACTTGGGCAGCTCACTCGAAGTCGGAATTGAGTACGTTCACAAAACATTGTTCGAGATGGGAATCAACTCGGGGGCGATCGGCATCGAACATGGCTGGGAACTCGTTCTTAGCAGTCCATTGCGTTACGAAATGAACATTGTCGGGGAGAGAACCGTGAACATGCTCAAACAGAAACTGTCGTCGTTCACTCTAGAGGATGCGTCACGCTTACTCGTCGTATCTAGATCAATAAAGACTGCTGCTGAAGTTGAGGCGCTTAGGAAAACGAATCGAATAGCCCGAGAGGGTCTAGTTACTTTTCACGACAGCTTGACGCCGGGCCTGACGGAGGTAGAGCTTTCCACTAAGATTGAACGGGAGATACTCACCGAAGGTGTTCTGAAGCATAGGGCGAATCGAGTAATTGCTTGCGCGTTCCTCGCCTCGGGAAGTGACACTCAATATGCGTACAAATATGTGCCCGGCAGCGCGCGAAGAAAGCTGCGGCGCGGCGACCTGGTGATGCTAGAGCTTGACGTAGTGGCTGATGGATACTCCTCTGATACAACTAGGACCTATGTCGTTGGCAGGCCTAACAAGAGACAGAAGATGTTGCTGGAGGCGGTCCACGAAGCCGAAACGGAAGCAGTCTCCTCCATTAGACCGGGAATTAACGCGTCTGAAATCGCTAGAATTTCAATCGAGGTGATTCGCCGCCATGGCTTGTCGAGGTATCTAGTACACCGTTTAGGTCACGGTATTGGAGTCGGAATTCATGAACCGATCCCAGCCCTGCATATCGAGTCTAAAGATGTTCTTGTACCAGGTATGGTCCATAGCGTGGAGCCGGGGATTTACGGACCACGCATCGGCGGTATTAGAATAGAAGATGACGTACTCGACACCTTGAAAGGGGCTGTGTATCTCTCAGATTACTTGAGACTGCAAGAGTAGAAGAACCAAATCATGGACAGGCGGTTGACTCCACGCATTGGTTTCTTCAGATTTCCTGAGAGAGAATAGCAACTCACGCAATTGCCGCCCTATCATAGTGATTTGCAGGACGGTGATTTTGCCGACTACCAATGCTCGTAATGGACGACTTCACTTACCGCTCGTCTCCCCCTCTTCAAGGAAGGCGACCTAACGTCTTTCTCAGGATACCCAAGTGAGATTACGCCTACTGGATGGAAGCTTGGAGGAATCCCAAGCAGCTGCCTCATTTCGTCAGAACGGAAGACGCCTGTGAACGCGGTTGCTAACCCTTCGTTAACAGCGGCGAGGAAGATCAGCATACAAGCGCAGCCGATGTCAAAATACCAGTATGGAACTGGCCACTCGATCTCTGTCCCATCATTCTTCAACTTGTCGGGTTCACGGTACCGGTCATGATAAAGTTGTTCGCTTGTACAGGCCACAATTAAGACGGGAGCTTCTGAAACAAACTTGTGGAAACGTTTTGCTGCGTAGAAATCGTCCTCGCCCTGAATCCGACCAACATTCTTTCTCAACGTCGACTCAGTTATCACCACATACGCCCAGCCTTGGCTGAAGCCTGCACTCGGAGCCCGTTGAGCAAACTGAAGAACCCGAGTCACAGTATCGTGGCTTACGGGTTTAGGTTGGAAGTTGCGAACCATTCTTCTTTTTCTAACGATCTGATCGAATTCCATCCTTATCACGGTGAAAAGGAAGATAAAATGGGAAATAGAGGGTAATATGGAGTTAGACTACCGAAACTTAGTATCGCCTATGTTTCTGGTAGCAGCTCCGACAATAGACTGGGCGACCTTGCGTGGGCTTGAACGGCACTTCAGTCTCGGCGCCGCATTCAGAACACGTTACTTTGTACATAGTTCGACCGCCCATTCCTTCTTGACTCATACTCTAACACCACTCTTACGATTAGTTACGCGCCAGATAGTACTCAGAAGTAGAATCCGCAGCGTACCAACCTGCTCAGATGTAGGTTTACGTAATTAAAGGTATACTCTGCCCTTGGCGTAAAGCAAGCCCCAAGTCCAGACCGAGAAGATTACATAACACTATGCTGATTCTGTCAGGCCAAACCGGTTCTGCTGAGAACAACTTTCCATATAACCTTGAACGGTGATCAAGACGCGAATAGACGAGATTAGGAATGGGATGAGAAACATCCACATCGAAGGCAAGATTGTTGACATGAACCAGTTCATGCTCGTCGTAGACGATGAATCAGGTCGAACCTTTGTCAGGTATAATTACCGAAACCTGGCTAGGCCCGTCCAGAAGGGTGACTACGTTAGGATAGACAATGCTGAGGCTGTCAATTACTCCGGAATCCTCCAGCTGAAACTTCCAAGAAACGGTTCAATCACACCGACTAATCTCGATAATCCTAACCCATCACCTAATTCATCATCGTAGACAAAAAGAAAACGGCAACCCTTACTGTATAGTGGCACCCCTGTGCCTCATCGATTTCCGCACGGGAAAGCCATGCGCGGTTGTTATCTCTCGGTAGCTATCGAGGACACGTGAAAAGTGCGCAGTCATGGGTACAATCGAGAAGATGTTGAATCCAAAAGCCGTTGCGGCGATAGGTGCTTCAGAAGCGGAGGGTTCCGTTGGTCATGCACTCATGAAGAACCTGTTGCTTGGAAAAGAAAAGAGAACGATTTACCCTGTAAATCCAAATCGCACTACAATAATGGGTTTGAAGTGTTACCCAGACATTTCGAAAATCCCGAACCACGTCGACCTTGCGGTAATTGCGACTCCGGCAAAGACCGTCCCAGGAATAGTTGAAGAGTGCGCAAAGGTTGGTGTTGATGGAGTAGTAATACTCTCGGCAGGTTTCAAGGAGATCGGAGCAGAAGGCGCAAAACTTGAGGAAGCAATTAAGGCAATACAGTCCAAGCATCAAATTCGCATCCTAGGACCCAATTGCGTTGGTATACTCCGTCCTCACATCGCCCTTAACGCAACCTTCCTACGTGACAACCCGGTTCCAGGTCAAATCGCATTCATCTCTCAAAGTGGGGCACTTGGTTCCGCAATTCTCAATTGGGCGGTGAGCAGCCGCATCGGTTTCAGCATGTTTGCCTCTCTCGGCTCGACCCTTGATATCGGATATGGAGATATGATTGATTACCTTGGAGAGGACCCTAACACTCGCAGCATCATAATCTACATGGAAGACCTGCATTTTGCAAGACGTTTCATGAGCGCAGCGAAAGGTTTCGCAAGGACGAAACCGATTATCGTGTTGAAGGCAGGTAAGCACGCGGCGGGAGCGAAAGCCGCATCCTCCCACACAGGCGCCCTTGCGGGGGATTTCGTAGTTTACGACGCAGCGTTCAAACGCGCCGGCGTAGTTCGAGTCGACGAGATCGCGGACCTTTTCAACTGTGCAGAGGTTCTGGAATCAAGACTGCTCCCTGCAGGACCAAAACTGGGCGTAGTCACTAATGCAGGAGGCCCCGCTGTTCTGGCAGCAGATGCGATAGTCGATCACCACGGACAACTCGCCGAGCTCTCCGATAAATCAATACAAACTCTGAATGCCAACTTGCCCCCCTACTGGAGTCACGGTAACCCTGTGGATGTGCTTGGGGACGCTGACGTGAAGAAGTACGAGTTAGCAGCCTCAACAGTTATGGCCGATCCGAATGTGGACGGCCTTTTGGTGATCTATACTCCACAAGGAGTGACACCACCAACGGAAGTCGCTCAAGCAATAACTAAGCTGGCTGAAAACAGACGAAAACCTTTGCTGACTGTTTGGATGGGCGAAGATAGCGTCCGAGAGGCCAGACAAATCTTCCGTTCTAACGGCATTCCAACTTACGCGACGCCTGAGGATGCACTGAGAACTTACATGTACATGTACCAGTATCGGCGCAGTCTTGACCTGCTGTATCAGACGCCTCAGGAACTTCCCGTAGATCTAGCGCCTCCTAAGAACCATCTCAAAATAATAATCCGAAAAACCAAAGACAGCGGAAGGAGCGCATTAACTCAAGCTGATGTGGATAGATTCCTCGACGCGTACAATATTCCAAGAGTCAAAGGAAAACTCGCCAGGGACGCGGACCAAGCGGTCATGATCGCTTCGGAAATCGGCTATCCAGTAGTTCTGAAGATTGCTTCGCAAGACATCCTTCACAAGACAGATTTCGGTGGCGTAGTGGCGGGGATAGAGAACTCGGATAGTCTAAGAGAACAATACAAATCGCTTTTGGAGAAGATAAGAAAGGCGAAGCCGGAGGCGAAAATCGACGGAGTTTATGTCCAGAAGATGCTCAAGAAGATTGATTATGAATTGATCTTGGGGTCAAAGAAGGACCGTGACTTCGGCGCAGTCATCCTTTTTGGGTCTGGGGGAATCGGAGTCGAACTGTTTAGAGATTTTGCAGTCGGTCTTCCACCACTTAACCAAACCCTTTCCAGACGCATCCTCGAGGAAACAAGAATCTATCAAGCACTTTCAAAGGGCCTCAGAAATAAGCCGCCCATTGATTTGAAGGCACTAGAGGAGATCATGGTAAGATTCTCGAACATGATCGTAGACTTGCCTGAAATTGGCGAGATGGACATCAACCCCTTAGCCGTATCGGAAGGTAAGCTATGGGCGATTGACGCCAGGATAATCATCGATCCTACAGTAACGGGTAGGAAAGCTGAAAGCTACCCTCATCTTGTAACAATGCCCTATCCCTCAAAGTATGTGACACCGTGGAGGTTGAAGGACGGCAATGAAGTTATCCTGCGCCCGATCAGACCCGAGGACGAACCCATAGAGCTAGAGTTTATCAAAGGGTTATCAACGGAAACTAGCCGCTACCGATTTTTTCAAATCATCAAAGACCTACCGCACGATGCACTCGTTAGGTTCTGCAACATTGATTACGATAGAGAGATGGCGTTCATTGCTGAAACGACAGACACGGACGGCGACCGAGCACGAAGAATCGAGATCGGAGTGAGCCGACTAATACTGGATCCTAACAAGAAACGTGGCGAATTCGCTGTAGTAATTGCTGACAAGTATCAAGGGAAGGGATTAGGAACAAAGTTGGTTGACATGCTGATTGAATTCGCTAGAGATAAAGACGTGGAAAGCATTTACGGCGTCATAATGTCGGGTAACATGGCTATGATTCGTTTGTGCGAGAAACTCGGCTTCACAACCAGAAGAGAACAAGATAGCGTGCTAGCAGAGCTTAGGTTGAACTACTAACCCGATTGGTTACAGCCACATGTGATGACATAACCTAAGTCGAGTCGTAAGCCCAAGGTGCTGCTTTAGGTTTATCAAACTCACACGGGGGTATTAGCTCGGGTTCAGAGTATGTCCGACCAGAAAATAACACAACAATTGGCTGACGCCGCATACATGGGAGCCGTAGACGAACTCAATGAATATGCGATATACAAGAAATTCTCAGAACTCAGAGTGGGAAAACCGGAATTCAAAAGCGTCCTATCGCGTCTTGCTGAAATGGAGCTGAAACACTATGAGTTTTGGATAAAGTTCTGCCCAGAACGCAAGGTGACAGTTAACAGAATCAAGCTCCAACTGATGGTGCTAGTCCGCATCATCTTAGGTGTTACTTTCGCGTTCAAATTCCTAGAAAGGACCGAAGCGGACGTGATTAGAAAATACAAAGAGGCAGCTCATCTTGTGCCGCCTGAAGATCAGGCAATGCTCAACGAGATTATTGCAGATGAAGAGGAGCATGAAAAAGAATTCGCCGACCAGTTTGATGAGCCACACATCAAGTACATCTCATTCATAGTCCTCGGCCTCGCTGACGCACTCGTGGAGATCGCTGGGATTCACGCGGGGTCATTAGGAATTTACAATTCTACAGAACTTGCAGGGTTAGCGGGGATAATTGCTGGAGCCGCAGCCTCCGTTGCAATGGCGTCAGCAGCTTACGCTCAAGCAAAGACCGGATTCAAGGGGTCAGCCAGCTTATCGGCAGTCTATACAGGAATCTCGTATTTCCTAACCGCCGTAGTTCTTGCAACTCCCTATTTCCTGACGAAGGTTATGCTAACTGCTTTACTCTCTTCTCTCATCGCTGGCATATGCCTAGTAGCCTTCATAAGCTTCTACGGATCAATCATCCAAGGATCTAGATTCCGCAAAGACTTCGCTGAAGTCACGAGCATTATGCTCGGCGCTACTGTTGCACTTTACCTGTTGGGTACATTGATCCGACATGTGGCTGGAATGACGATTTAATCCATCATTCAAGGACATGTATGTTCTTTTTCGCACATATCTCCTTGAGAATCTTAGGCCACACGGTGACGCTAACTTCTCCAAGGTGCGCCTTCTTCAGCAGTAGCATCTGTACGCGCGACTGACCAATTCCTCCACCCACGCTCAGGGGGAGTTCACCTGTCAGGATACCCTGATGATATGGAAAGTTCAGGAAGTCGAGTTGATGTGTGATTTCCAATTGCCGTCTAAGAGTTTCGGCGTTGACGCGTATGCCCATAGATGATAATTCATGTCGCCGTTCAGTGACCGGATTCCAAACTAGAATATCTCCGTTCAGACCGTGCATTGGACGGCCGTCCTCTGATCTGGTGTCGGTAACCCAATCATCATAATCCGCTGCTCTAAGCTCGTGCGGGTATCCATCCTTTAACGTCCAGCCGATTCCAATGATGAACACGGCAGGGTATTCTCGGAGAATCGCGGTCTCCCGTTGCTTTCGAGGCAAATCCGGATACTTATCTAGAATGTCCTCCGCGTGCATGAAGGTTAACTTGTCAGGGAGACTCGGGTACTTATCTGACTTGAGCTGCGGAAACATCTCTTCGACACATGTTTCAGCTCCCTTGATTACCTTCCAAATCCTCTTAACCGTCTCTTTCAGATACTCAAGATTCCTCTGGTCTGCGGTTATGCTCTTCTCCCAATCCCATTGATCGACGTACACGCTGTGATCGTGGTCGAGAAAGTAATCTTTCCGAACTGCCCGCATATCAGTACAGATCCCTTCGCCAGCGTTAAGACCGAACTGTTTCAGTGCTACCCTTTTCCACTTCGTAGCAGCTTGCACCACTTGCGCATCGATAGGATGCTTGTTATGATCATTGAAAATATGAAATTGAATAGGTGTACGGGACCCATCGCGATCCAAAAGGTCGTTTACTCCGCTTTCAACATCCACGATGAGAGGAACCTGAACCATCATCAGGTTGAGTTCCTTGCACAGATTCTGTTCGATGTAATTCTTAACCGCATAGACGGCTTTCTGGGTATCCTTAGGGGTTAGGAGCGAGCGGTAGTCTTTGGGAAGTACCCGATCTACTTCCTCATAGGTGCCGATTCCTGGCCCCGCAAGATCCGCTTTCTTATCTGACATATCTATTCAAGTTCGCAGACTACTGGTAAGTTAATAATTAGATCAACGGTTGATTCTCGAACTGTAACACCTGCAAACTCATGTGACGATATATTCGAATCATTAGAAGAAAGTCATTTAGATTGCCTAAGGACGTCACTAACTCGTGCAAGATATGTACGGGCATATGGGCAAAATTCTGCGAGTCAACCTTGACGATGGCAGAATCAGTGAGAATCAACTGTCTGAAGATGATGCAAGAAAATACTTAGGCGGCGCGGCGCTTAGCGCCAAAATTCTGTTTGAGGAATTGAAGCCGGGTATCGACCCTCTCGGACCAGAGAATAAGATGATTATTGCGGCAGGCCCGTTGTGTGCAATTCCATTTGCTGGAAACAGCAGGTATTCCGTCTGCGCCAAATCACCGTTGAACAACGCTTGGGGTGAATCGTTGAGCGGCGGGTACATGGCCCCGAAGATTAAGCAATCAGGATTCGATGCGATTATCGTAGAAGGCGCATCAAAATCACCAGTCTGGCTCTATGTAAACGAAGGCCGCGCCGAGCTCCGTGATGCATCAAAGTATTGGGGCATGTCCACGTTAGACGCTGAAAACGGAATTAAAAAGGAACTTGGAGATAAGGACAAACGTCAGAGCAGCGTAGCAACGATAGGTCCAGCTGGGGAGAGACTCGTCCGGTTTGCTGCCATTCTGAACGACGTGCGCGAAGCGGCAGGCCGATCCGGCATGGGCGCGGTTATGGGATCCAAGAAATTGAAAGCGTGGGTATGCAAAGGATCCATGAAACCCAAGATATACGACGAGAAGAAAATTCAGGAATACGTAAGACAATGTGTAACTGAAGTCAAGAAAGGCCCTGGAATAGCGGGACTTCATGATTACGGAACAGTCGGGGATACTGATGACCTTAGCAGATCGGGAAGACTACCTACAAAGAACTTTCAGCGCGGCACCTTCGAGGGAGCGGATAAGATAACGGGCGAAACGATGGTGAGCAGCGGCTACCTCATAGGTCGAGACACATGTTGGGCTTGCTCAACAAACTGCAAGCGAGTCGTTGAAGCCAAGACACCATACGTGATTAATCGCGAGCTCGGAGGACAGGAGTACGAGACAACTGCTGCTCTGGGTTCGCTCTGTCTGAACGACGACATGTATTCGATCGGAAAAGCGAATGAACTCTGTAACCTCTACGGTACAGACACGATTTCAACGGGGGTCGCCGTAGGTTTCGCGATGGAAGCCTACGAGAAAGGGCTCATAACGAAACAGGACACCGACGGATTGGAATTAAAATGGGGTGACCCAAGAGTCGTAATTGAGCTAGTTGAGAGAATTGGAAAAAGAGAAGGGAATGTCGGCTATCTTCTT
>Ga0187779_10001790_pt1 | contig 13388 bp, 17 predicted proteins | sample 1015_Q2_SP10_10__FD_132435 | JGI IMG/M metagenome (GOLD analysis project Ga0187779, IMG submission 132435) | Tropical peat soil microbial communities from peatlands in Department of Meta, Colombia - 1015_Q2_SP10_10_MG | ecosystem: Environmental > Terrestrial > Soil > Wetlands > Peat | place... | reverse complement strand
CGAGGCCCGAGACCCCGGAATGGATGTAACCGAAACCGATCTTTTGTTCACCTAACTTCAACAAAATAGTAGATATGGATACGCATAAGAAACTTGACAATACCATGCTCAACGTGTATCCTATCGCAGTCGTAACGGCAGGCGGTGTGGAGCCAAGCCAGCGATAGTTCATCAGGAGCGGATTCCATGAGCAAGATTATCGGTATTGACCTGGGTACGACCAACTCGGTCGTCGCCGTGATGCAGGGAGGCGAACCGGTCGTCATTCCCAACCAAGAGGGCGGACGCACCACCCCATCGGTCGTAGGCATCACCAAGACCGGGGAACGCCTGGTTGGCCAGGTGGCCAAGCGGCAGGCAATCACAAACCCCGAGAATACGGTTTATTCGATCAAGCGTTTCATGGGTCGCCGCTACGAGGAAGTGGGCGACGAGGCCAAGCGCGTTCCCTACAAGGTGGCGCGTGGCCCGCACGATGATGCGCGCGTCGAGATCTCCGGCAAGGCCTACAGCCCGCCGGAAATCTCCGCCATGATTCTGCAAAAACTGAAGAGCGCCGCCGAGGACTTTTTAGGAGAGAAGATCGCGAAAGCCGTGATTACGGTCCCGGCCTATTTCAACGACAGCCAGCGGCAGGCCACGAAACAAGCGGGCGAAATCGCCGGTCTCGAGGTGCTGCGAATCATCAACGAGCCTACGGCGGCGGCGTTGGCCTACGGACTGGACAAGAAAAAGGAAGAGACCATCGCCGTGTACGATCTTGGCGGCGGCACGTTCGATATTTCCATCCTGGAAGTAGGCGAAGGCGTCGTCGAAGTCAAGTCAACCAACGGGGATACCCATTTGGGCGGCGACGACATCGATCAGCGCGTGGTCGACTGGCTGGTGGCGGAATTCAAGCGTGACCAGGGCGTCGATGTGGGCAAAGATCGCATGGCCATTCAGCGGCTCAAGGAAGCGGCGGAAAAGGCCAAGATCGAGCTGTCGCAGTTGCAAGAGACGGAAATCAATCTGCCATTTGTGACTGCGGACGCATCGGGCCCCAAGCACATGCAGGTCAAGCTGACCCGGGCGAAGCTCGAGCAATTGATGGAAGACCTGCTCCAGCGGACGGTCGGGCCGGTGAAGCAGGCCATGAGCGATGCCGGTTTGACACCGGACAAAATCGACGAGGTCGTGCTCGTCGGCGGCTCGACGCGCATCCCTCGCGTGGTCGACATCGTGAAGAACCTCTTCAACGGGAAAGAACCCCACAAGGGTGTGAACCCGGACGAAGTGGTTGCTGTGGGCGCGGCGATTCAAGGTGGCGTGCTCGGCGGAGAGGTCAAGGACATCCTGCTGTTGGACGTGACCCCGCTTTCGCTCGGTGTGGAAACCTTGGGCGGCGTGATGACCGTGCTGATTCCGCGCAATACGACCATCCCGACGCGCAAATCGGAGATCTTTTCGACTGCGGCCGACAGCCAAACGTCGGTCGAGATCCACGTGCTGCAAGGCGAGCGCCCTGTGGCCAGCGGCAACCGTTCACTGGGAAAATTCCATCTGATCGGAATTCCGCCGGCGCCCCGTGGTCTGCCGCAGATCGAGGTGACGTTTGATATCGATGCCAACGGCATCCTCAACGTCTCGGCGAAAGACACGGCCACCAACAAAGAGCAAAAGATCACGATCACGGCTTCCACCGGTTTGAGCAAGGAGGAGGCCGAGCGCATGCGGAAGGAAGCCGAGTCGCATGCGACCGAGGACAAAGAACGGCTGTCGGAAGTCGAGGCTCGTAACAAGCTCGACAGTCTGATCTACCAGGGCGAGAAGCTGATCAACGAGAACCGCGAGAAGCTGGCAGAAAGCGACGTCAAGTCGGCTGAAGCCGCGATCGAACAGGCGCGACAAGCGTTGAACGAGGGCGGTGCCAGCCGGCTGAACGCGGCCTCCGAAAGTCTAACCAAGTCGCTCCATCACATCGGCGAACTCCTGTACAAGGCCCAGCAGGCTGCCGGCGCGGCGTCCGGGGCCGGGGCCGGTGCAGGGGGCAGTCAGGCCGGCCCGGGGCCGTCGGCTGGCCAGGGCGATGTGGTCGACGCCGAGTTTGTAGACGTCGATGACTCGAAGAAGCCCAACTAAACCGCGGGATGATTCCGGACGGCGGGGGCGGGTAAAAGACCCGCCCCTGCCGGGAGCGGGCCGAGCATGAGCAACATCCGGCGGGCCAGTCCGCCACAAGCCGTACAAAAGGTTCGCGACAATTTTTACATGGTGCAGCTTTCCATCACCGAATCGCCGTCGGGCGATTGGCGACGGCTGTTCTACGATGCCCAACAGGATGTTCCGCCGGATTTCACCCCACGATCGATTGAGATTACGGGCACGTTCTTGCGCTTCAAGGCGGAGCCGGCGAGCGTTGAGCAGAAAATCGCTCTGATCGACCGCTGGATGGAACGAGCCAATCAAAAGGAGGCCGCGATGGCTTTGCGGTCGGAAGGCCAGCGGGAAAAAAAACAAGAGCTGGCACGCGAGGCCGAAGAGCTGGCGCAATGGAACGCGCGCTGGGCCAAACTGTGAAAATAGGTCCGTAGGGCGAGCTTCGCGCCAGCCGTTGGAATCGCAACATGGCCACAACAACCAAGACGGATTACTACGAGCTACTCGGAGTCGGGCGCAAGGCAAGCGCGAAGGACATTCGTGCCGCGTACCGGAAACTTGCGCGCAAATACCATCCCGATCTCAATCCCGGCGACAAATCCGCCGAGGAGAAATTCAAGCAGATTCAGGAAGCCTACGAAGTCCTTTCGGATGCAAAAAAACGCCAGATGTATGACCAGTTTGGGTTCAATGCACCGGGAGCGGGCGGACCGGGGCCCGGCACAGGGTACGGGACCCGATCACCGGAGGACATTCATTTCGATTTCGGTGGCTTTGATTTCGGAGGCGCTCCGGGAAGTGGTGGCACGAGCTTCCGAGATCTCTTCAGCCAATTCTTCCGGGGAGCCACGGCGGCACAGGCCGGCGTGGAGCGGGAACCCGGAACCGACCTGGAATACCAGATTGACATTACCTTCGCGGAGGCAATGCACGGAGCCGTAAAGAAGCTGAGTTTCACACGACTGGACGTCTGCAACATCTGCCACGGAATAGGCGTCGCGGGCGATGCCAAGGTCTGTCCGACATGCGGCGGCTCGGGCCAGGTCACGCAGACGAGCGGCAAGATGCGCTTTCAGATTACCTGCTCGCGCTGTGGCGGGAGCGGCAAGCTTCAGACCGTATGTCGCAACTGTGGCGGTGAAGGGCGCGTGCCGCGTGTCGAAACTTTGGACGTGCGCATACCGCCCGGCGCACAGACCGGATCGCGCGTCCGCGTGGCCGGGCGTGGCAACGCCGGATCAGGAGGCGGGCCGTCGGGCGACCTCTACATCATCACCAACGTACAGCCGCATCCGTTTTTCGAGCGACGTGGTGACGATCTTTACACGGTCGTGCCCGTGACCGTCAGCGAAGCGTCTCTGGGAGCGAAGGTTGAGGTGCCGACGATCGACGGTCGTGCGCAGGTTCGCATTCCGCCGGGCACGGACAGTGGCAAAAAGCTGCGGCTGCGTGAAAAGGGCGCTCCGTCGGCTCGTCAGCCCGGAAAGCGCGGCGACCAGATCGTCGAGGTACAGGTCGTCGTGCCTAGGCCGGAAGATGAGCGCGTGCGGACCCTGTTAAAGGAACTCGGCAAGCTCGACCAGCAAGATCCGCGGCACGAGGTGTTCGCGCGCGCGGCCGTCTGAGTGGGCCCCGACGCGATCAGGCCAACGTAGGTGAGAAAAAAGGCAAAAGCCGGCTACATGATCAGCGCGGTGGCGGAGCTCTACAAGCTCCATCCGCAGACGCTCCGGCTGTACGAGCGGGTGGGACTGCTGAAGCCATCGCGTTCGCAAGGAAACACGCGGCTCTATACGGACGAGGACCTCGAACGACTCGAGGTGATTCTCAATTTGACGCGCGAGCTGGGCGTCAATCTCGCGGGGATCGAAATCATCCTGAACATGCGCGACAAAATGGGCGAGATGCAAGCACAGATGGAGGCATTCATTAGGTTCGTGCGCAATGAGATGACTCGAAATCTTCAATTCCCTGATGAACGTAAGGTTCGCAACGCCATTGTCCGCGCCTCGCCGCGGCACGCGATTCGCGTGGAAAAGTGACCATCCTCTTCCGCCCTTACGGTTGTCCCGCGGAGTTCCGTGACTTTTCGAACGTACGGATGTAGTCGACGACCTGCCAGCGCTGCTGTTCGTTCAATTTGTCCGCAAAAGCAGGCATGGGACGACGCCCTTTGCTGATCTGCCAGTACAGCTCGCCATCGCTGAGCTCGTCCATCTTCGATCGATCGGTGAAGTCGCCCGGTGCAATCGATAATTCGGCGGCTTTTTCGCCCTTGCCGTCACCCAGCGCGCCGTGGCAGTTTCGGCAGTGTTTCGTGTAGACCTCGTTTCCAGCGGCAAGGGTTTCCGCGCTCGGCGGGTAGGGATTCTTTAGCTTCCGCGCCTGGGCCCGCCAGGCCCAGTTGTGAATACCAAGAACCAGCACCGCCAAGGCCAAGCCCAAGGTGGCGAGGAAGGCAACCCATTCGGCGCGGCGAAGCGTGCTACCCGGTCGACCCGCGTGCCGAGGGGTTGTCGTAGGACTTCCTCCTGAGAATGGATGAGCGGAAATTCTCCCATAGCCGTCGGGTGTTTCCCAGTGCCGCACGTCCCGGGGCGTTCGTTCCTACTCGATGCTATGGAACGAGATGGAAAGCCCGCAGGGCGGACACGATCACCAGCACGAGCATGACAACCACGTAGAGGCGTAGGCCCCAGAGCATGGCGCGCACGCCCAGCGAAAGATTTCGGCGGCCAAAGTGCGTGCGCTCCTTGGCGGCAACCACTTGGTCAGCCTCCAAAAACGAAAGCACCACGCGCGGATCCTTTAAATCGGGCGGCCGCCTACTGTCTTGCCCACGCTCGAACTCCGGCTCCGCCGCGCTCGGATTGGTTTCTAGGCCCGTTGGCTTCATGCTCTCTCCTGTTTACCGCTGACGGTCTCAGCCGGTCGGAAACACGGTTGCCAGGCCGAATCCAAGGCCGGCGCAGATCAAAAGCACAGTCACCGTGACCGCCGCCGCGTTTTCCCAAGCGCCGTTCACGTGCTCTCCCATCACTTCGGGATCGTTCACAAGTAGTAGCAAAAAGGCGAGTGCGGGAGGCATGGCCAGCACGGCAATCACATTCACGATCAGGACAATGAATACGAGCGGGGCATGGGGAATCAGCACCAGCGCTGCTGCTGCCGCGGCCGATCCGAGCAGCGTTGAATAGAACGGCCAGGCCTCGCGGAGCGGCCGGTTCAGGCTGTGTCCGACGCCGAACACTTCGCCAAACGCGTAGGCAGAAGAGGTGGAGATGGCGATGGCCGCCACAATGCCGGCCTCGAAGATCCCCAGCGCAAACAGCGTTGCGCCGGCATGACCGATCCAGGGCTCGAGCGCTTGAGCGAACTCAGCCGCCTGGAACTGCGAGGCATCGATGCCGTGATGAAACAGCGGCGAGGTGGCCAGAATCGCCGCGATCGCAAATACCGTAGCCAGTAGTGCGCCCAGCAGTGTGTCGAGCCGCCCCGGACCGATGTCAAGCGGCTGCATACCCTTGTCTACGACCGCACTCTGCTGGAAAAAAATCATCCACGGAGTGACCGTCGCGCCGATGTCCGCTAGGATCAGCAGAAGAATGTCGAAGGCCTTTCCGTGTGGCAAAGGCGTCCAGGTCACAAGCGAGTGGGCCACGGCGCCCCAAGGAGGACGTGCCAGCAGCGCCGCCGGCACAAACAGACCGTTGAAAATCGCCAGGCCCATGGTGATGCGCTCCCAGGTCCAATAGCGGCCCGTCGTAATCGCCGCCGATACCACCGCCAGCCCGACGCCCACCGCCAGGATGGGTCGGATTCCAAAAAACCCCAAGCCCGCGCGAATTCCGATGAACTCCGTTACCAGCGTCAGAAAATTGCCCAATACCAAGTCGCCCATCGCGAACAGTCCCCAAAATCGTCCGAAGCGATCGAAGATCAGCTCGGCATGGCCCCGATGGGTCACCGCGCCAAGCCGCACGGTCATTTCCTGCACCACCAATCCCATGGCAAACGTGAGAACCACGAAGGGAATAAAGAAGCCGATACCGAAGCGCGCGCCCGTGGCCGAATAGGAAAGCATGCTGGGTGCATCGTTCTCTGCAAGGAAGACAAGGACGCCCGGACCGACCAGCAGCCACGCCAGCGAAAGCCTCCCTCCGATCTTCGAATGGCGCTCCGAGGAGCGGGCTCGGCTCACCGCCCAGCGGTCGCGAGCCCGATTCACGTCCTCGTGCGTTAACAGGCGGGCGAGATCTCGGGCTAACGGAGAGGCGGCCGCAACATCGGTCGTGGGATGGGCGGGCCCAAACGACACCGAATTCTTCTCTTCCTTCTTTTCTGCGTTCATATTAACTGGGCTAAACTCAACAGATAAACTACGCTTAACTAAGTGCAGCGTCAACTCTTCTGCACGCCAGATGTCCGGAAAAGTGATCGGCGAGATCGACCGGCTTTGTTATAGTGGCGAAAGAGGTGACAACAAGGAGAGACCATGGCCGAAGCACCGAAGCCGCAGCAACAGATACAGATCAAAGCCGATGAAAAGGAGCTGCTTGGCCAGTATTCAAATCTCGTCGTAGTGCACCACAATGCCGAAGAATTTACCTTGAATTTTATCTATCTGTTCCCTACGGTGCCGCAAGGAAAACTTGTCGCGAGCCTCATTATTAACCCCAGTCACGCCAAGCGGCTGCTGCATGCCCTTCAGGAAAACATCACCCGATATGAGGCACAGTTTGGCCCCCTGCCGGAAGGCCCGCCGGCGGGACAAGAACCCAAGGTTGGATTTGTTCAGTAGTTCGACAAGGCTGGGCGTTAAGCCCGCGAGGGTTTCGGAGAGCTGCCGCCGTCAACCACCCAGCTTCCGCTGGGTTCAACGAACTCAAGCCCCACCGCGAAGCCAGCGCGCGGGACCGGCTGGCAATAGGCGACGCGTGCCACGGAGCGAAATGAGCCCGCCGCGGTCGAGATCACGAGCTGCTCGTTGGCTTTCCAGCGACGCGTGGTCAGCACGCGGGCCCCTCGCGCGCTGACATTCTCTGTGAAGGTCGATTCGGTGCCGGGCAGGATCGCGTGGCCGTGAATTTGAACTTCCACCTCCATCGGCACCCGCCTATCGCGACGCTCAGCGGAGAAATTCTTCGTCTTCGGGAGTCCCAGCCCTAGCGGCATTTGTTACGCCCCTTTTTGTGCGAGCTACAAGCAAGCAGCGATCTGATGCAGGCGCAGCCTTCCTTCGCCCCGCCGCTTCATTCGGTAAAGCGCCAGATCGGCTGCCCCCAAAAGCTGCTCGATCGAGGCTCCGTCTTGCGGATAGACGGCCTGGCCAACACTGACCGAGATCGCCGGTTCTTCTCCGTCCTGTGCCAACCGCGTGCAAATCCGTGCGGCAGTCTGCTCGGCTTCCTGCGGTCCCGTTTCCGGCAGCACGAGAGCAAATTCGTCGCCACCGTAACGCGCCGGAACATCGATGGCCCGGCTGTTGTTCCGCAGCACTATGCCGAGGCGCTTGATGGCGTGGCTTCCCATCAAGTGGCCAAACTTGTCGTTGATCTTCTTCAGGTCGTCGAGGTCAAACAGCAGCAGAGAAAAACTGCGGCCGGTTCGCCGCGAGCGTTGGATCTCACTTTCCAAGGCCTCGAGCAGGCGGCGATGATTGGCGAGCCCGGTCAGTGAATCCGACGCAGCCAGCCGGCTGACCTGGTCGAATAGCTGCGCGTTGTCAAGCAACGTACCCCCGAGCACGACGACATAGCTCATCACCATAAGTACGTGCGATAGCGTGTAAGGAGCGTCGAGCACCCGTTGCGACTGGCTGATGGTGACATGGCAGATGACGTTCAGTGCCGCACCGACACAGAGAGCACGATCGAGCGACGTGCTGACGCGACGTAACCGAAAGGCGAAGCCCACCGTCGCAGCAACAAAAATGGCTGCAGGTAGCATGTCCCAGGAACGTGGCAGGAACGCACCGGGATGAATCTTCGGCGCGCGCGGCAGCATGAAGTAGAAGACGCTCGTCAAGTACGCCGAGGCCCCGACAATGAGCACCACCCCGGCGATCTCTTTCCCCGGATCACGTGAGACCGGGATTCGCCGCTCCACCACAAGCGAGGCCAACAGCACGACCCCCAGTAAGGTGCGTCCGGCCAGCCAGCCGAGTGAGATTTCGTCACTGACAGACGGTGTCACCAGCATCCCACGATAGAACGCCATGCTGGCCCCCGCCTCAATCAGCCCCGCCACCACGAAGCCAAACGCCAAAATCAGCGACATCCGATCACGGGTTCCCCGGAATCGCACCAGGGCGTTTGCCGCAAAGGTAAAAGCAATCAGGCTGCCCGCCATTTGCAGGTAGGTGTCCAGAAGAGGTTCCGCCTGGTAGGAAGAGCTACGCAGGACCCATAGGAGAACAGAATAAGCCGCTCCGACCGCCCCGATGAGAACGAGCCGGATGCGGAAAGCTCTCCCGAATTTTCCCGCCCAATCCACCTCGAGCCCCCAAAAGGAAACGACACCGCCCCACGGTCCAACTGCATTTGGTATGCCGTTGCGAGACCTATACTGGTGGTTGGCTAAGTATATCTGTTTGCTGCGGGCTTTGCGGCGAAGGCTCTCGCGGCTGTATCAAAAAGATACACATCCCGTCTCGCGGCCGCGCGCAATTCTTGCGCAACCCAAGGCTTTGTTGCTGGAGCAATACGCCGCTAGGGCTTGGGAGGGACGGGCGGAGCAGGCGGCTGAGCGGGCAGGTCGTAGGCTTGAATCGCACTCTGAAAGTTGATTCTTTTGTGTGAGCCGTCACAAAACGGCTTCGTTTCCGACTGCCCGCAGCGGCAAAGACCGATCTTGGTCCGACCTCCTAGACCGAAAACTCGGCCCTCCTGATCGACGACCTCAAAGTCTCCTTCGACCCGAATCGAACCGTCCGTGCGCACGGTGATCTTCGTCGTAGCCATTCCACCCTCCGCTCGATCTTGCCCCCTTGGTCCCCTCAGTATTTCGGGACCGTGGGGTCCACCTCATCCGACCACGCGAGGATACCACCCTTGAGATTCCATATCTTGCGGAAGCCGGCCTTCTGTAGAAATTGCACCGCTTCCGCTGAGCGCTTGCCGCTGCGGCAGTGCGCCACGATCTCGCGCGAGCTATCCAGTTCATGGACGCGTCGGGGGAGTTCACCGAGCGGGATTAGGTGGCCGTGAAGGTTGCAGATTTGGAATTCGTGCGGTTCGCGCACGTCAAGTATGTAGAGATCGTCTCCGCGATCGAGGCGCGATTTGAACTCCTTCGGGGTGATCTCAGGAATGTTTGTCACAGTGCTGGGTGCCTCCTCGCCGCGGATGCCGCAGAACTCGGCATAGTCGATCAGCTTCTTCACGCTCGGATGGGTGCCGCACACAGAACAATCCGGATTCTTGCGCAGCTTGAGCTCGCGGAATTTCATTCCGAGCGCGTCGAACAGCAGCAAACGCCCGACGAGCGGCTGGCCTTTGCCGATAATCAACTTGAGCGTCTCGGCCGCCTGGATCGTTCCTACGATTCCCGGTAGCACGCCCAGTACCCCGCCTTCGGCACACGAAGGCACGAGGCCGGGCGGGGGCGGTTCCGGATACAGGCAACGGTAGCAGGGGCCTTCCGGATATCCAAAGACCGTGATCTGGCCCTCGAAGCGGAAAATGGAGCCATAGACGTTCGGCTTACCCAGCAGTACGCATGCGTCATTCACCAAGTAGCGTGTCGGGAAATTGTCCGTGCCGTCGACGATGATGTCGTAATCTCGAAACAACTCGAGCGCGTTTTCACTGCTCAGCCGGGCTTCGATCGGATCGATGCGAATGGCCGGGTTCAGATTTCTGAGGCGGTCAGCGGCCGCCGAGATCTTGGGTCGACCCACATCGCTTGAACCGAACAGAACCTGGCGCTGTAGATTCGTGAAGTCCACCACATCGAAATCGACCAACCCGATTTGACCCACACCCGCCGCAGCGAGATACAGACCCAAGGGCGCGCCGAGCCCGCCCGTGCCGATCAACAGAACCCTGGCCTGCTTCAGCTTGAGCTGCCCCTCCATGCCTACCTCGGGCATGATGAGGTGGCGGCTATAGCGAAGGACTTCCTCTTTCGAAAGCCCCCGGCTGTCGTCGGCCGGCCCGGGTGGGGCCTGAATTTTCGTTGCCATGAGAAGCTCTCCGATCAAGACGCTGGTGTGCAAGCGCCCCCGGCAATCGAGGGAACGATGCTAATCGTATCGCCTGCTTTCACGCTCGTCTGACCCTTTTGCAGATAGCGAATGTCTTCGTCGTTGACGTACACGTTGACAAAACTTCGCAGTCGCCCATCATCGGCAAACAGATGTTTCTTCAACTCCGAAAACTTCGTGGTGACAGCCGTCAGCGCCTCTGCCACCGTCGCAGCCTGCACTTCGACGCTTTCCTGCTTGCCCGCGTACGCCCGCAGGGGCGTCGGGATGATCACCTTCACTGCCATTCGCGCTCCTCCTGTGCTGACTATTGGATGCCGGCTGGATGCTCCACGGTCTCGATCGGTTCCGGATGGTATGCACTACGATCATCTTGTAAGCGCCAAGAAGTCGTATCGCGCGCAACACCCTGGTGGATGCTGACGATCAGGTAGCTATACCAAGGCCAGGCGTGATCGCGGTCGTATTCGCTCGGACGCGCTGGTGCATCCGGATGGGAATGGTACCATCCGATCAGCTCCAACCGCTTCTCGGTTGCCGTTTTTTCGGCAAGTCGAACGTCATCGGCCGTCACCTCAAATCGGTTTCGCGGTGAGTCGTCCCGGCGGTTTTTCAACGGCATCAGATCGACCACTTCCCTTGAGCCGTCACGATCGCGCCCGAGCAGCGCGCCACAGCATTCATAGGGATACGTTTCCACACCGTGCGCATGAATCCGGCGAAGCATTTCTTCTCGCACCCTCAGCCGCCCCGCACTCATTCCTCGCTCCAAAATCGCTCGCTCAGATATTTCTCACCGGAGTCGGGAAACACCGTCACGATCAGCGCCTGTTGATCACGCGGCACACGCTTCGCCACTTCGAGGCAGGCCCACAGCGCCGCTCCTGCGCTCACCCCCACGAGAATTCCTTCTTCGCGCGCGAGCTGCTTGGCCATTTGCTGCCCGGCTTCGGTCTCGACTTCGATATTCTCATCCGCGAGGCTCGGATCGTAGATCGGTGGCACGAGTGCCGTGGGCATGTGTTTCAGCCCTTCCAGCCCATGAAAGCCCGAGTCCGGCTGCATGCTGATACAGCGGATCTGCGGATTCAGTTCCTTCAGACGCCGGGTTGTACCCACAAACGTTCCGCTCGTGCCCAGGCCCGCCACAAAATGGGTGATGCGGCCATCGGTCTGCTGCCAGATTTCAGGACCCGTCGTCCGATAGTGCGCCCCTGGATTGGCTGCGTTGCTGTACTGATCCGGGTAGAAGTACGTTTCGGGATCGGCCTGATAAATTTCGCGGACGCGCTGGATGGCTCCGTCGGTTCCCTCATCTCCCGGCGTGTAGACAATCTCAACGCCGTATGCCTTCAGAATCTGCTTCCGCTCCGGCGAAGCACTCGACGGCAGGCACAGCTTCACGCGATATCCGAGGGCCGCGCCGATCATCGCGTATGCGATCCCGGTATTGCCGCTCGTCGCGTCGAGGATCACTTTCCCGGGGCGCAACCGACCGGTGCGTTCGCCTTCCCGAATCATGGAATACGCCGCTCGGTCTTTGACCGAGCCGCCGGGATTAAACCACTCCGCTTTGGCACAGATCTCGACGTTAGGGAACTCCGCCCCGAGGTGCGAGAGCCGGATCAGGGGCGTGTTGCCGATGCGCTCAAGCAGTGGCTGCCCAACGAGCCGCACTGCCTCGGGCCGTTCCGCGTTGGCCGTAGCTTTGTTTACCGCCGTCATCTCGCTCTAACCCCTTTGGCCACAACATCGGCAACCCAAGCATCGTCTTCCTGTAGGCTTTCGGCGAGGTTAACTGCATGAGTCTAACAGATTGTTAGATGAAGTGATAAATGCCGAGGTTTCAAGCGGTTTCCGGACAGCGTAAGGGCGAGTGAGAGGCGCGAAGAGCGGCTCGGTGACAACCTGCCGGCAGAAACACCCACCACTCCGCCGTGGTTCAGCTGGATGAGGCCCATATCCAATGGGGGAGACGGCCTTCGAGGAACGCAGAATCGCACTTAACTAGCGAATCCAGACAATACTGACAACGCAAGGAGACTCCACTTTCTTCGACATTCTCCTTGCGAAATCCAACTGTCTCGCGTAGTCGCGTCCAAGACCTAAGGCTTCCATGAGGGCTATGAGGCTCTCTTGGTACTTCCAAAGTTGCTCGGGATCCGTGCTCAGTGTGGCGCCGCACCGCACGTTTGCGCAGCGAATTCGAAGATCATGAATCGTATTAAGGGCATACCACGTACCGCACTTGCAGGTTAGTCTGACACGCTTCTGCCTAGATTCCGTTGTCACCACTTAAGTTAACGTTGGACTTGGCCGGGCTGTCGTTGCCATGGAGCAACTACAACCGTCTCATCAGTACGCGATATTTCTCCGTGAATGCATACTGGCCGAAATTCGTACCTAAGATTGCCCGTGCAGTAATCTTCCTTGAGCCGAGGACACCCACGATCCAGTCCAGGTCGCAGTCGGGTTCCTTTTCAAAGTAGGCGCGAATGGAATTTTGAAGATACCTCTCGGTCGGGTCCTGCAAAAAGCCTCTGGCGTTCATCGACGCCCCCTCGGGCCGGGGCAAAATCATACACCTCGTCGTGCACGCGGCTCTAGTGCCCGTATCGCGCCGCGTAAAATGTAACCGAAGGTTGAAACGTCGCGCCGTTTAAGATGTAACCCAACCAAACCCGCGGGACGCAGGCCCCGCTGCACGAACCTAGAGCGCAATAAGGCTGATTTATGTCAGACAAGAAAACAGCGATTGTCGCCGGAGCAGGGCGAAGTATTGGCGCCGGTTTGGTCGAGGCGTTCCTTAAGGAGGGTTATAACGTTGTCGGAACGTCACTCAATGCCAGGTCAATCACTCACCGCCTCGCCGAGCCTGGCTCTTGTTGACGGCGATATCGATAAGGAGGAAACCGCCTCTAAAGCTGTTCACCGAAGTCACGACGAGGATGCTTGTGGCGTGCCCGTGGCTCGTCTCTCTGCTCATCGCGTGCTCCGCGTTGGCTTGCCTTCAGGATGGGGATGTCGGTGTCGGTGTTCCGAT
>Ga0187779_10001788_pt1 | contig 13394 bp, 9 predicted proteins | sample 1015_Q2_SP10_10__FD_132435 | JGI IMG/M metagenome (GOLD analysis project Ga0187779, IMG submission 132435) | Tropical peat soil microbial communities from peatlands in Department of Meta, Colombia - 1015_Q2_SP10_10_MG | ecosystem: Environmental > Terrestrial > Soil > Wetlands > Peat | place... | reverse complement strand
CGGTCGAAGCAAACCAGTCTCACGTTATTTCCCCTAGCCGCTCGCCACGGCACCTGTGAGTCCCTGAGTGGTGCTTCCGCGCCCCCTCCGGCACCTGCCCGGAGTGAGAAGCCCGCGACGGAACTGGTCGGCATTGCCCGCCTCGCCGCATCCTCCCCCCGAGCCGAAGCCAAACGCGGCACGGAATACTTTCTGCTTCCTGTCAAGTCGATCCTGAATGAGTGCCACTCCGAACGTGTTCCCTTCCGCTGGACCGTAAACCCCTATCGAGGCTGCGAATTCGGTTGCCGCTACTGCTACGCGCGGTACACGCACGAATACATGGAGCTCGATGGCGGGGATTTTGAGTCGAAAATCTACGTCAAGCAGAATGCTGGACCGCTTGCCGAACGTGACCTCTCGCAGGAGTCAATCTGGGGCGAGCACATCGCCATCGGAACAGCGACCGATCCGTATCAGCCCGCCGAGCGAGAGTTCAAGACTACGCGAGCCGTGTTGGAGAAAATGGCCGAGCGCGAGGGCCTAAGCCTCTCGATCACGACGAAGTCAAATCAGGTTGTGTGCGATATCGACCTGCTCCAAAAGATCACGGCCCGGTCGGCCCTAACGATCCACATGACGGTCACGACGCTGCGCCCGCGTCTGGCACGCCTGCTCGAGCCACGAGCGCCGCGGCCGGACCTGCGACTCGAAGCGGTGCGGAAGCTACATGACGCAGGGATCTCCGTGGGAGTAAACGCGATGCCAATTCTACCCGGCTTGACGGATCGCGAAGTGGACCTCGACCGACTATTCCGGGCTGCGCGCGATGCGGGAGCGCAGTGGATTGCCGCAAACGTCGTGTTTCTGATGCCGGCCTCGTGGAGGTCCATGCTGGCTTTTTTGGATGAACAATTCCCCAAGTTGGCGGGCCAATATCGCCATTGGTTCAGGGGCTATGGAGATGCGCCGGAAGCCTACCGCAGGGAGATCTCTTTGCGCGTTCAACACCTGCGACGTAAATACGGGCTTCGATCACGTCCGCAGGACCCAGAGGCGTCAAGGTCGTGGCATTCGCCACAGATGGAATTCGACCTCGGAGAGAAAGACAACTCATGTCCGACGCAAGACCGCGTCATAGGGAGCCTTTCGCCAGAGGGATTGTTGGTCTACAAGAGTGTGTGAACGCGATGGCGCCTGTCGCTTTCCTCGGCGTGATTTCAGAATTTTTCAAAGTCAGGCCCCCTGCAGAACTCTTCAGGGCACAATAATGCGCGACGCCTGTTTCGCCTCCTCCGCCGGGAGCGGGAAGCGCGAACTGAGAAAACTCAGAAAGGCCCGGCAACGCGACCTTCCGTTGGTCTCCTGCTTGGCGATGCGCAACAAAAAAACGAGCAGGTGAAAGATCTCGCTGTCCTTTAAGGATGAAAGACCCGTGCGCGCGACCTGTTCTTTTCGGAAGTCCCCGAGGAACTGAGCCATCTGCCCATAGAGTGCGCGAGCCAGCAGCTCATCCGGAGGCCGCTCGTAATAGATTCCCGTTCCGAGTGTCCGATAGGTTTCTGCCAGCGCTTCGATGGCGCTCGCGGCAGCTTGGTCGTTGATCTGCTTATTCTGAATCTGGAAATGCAGGATGGCTGTGGCCAGGCCCCCGATCACGTCCCAGTGCTCGTAGACGAAATCGGGTCGAACCTGAATATCACGATACGGAAGATCCTCGGCTTTGAGCGCCTTGCGATGCTCGGCTTCATAACGATGCGCAGTGATCAAGTGCGGGCAATCTGCCGGGCAATCGATCGTGACTTCGCGCTCGCGCCCACAACAGACCGCACAGATTCTTTCACCCTTCGCCGGGCAGAATCGTTTCGGCGGACGCTTTTCGCAAATCGGGCAGCTCATCGAGCCTTCCCACGCGGTGACATTGCCATTGGGTACTGAACCAGACTACGGGAAGAAGGAAGAAGCAGCAAGCGGCCAGGGAAACCCCTCAGATGGCTGAGGCGACGTTTGCCGTCACCGGCCGTTTTTCAAACGCGGCAATTTGTGCGAGGACAGTCTCAACCACGTGCTCGTCGCCAAACTGTGAGTTGATCATGAGATTGTAGAGTGGACGATAAGGCCACTCTTTGCCGAAATAGTGATGGATGAAGGCAGCGCGCTCGCGGTCGACTTCCTCAATCAGGCGACGCGCCTCCTTTTCCGACTGGCCAATCGATCGGAGCCGCCGGACCTTTTCTTCCACGGGCGCGTAGACGAAGACATGGACCGCATCAGGCCGGTTGCGAAGAAAATACGGCGAGCCACGACCTACAATGACGCAATTTCCGCGGTCCGCGAACTCCCCGATTACCCGTTCCATCATAGCGACCATGTGGTCGGTATCGAAATGGCGCGACTCCGAGACCGGCAGGGCACGTTCGTAGCTGCCCCGCGCATAGACCTTGAACAGACGGTAGAGCAGAGAATCGACGCGTTCATCGCAGCGGGCGGCGGTGTGAGGGTCCACATTCGCGCGGCGGGCGATCTCCACGGTGATCTCGTGGTCCCACAGTTTCCAGCCCAGATGGGCGGCGAGGCGCTGCGCGATGATGGCCCCCCCGCTGCCATATTCCCTCTCGACGGTGACCACCCGGACCTGCATGGTGTGCTCAGTGTACTGCGATTGGGCCGCCGGGCTTCACCTTTTTCATCAGGAAGACAAACGGGATCATGGCCGCCACCAGCACCCCGATCAGCCAAAAATTGTCAATGTAGGCGAGCATAGTGGCCTGCTGGTCGATCTGATTGGCCACCACGGCATACGCTTGGCGGGAGGCCTCGTAGGGGCTCGAGCCGTGCGCTATGAGAGTGCGGGTCAGGGAAGCCAAGACATTCCGGAACGGGCCACTGCCGTCGTTGATCTGGGCCGATAGGACAGACTGATGGAATTGGGCACGGCGCGCGAGCACCGTGGTCACCAGCGAAATTCCCACACTGCCGCCGATATTGCGGAACAGATTAATCAGCCCCGAAGCTGCATTGTTCTTGCCCGGGGGCAGAAAGGCATACGCCACCGTGTTAATGGGGATGAATAGGAACGCAAGGCCGATCGTCTGAAGCACGCGTGCCGTCGCCGCCGTGCGAAAGTCGATCAACGTGTCAAAACGGGTCATGCGAAAGAGCGAAAACGCCAGCACCGCCAGCCCGAAGATGAGCAATCTTCTCGCGTCGTACTTCGACAGCAGAAAACCGACGAGCGGCATGACGAACAAAAGAGCAAACCCACCAGGCATCAGAGCGAGGCCAGCCTTTTCCGCCGTGTAGCCCAGCAATTCTTGCTGAAACTGCGGCAGAAGAACGGTGCTCGAGAGCAAGGCAAAACCCACCATGAAGATGAGCAGGTTGCCCACAGCGAAGGAGCGCTCCTTGAATAGGTGCAAGTCGATGATCGGATCTTTCTGGAACCATTCCCAGAGGATGGCAGCGAGGAGAGTTGAAACGCACAAGATCGACATCCCCAAGATGAAGCGAGAACCAAACCAATCGTCGCGCTGGCCTTTGTCAAGCACCACTTGCAGCGATCCCAGTCCCAGGGCCAGCAGGCCCAGCCCGATGTAGTCGACGCGAAAGGACTTGGGACGACGCTCGAGATACTCCGGATCCGAAATCAGCATGTTCGTCAGGAACAGAGAAAGCATTCCGACAGGAATGTTGATAAAGAAAATCCAGCGCCAGTCGAAATTGTCCGTGATCCACCCGCCGAGCGCCGGACCAATGGCCGGAGCAAGCACCACGGCCATTCCATACACAGCAAAGGCCATGCCGCGCTGACGCGCCGGAAAGGTGTCGGCCAAAATCGCCTGCTCGCTGGGCTGCAAACCCCCTCCGCCCGCGCCTTGCAGCACGCGAAAGAAAATCAATGCGCCCAAGCTGGGGGCAAGTCCGCACAAAAAGGAACTGATCGTAAACAAGGCCACGCAGGACATGTAAAAGCGTTTGCGCCCAATGACCGAAGATACCCAGCCACTGATGGGCAAAACGATGGCATTGGAGACGAGATAGGAGGTGAGCACCCAGGTGCTTTCGTCCTGGCTCGCCGCGAGGCTGCCGGCAATGTGGGGCAGGGCCACGTTGGCAACGCTCGTGTCGAGCACTTCCATGAACGTTGCCAGCGTCACCGTAAGAGCAATGATCCACGGATTGATGATGCGGGCGGCCGGAGGGGCAATGGCACTTTCTGCGAAAGCAAGCGAGCTGGGGTCCGATACACTCACAAAGCCTATTTCACGAATACCTTGGGCTCGACCGACATCCCCAGTCGGAGGGAATGATCTTTATTTTCTTCTGGCTCCAATACGATTTTTACCGGAATCCGCTGCACCACCTTCACGTAGTTTCCCGTTGCGTTTTCCGGCGGTAGCAGGCTCAAACGAGCCCCGCTCGATCCTGCGACGCTGTCTACGTGGCCTTTGTAGGTGCGGCCGTTTACGTCCGCTTTAATTTCGGCCCTCTGCCCGGGCTTCATCCATTTCATCTGTGTTTCCTTGAAATTCGCCGTGATCCAGATATCGTCGAGTGGAACAATGGTCAGCAGTTGCTGCCCGGGCTGAACATTCATTCCCACTTCCACGCTTTTCTGGACCACGCCATCCACCGGAGCGACAATCTTCGTGTATCCGAGATTGAGTTCCGCCTGCTCCAAAGCGGCCTGTTTTTCCTTGGCCAGGGCAGCGGCGGCCAAGGCGCGGTCCTGACTGGAAGCGACCTGCTGGGGTCCGGTCTGCGAATAGCGCCAGTTAGCCTGAGCCTGTGCGAGCCGGGCGTGCGCTTGTGTCACCTGCTGTTCGCCCGCAGCCACTGAAGATTTCGCGGCGGAAACCGCTGCCGATGAAGCTGCGGCCGCGGCCACGGCTTGGTCATACAACTGTTGTGAAATTTCCTGCTTTTCGACGAGTTGTCTGTAGCGCACCAGGTCGTTTTGCGCTTTCACGTCGTTTGCCTGTGCCTGCAGGAGCTGTGCGCGGGCGGCATCGAGCTGCTGTTGTGCAACAGCGATTCCGGCTTGCGCATTGGCGACATCGGCCTCTGAGGTGGAGATCTGACTCGTAGTGTTCACGTGGGTGACGGGAACGTCGATACCCAGCGATCGGGCGTTCGCTTCTGCGTTGGCGGCCTCGGCGCTGGCCTGATCCACCGCCACTTGATAATCCCGCGGATCGATCTCAACTAACACGTCACCGCGATGAACGTATTGGTTGTCATCTACGTTGACTTTTATGACGTATCCGGAGATCCGTGCGCTGAGTGGCATGAGGTGGCCGTCGACCTGGGCGTCGTCGGTGGACTCATAGCTGGAGAAATAGCGCCAGGCAAAAAAGCCGCCCACGAGCAAGACGATGGCAGCGGAGAGCAAAAACAGACGCAGGCCAGGCCGGCGGCGAAGAAATTCCGGCGCGTGATAGGAGGGGGGCGGCTCGGCTGAATGAGTCTCGGAGGCAGGGGGGGCCGGTGCCGTGTCGTCTTGCGCAGGTGCGCTCGGCGTGGGTTCGACTTCGGTTCTCTGTGCCATGTCTTATTTTCCTTTGAAATAGTCCTTGACGCCCTGTTCGGCCGCACCCAGGGCGCGGGCGAGCGAGATTTTGGCGTAGTTATCCTGGTACAGGCTGGAAATGTAGTCTTCATGAGCGCTGGCTACGGCCTGCTGCGCTTGCACGACTTCGACGGTGTCGGTCACACCCGCGCGGAAGCGATCCTCGGATTGCGCAAGCGTCTGTTCGGCGAGCCCAATGTTGCTCTTGGAGACGGCCACCAATTCCTCAGCGGACTCGACGTTGAACAATGCAGTTCGAACGTCGGCATCGATTTGTGCGCGGAGATTGTCGGCACGGTCGCGGCTTTGCTTCAGCCGTGCCTCAGCCTCAAGCACATCGCCCTTCACCCGGCCACCGAGAAAAATGGGTATGGTCAGTGTTCCCCGTACGTCAAACACGCCATGCGTAGCGAGCTGTGGAACCGTGCCAGCTAAACCATAGTCCCCATTGAGGGCCAGTGACGGCCAATAGCCGGCCCCGGCGGCCTTAAGCGAGTATTCCGCGGCGCGCACGTCTGCCAAAGCTGCTTGGTAATCCGAACGCGTCGCATAGGCGCGTTTAAGCGCTTCCTCGACCGTGAGTCCCGTGAACGGTTGATAGGGAGAGATGTCGGTGAGCGTGAATTGCTGGCCGGGGGCAAGGCCAATGACCCGGGCCAGCTGGAGCTTCCGGATGGCAAACCCGTTCTTTGCCTGAATCAGTTGTTGTTGCCGGGATTGGAGCTCCACGTGTGCGCGGAGAGCGTCAATGGCGGGAGAGGTTCCCGCGTGGACTTGATCGTTGGCCTGGTTGTAAAGGACCTGTGCCGTGTTGACTTGCGCTTGGGCCGTGTCGATGCGGGCCTGGTCGGCGATCGTCTCGAGATACAAGTAACCGACCGCTAGCACGACCAAATCGCGCGCATCCTGGTAGGTGGACTGCGCTGACTTCACGTTCTCCGACGCCGCGTGAACGTTGTTGATGACCTTCCGATCGAAAATTGACTGCGTCAGGTAGGCGCGCGAATCGAAATAGCCGAAAGGGCCCACTACCGAAGGGATGTTTACGCCCAGGTTATGCAGGTTGAACGTGAAGCCGAATTCAGCCAAATCGACCTGCGAACCTTCGACATAGCTCGTTGTCGTCACGTTGGGAAGCAGCGCGCTCAGTTGCTGCCAGCGCGCTCCACGGGCCGAGCGAATATCCTCGTTCGCAAGAAGTGCCCCGAGGTTCTGCCTGAGTCCGCGCGCAATGGCTTCTTCCAGCGACAACTCGAGAACGCCAGGAACGAGATTGTCGGGAACGCTCGAAGCGAAGGTCCCTTCCGCTGCGGGAGGCAAAGTGCTGACAGCCCCAGAAGGAGATGGGCCTGCTTGTGCCCAGGCAGATTGAGCGGGTGGCCCGAACATCGTCGCTGTCAGCATCAGAGCCCCTACGATTTCCGCTCGCCGTCTGACCAAGCAGCCTCCTAGGATCGGCTGTAGGTTGGATGAAACGGCACGAACGGGCGATTCAGTGCCGCCACTTTCACGATTCCGTCGCCTCATGGTCGCGCTCTCCGCGATGTTCCGGTCGATATGCGTTTGCGCTTGGCTCTGAATTCAGCCGAGAAAAGCTCCCAGACCGGCTCGGCTGTCTTTGACAGAGGCAAATCGGGGTTCAACGCCCACGCCAGAATGACTCCCAGAAAAACGATCTGCGTCAATCGGGCCAGTTCTTCGGGCGATCGATCGCCCGGGATCTCTCCCCGCTCTTGCGCGAGTGCGTAGATCTCGGTGAGCAAGCGACGCCCAGTGTGCAAGCGCTTTAAAAGCTCTCGACGCACCGGCTCGCAGGAGGCGTGGGCGGCGTAAATCGCGCGAAGCAGGGCAGCGTTTTCCGAGTAGTGCCCCACGAGTTCAATAGCCATCTCTTTGAGCGCAGGCAGCACCGGGCCCGTTTGCGCACGATCGTAAGCGCGTTCGATGACAGCCAGACGCTCGGCGCCGAGCGTGGCCAGTACGTGTTCTTTGGTTGGAAAATAGTTGAAGAAGGTTCCCTTGCCCACGTCGGCGGCCTCGGTGATGTCTTCGACCGTGGTCTCAAGAAAGCCCCGTTCGGCAAAGAGCTCGAGCGCCGCGCGGAACAGGCGCTCTCGCATTTCCGCTCGCCGTCGCTCGCGGCGCCCGGTGGGCGGCGGGCCCGCTCGCCGCGTCGCCAAGTGGTGCGATGTCATGACCCTCATCCCCTCGAATGACCTAAAGACAGATATGACTATAGGTCATAAATGAGGAAAAGTCAAAAGTGGATCCAGCCCGCTCCGGCGAGACGGGGCTCGGCTCGCTACTTCGATTTGTTTTTGGGGCTGCGCTGATTCAGCGTGGCCGTGAGGGTACGCGCCGCCGGAGGAATCGGCACGGCACCATGCAGCACGATGTCCTTGGCGGAAATCTTCTTTCCATAAACACGCTCGTTGGCGTCATTGTCCGGGCGCACGGTAGAACCCTCGAGGGAAACGCCGGCGAACAGGCCGCGCGCGCGCGAATACGTCAGGATTTCCGCGCGCATCGATGCGTCGGTGTCGGCTTCGGCATCGCGTCCGACAGGGCCTGCAGCAGCCGAGGCGTCGGCTCCGAGCTTCACTTTGCTGCTAAGAATCGCGTTCGCGCCGTCGTCGTTCATGACCAGCAAGACGAAATCCGTCGCCTGACCGCCGATCTGGAACCCAACGCTGCCGCCTTCCAAATCGATCATGCTTGGCGCACCCCACGGGCCCTGAAAGTTGCCACCGCTCCGGCAAGTCATCGCACCGCGCCCGTAACTGCCGCCGACAACGAAGGCAGCTTTCAGCACGGATGGAATGACAACCACGCACCTGGATTTGTCCAACAAGTTTTGAGGAATGCCGTCGGGAACGTTCACGAGGTCCTTCATGACCCTTCCCGCGTTTTCGAGTCTGTCTTCATCCTTGCTTTTGTCGTCGGCCCAGACTCTTGGCGCGGACAGAACAGACGGCAGACCGACTAGGCTTGCGGAAATCAGTATGAAGATGATCCTTCGCAACATCTGAACTTCCTCCCAGACTAGCAGTTCATGATACGTTCTTCGAGCGCTCCTGCGCAACCATACGGCCAGGAAACCAAGGAAGGAGCGACTTGATAGGACACGGCGGGTGGCGGCCGGAGCTGTCTCTGAAAATCGGTATGACCGCGCTGGCGCTCGGGATCTTGCTCGGCTCTTTCGAAATGGCCCGGGCGCAAGGCACGCCAGCAGGCAAGCAACCGTCTACCACCTCACGGGTGCAAGTGGTACGTCCCGATGCGGCGCTGTTTCGCCAACGGGTTCTCGAGATTCTGCGCTCTACAAATTCGGAGCGGAGCTTTTGGGGCATCCTGGTTGCCGACCGCGACACAGGCGTGACGCTCTATGAAATGAATGCCGATCACTTCTTCATGCCGGCCTCGAACGCAAAACTCTTCACCACAGCCGTGGCGCTCGCCACGCTGGGGTCCGAGTATCGATTCCGTACCACCCTCGAATCGAAAGCAACGCTGGGGAGCGATGGCCACCTCCCTGGAGACCTCATCTTGGTGGGTCGGGGCGATCCGGACTTGTCGAATCGCCGGATTCCCTACGTGGGGGCGCCGGAACGAGAAGGCGTCACTGAGAAGGTTCTCGCCGAAATGGCGGACCGCGCCGTCCGGGAAGGCTTGAAGGAAGTCGATGGAAACATCGTAGCCGACGATGGCTATTTTCCCTATGATCCCTATCCTGCGGCCTGGACGGTTGGCGACCTCTATTTTCGATTCGGCGCGCCTGTGAGCGCAATCTCGTTCAACGACAATACCGTTTCGATCGACATTTTGCCTGCCGAGCGCATCGGAGAGTCTGCCGCCATCCGGACTGAACCCGCCGTCGCCGCCGATTCATTTGCCTGCGCGATCACGACGGGACCGAGGGACATCGAGCCGGATTTGGCCGTCGTCCGTCAGCCCGGTGAAAAGCCTGTTCTTCTGCGCGGAACAATCCCGCTCGGGCACCAGGCCGTCCGGCTGGACCTGGCAATGATCGAACCCGCTGAAACGGCTGCTTTGGCTCTCAAGCAGTTGCTGGAGGCGCGCGGCGTTGAGGTGATGGGCAGGACCGAGACGCACCACGCCCCTCCCCCGGAGACGAGTGCGTCAGGCGAACCGATTCTCACCCGCGTAGCACAGCAGGAGCCCGAGCCGAGTCAACAGGTCCTCGCCGAGCACGTTTCCTTGCCGCTTCTCGAGGCAGTCCGCATTACTAACAAGGTCAGCCAGAATTTGCACGCGGAGCTGCTCTTGCGAGCGGTCGGTCGCGCCAAGCTCGGCCTAGGATCGACGGCAGCGGGGTTAAAGGTGGAGCAGGGTTTCTTGCGCCAAGCTGGGATCGTCGAAGGAGATGTGCTGCTTGCCGATGGCTCGGGCCTCGCCCGCGACGACCTGGTGACCCCGCGCTCCGTGGTTGCGCTTCTTCAATACGTCGTCGGTCAAACGTGGGGTGTGGATTACATCTCGACTTTGCCCGTAGCCGGTGTGGATGGCACGCTGGAAAATCGCATGGTCCGTACCTCTGCGGCAAACCGTATCCAGGCAAAAACAGGCGAGGTCGAGCACGAACGGGGGCTATCGGGTTACGCGACGACGCTCGGTGGTGAGCATTTGGTTTTCTCAATCTTTTACAACAACAACCCGCAGAAAGGCCAGGAAAGCTCTGTCCCGATCGATCGAATTGCGACGGCCATGGTCGAAACATTTGGAGCAGTCCAGCGCGGACCAAAACGCCGATGAAGCCTCACGCGAGGGTCGTCACTGTCTTTGGCAGCGGGCGGGCGCGGCCCGACGATGCGCTGTACGCACAAGCCCTCGCTCTCGGCGTCGCATTGGCCGAAAGAGGCCTGTCCGTATGCACAGGTGGTTACGGCGGCGTGATGGAAGCCGTCTCACAAGGTGCCAAGCAGGCGGGTGGGCACACCATCGGCATCACCGCTCGATTCTTTCGCTCCCGTGCGAACGCCTGGATTGATGAAGAGATCCGCGTGTCCACGTGGAGAGACCGCCTGTTCCAGCTCGTCGAGCGAGGCCATGGTTATGTCACGTGTCCGGGAGGTACGGGCACGCTGGTCGAGCTGGCAATTGTATGGGAGATGCTGAACAAAGGCGTCATGGAGAGGAAACCGGTCGCTGTCTTCGGGGAGTTTTGGCGACCTGTGATTGAGCACGTCCGCGAAGCCGAGCGGGCTCGCCCCTCTGGCCGGGACCAGCACGAAGAACCGCTCATCCACGTTGCCCTCTCTGCCCGCGACGCCGCCGAGCACCTGTCGCGCCATCTGGGCCTGCGGCCGGGAGCGCGCTGATTTCCCACAGCCAGCCGGGCTACAATTGACAGCCGGACGAGCAGGATCGTCCGGAGCCCTTCTTGCGACTGGACTGCAAGGGATCTCTCCCGCGATTCATGCGTCGGATAGCAATTTTCTGTTTTCGAGGCGCTCCGTGTCTCGCACCGTAGAAGAACTCCTTGAGTTCGATCGGCTGAAAGAAATCGTGAGCCACGCGACAACGTGCGCGCCCGGCCGCCGGGCGATCCAAACTCTTACCCCGCATCAGGACGTAACGGCTCTAGAAGCCGAATTTGTGCAAATTGGCGAGGCGGTATCGTATTTGCGCTTGGGCTCGGAATTAGGCTTTGGCTCCTTGGCAGATCCGGAAACGTGGCTTCGACGGCTCGCTGTTCCCGGTTCAATTCTCTCGCCGTCCGAACTGCTGGATGCCGTTTCGCTAATGGAAACGGCCGCGGGAATCCGGCTCACGTTCAAGGAAGATGGTGAACGCTATCCCCGCCTGGCAGAGTGTTCAGGCGCTTTGGCGGATTTCCGCCCGCTCGCATCCGCGATTCGCCACGCCGTGCTGCCGAACGGCGAAATCAGCGATGACGCCTCAGCTGAGCTCAGACAGATTCGCGCGAACATCCATCAGGCTCGCGACAAAATTCAGCGTTCTCTCGAAGCCACCCTCCGCGCACGTGGCACGCAGACCGGTCAAGACTACGTCACCCTTCGCAACGACCGCTTTGTGGTTCCTGTCCGCGCGTCAGAGCGGCGGAGTGTACCGGGTGTCGTTCACGGCGCGAGCAGCACGGGCCAGACTGTATTCGTTGAGCCGCTCGAGGTTATCGACCTAAACAATCGTCTCGTGCAGCTTCGAGAGGACGAGGGTCGAGAGATCGCCCGCATCCTCGAGGAGCTGACCGAACGGGTTCAGATTGAACGCAGTCGGCTCGAAGCCACAGCGGCCTCGATTGCGCATCTTGACTCCGTTTTCGCGCGCGCGCGGTTTGCCAGCGAATACGATTGTGTGGCGCCGTCATTCACAGTGGGGAACTCGCTCGTGCTCGAAGCGGCCCGCAATCCGGTTCTGGAAGCTACGCTGCGCCCGCAAGGCCGCAAAGCTGTGCCGGCCTCGCTCGCCTTGGGCGGTGCCGAGACCGTGTTGGTCATCAGCGGTCCCAACACCGGGGGGAAAACGGTGGCGCTCAAAACGGTTGGGCTGGCGGCCCTTTCTGCTCAGTCGGCGATTCCGGTTGCAGCCGAGCGCGCTGAAATGCCCATCTTCGATCGAGTGCTCGCCGATATCGGTGACGAACAGTCGATCACCGCGGACCTCTCGACGTTTTCCGCGCACATGCTGAACCTAAAATCTATGCTCGAGGTGGCCACCCAGCGCTCGCTGATTCTGGTGGACGAAATGGGGACGGGCACGGCTCCGGAAGAAGGGGCTGCACTGGCCGCGGCGCTGCTCGAGGAATTTCGCGCTCGTCGCTCGCTCACCCTGGCGACGACTCATCACGACCGCCTAAAGGCCTACGCCTCCACCACGCCTGGAATCCTTAACGCCGCCATGGAGTTTGACGAAGAAAACCTCCGTCCCACCTACCGGCTCAGGCTTGGGGTGCCAGGAACGTCGAGTGGTATTGATATCGCAAGGCGCTTGGGCCTTCCCGTTCACGTCATCGAACACGCCCGTGCGGGCCTGTCTCCTGAGGCGCGAGAAGCGCGCGACCTGATCGCATATCTCCACCGCAGCCGCGAGGAAATGGTAGTCAGCCAGCAGCAAGCAAGAGAAGAGCGCGCGTTGCTTGAAGGCGAGCGTCGGAAACTCCAGACGGAATGGGTCGAGCGGCAGAAAAAGCGGATCGCCGAGCTGGAACGGAGTTTTTCCGCTACGCAGAAGCGGTTGGAAGCTGAGGTGGCGCGCTTGGCCGAAGACATCCGGGATCGTTCGTTGCGGGCCCAGATTGAAAAACAAGCGGGCCGCCGCATGGGCAAGATCGCGTCGGAATCGCGGACAGAAGCCGACGCCGCCGTTCTTCAAACGCTTGCCGAATCGCAAGCCGATCTCGGAGTTGCCATCGAAGCAGCGGGAACGCCGGTAGCACCGAGTGAGCTTTCTGCGGGTCTGCGCGTGCACGTAAAGACACTCAAACAGCCCGTGATTTTTCGCCGCCACGATGGCCGCACGGCAGAGGTCGAAGCCGGCCCTTTGCGTATGAAAGTGCCACTGGGGGATATCACCGCCATTGCTCGTCCGGAAATCCCTAAACCCGCGAGCCGCGCAGTGCCTGCCATCAGCGTTCACGCGCAGCCGAGCGATGAGCCGGCGACGGATGAAATCAATGTCATCGGCTCGACGGTCGAGCAGGCGACCGAACGGGTCGACAAGTTTCTCGACGAAGCCGCGCTCGCCGGCAAGGCGAGGGTGCGGGTGATTCATGGTCACGGCACCGGTGCCCTTCGGCGCGGGCTTGCCCAATTCTTGTCCACTCATCCCCTCGTCCAGAGGATCCATGACGAGGCGGAAGACCGCG
>Ga0187779_10001787_pt1 | contig 13395 bp, 17 predicted proteins | sample 1015_Q2_SP10_10__FD_132435 | JGI IMG/M metagenome (GOLD analysis project Ga0187779, IMG submission 132435) | Tropical peat soil microbial communities from peatlands in Department of Meta, Colombia - 1015_Q2_SP10_10_MG | ecosystem: Environmental > Terrestrial > Soil > Wetlands > Peat | place... | reverse complement strand
ATGTTCAGTATCTTCGCATCCACGTACACCCTGGCGGGCTTCGACCACCAGGACAGCTTCAAAGTGCTCCCGATGCGCGACCCCGGTGGCCCTCTTAAATAACGCGCGGGGCCAGTTCGTCTCAAGAAAGAAACCTTGTCGGCAAACGAAAGGGCCCGCTGGGAGGCTTTTCTCTCGATGCTCGCCCCAGGGCCTGGGGAGAAGATTCTCGACATCGGAGCGGGCGACTGCTCGAAAGCCGCAAAGGTCCTCGAGGCGTCACCCGGCTGCGAGGTGTACGCCGTCGACCCGAACGAGAAGAGGATAACGGCTGCAAAGCGCCAACGACCCCAGGTGAGGAGTTCTGTGGCCAGTGCCGAGAGCCTCCCGTTCCCCGACTCTCAATTTGACAAAGCCTACTCAACCATGGCTCTGCATCACTTCGCCGACGTGGACAGGGCTCTGGGCGAGGTCGCGAGGGTTCTCAGACCGGGGGGCCACTATGTCATTGCGGAGGTGGAGCCCCGCTCGACGCTCGGTAAGCTATTCAGGTTCTTCGGAGGCCTCATGGGAGAGAAGATGCAGATCATGTCTCAGGTCCAGCTTCTGGCCAGGCTGAAACAAGCCAGGGGGCTGCAGGTCACCAGCTCGACCGGACTTGGCAGCACCTATCTTGTCCTGCTGGCGAGGACCTGATACACTCCAATGCGCTCTCCCGTCGTCCACGTGAGATGCCCGCGTTGCGGCATTCGGCTTCATGGTTAACTAGCCGGACAGCCTCGACCTCCCGTTTGCCTTTCGTCAACCTAGGGCCTCGCCGGATTGAGTACTCTGTGGTGAAAGGGACCAGCCGGCGATACACCTACTTCCGGTTCAGGAACGACCTGATCCTGGAGGTTGTGCTCCCCCTGGGGAGGCGGGTCGACGTCGAGAAGGCGATCTCTGAAAGGGCCTCTTGGCTACGCACACAGTGCGAGCGGCTGTCCGAGACTAGACGGGTGCTCACCAGGGACACGGTGATGTTCCGCGGCGTCCCGCTCAAGATCGTCTTCACCCAGGGCCCGGGCGAGGGGCTGTCTCCCAATCTGGAGAAGGGGGAGGTGGCGGTTCGTGCGAGCGCCCCCGGGCAGGTGCGGGAACTGGTCCGCCGCTGGTTCCTCAAGGAGAGCTCCTCCTACGCCGTGAGGAAGGTGAACGAGCTGGCTCCGAAGACAGGGACCAGGCCGAGCAGGGTGGACGTGAGGGAGATTGGCAAGTGGGGATACTGCACCCGTGAGGGACGGCTTTCCTTCAGCTGGCAGCTCATCGCGCTCCCGGAAAGGCTCAGTGAGTACGTGGTCATGCACGAGCTCGCCCACCTCCTGGTGTTCAACCATTCTCGTGCATTCAAGAAGAGACTAGCCTCCTTCTGCCCCGACTTTCGGGCGAGGGAGAAAGAACTCGACCTGATCGTCCCCTACAGCAGGCTGAGTCTGGCCTGAACAAGCTAGGTTTGAAGGGCCTCGCCTCACGTGCCACCGGCAAGGTTTTTGTCGGGAGCATCTCCGCTTTGGCAGGGGCCAATCCGCTCTGAAGTGCTACTGCGGTTTCGTCTGCCAGACCGAAAACGAACTGAAGGAGCATGTGCTCAAGACCCACGGCGCCAGGGACGGCGACTGGAAGGGCTGGGTCAGCAGGTAGCTGCCCAGGAACCTGCCCTGACCCGATTTTCCGTCCTTTCGAGCTCGCTGGTCCGCGAACTTCCTCCTGTTTCTCAGGCTCACCGCCACCCAGGCAACGAATATGATGGCGATGATTACGGGGCTCGAGAAGAGCTGGAAATGCACCAGCAGTATGACGAACGCTGCTATCACGGGGAGCGATAGGAGCAGCTTGGTCCGGGGGGTCAATCCAGCGGCACAAGCCCTGTCCTATCGTGGATAAATGTCAAGGTCGGAGGGGCGGATCCGGGAGCCACCGGCCAGCAGAGGTTCAGAAAAAGGGAGGCACCCGTAGGTCAGATGGCCAGGCCGAACCCCTGCACGAACGACTCTGCGCGCCTCATTTCGATAAGGAAGCTCACCCCCTTCGGCGTAATGCTGTAGGTCCTGTTCTCCCCCTCCTGCTTCATCTCTATGAGGCCCTTGCCCGTCAGGTCGTCGAGGTACTTGACCAGCCTTTCGTGCGAAAGGTTGGCCCTGTAGAGTATGTGCGTTGGCTTCGCCTCCCCTTCGTCTCTGACCGCGTTGAGGATGTCCAGGTTTATCCTGAGGACGCTCCTCTGCTTCTCACCTTGGGCCAACCACTTCGCTCCTTACGACGAATATCAACAGGGAAAGGAACCCGAGGAACTGGACCATCGTGCCGAGGAGGAAGAGCAGCGGCCCGAGGACAATGACCGAGACCAGGAACACGAAGTGCCCCGCGAAGATGAGGACGAAGGCCAGGAGGACCATCCCCGACAGCCCCCTCTTGTCCCCCGACCTCAGCAGCACCCCTTGGAACACGATGAAGGCGAGAAGGACGAACGTTACGAAGTAACTCAGAATCGAATACCTGTACAGGCCCACCGTCGCTGCCCCCACCAGCGCCAGAGGCATGGCCGACTTCGCCTGGCCGCCGTAGGCCGCCCTCGCATAGCCTACAGCCATGATCAGGTACGCCACCATCTGTATGGTAAGATACGTGACCGACGACAGGAGTGTGAGCACCTTGTCGTAAATCGACTCCACCAGGGTCCTCCCTGTGACGAGGGACGTCCCGGCGTCCACGACCAGCCCCACACCGAGCAGCATGAACCCTATGCTGATCGCCCAGAGCAGAGAGTTCGGGACGAGCCTGTGGGCCCTGTAGGCGTAGTAGCTCGTCAGAAGCGCCACCAGGGCGCTCAGGGTGTTGAAGAAGAATGTGAGGAGAGCTCCCGACGCCAACCTTCGATGTTCAGGCCCCCGTATCGGCTTTAACCTTTCGGAGAGGTCGTCTAGACGGAACGTCCAGACGCTCCTTTCCGCCCCGCTATATACGGAGCCCGCCCCTGAAGGTGACGTAGCGAAATGAACACGAAGAGAATAGCAATCGCGTCCACGGTCGGAGCCTTCGCCATCATGGCGATGCTCTTCGCATACCCAGCCATGGCGTCCTCGCCAAACACCCAATCAAATCCCAACTTCCAGCAGCTTCTGCAGCACCCGCAGTCCGCTGCCCTCCAGAGGGTTCAGCTCTCTTCGGGCCAGACCATCACCCTGACCAGCGTCGCGGGCGGCTACTGGGTCGTCGGCGACAGGAACTCCAACGGCACAGCCTCTGGGTCCATGACCCTCGAGGTGTCCGGCTCGTTGACGGGAGGGTACATCCTGAGCGTCACCGGAGGGAGCCTGAACATCAACGGCAGCACATACGCGGTCTCAAGCGGGTCGGCGGAGCTCGGGCCCCGCGGCGCCCACATGGTGGGCCAGGGGCAGGCAGGGACCGCCCAGTTCCTGTTCCTTGACAGGAGCCTTGGCAAGTTCGGCAGCGCCAACTACGGCATCCTCAGGGTCGACCTTAAGGACGGAAGCTCCGAGTTCGCGGCGCGGTTGCTCGTGACCATCTCGGCATAGGAAAGGCGCGGGATACACTCCCACGCCGTCCTCCCATTTTGAGGCGCCAAATACGCGCCGGCGACAACAATATACCTGACCCGAGGCTCGCGGCAATCCATGATAGTGCCAACACTCGGTCTGGGCGCCCCCGCTCCAGACTTCGACCTGCCAGCAGTCGACGGGGTGCGTTACTCGCTCGCTTCCTTCTCGAACAAGCCAGTCTTGGTCGTGATCTTCAGCTGCAACCACTGCCCCTACGTCAAAGACTACGAGGAACGGATGGTGTCCATACAGAAGGACTACGCATCAAAGGGAGTACAGCTGGTCGCCATAAACTCCAACGACGACAAGGCCTATCCGGAAGACGGCTTCCCGGAGATGGTCAAGCGCGCGAAGGAGAGGGGGTTCAACTTCCCCTACCTCAGGGACGAGACGCAGAAGGTCGTGGAGTCCTACGGGGGGCTTTGCACCCCTCACGTCTTCGCCTTCGACAGCAGGAGGCTCCTTCGCTATCGAGGAAGGATCGACGACTCCCGCGACGAGTCGAAGGTCAAGAGCCCCGACCTCAGAAACGCGCTCAACGACATGCTCTCCGGAAAGAGCGTCCGCGTCCCCGACACCAAGCCCTTCGGCTGCAGCATCAAGTGGTACTCCCTGAAGCCCGCATAGGCTGATGCACCATGACCGTGGGCAGGTTTCAGGTGATGACTCTCTTGCAGGCGGCGCGGGCCTATGCCCTCGGCCTCCCGCTCGAGTCCGCATGCTCGTGGGGCCTAAACAGAGCCATATTCATCGCCGCCGCGAAAAGGGGTTTCAAGGGAGGCCCCTCTTCGGGGGAGGGCGGGGCCCGGGCGAGGGGCTCTTCGAAGAAGGAGGGCACCTACTCCCTCGGGGACGACATGGCCTTCAGGACCGAGAAGGACGGCGTCCTCCTCTTCACAATAGGCGGCAAGGTCCAGACCAGGGAGGAGTTCGACAAGCGGGTGAAGGCAAGGTTCGGGAAGAGCTACCGAGCGGCCTGGAAGGAGGCCCTCGCCTACGTTAAGGGCTTCGACAGGGACACGCTCCTGTCCACAGACGATTTCTTCAGGGACGTCTACAAGCCGGTGCGCGACGAACTGGCAGACAAGTGGACGTTGGCCAGTCAGGCCAACGCTAATTAACTTCGAAGGCGGTCTGCGGCGCCACGTCCAAGCCCCGCGGCTTCGGCTGGAAGAAGGACCCGGTGGACATCCGGGACTGGGAGTACGCCCCTCCACCGGGGAAGGCGATGCTGCCGGCTGCCGTCGACCTCAGGCCCGTTTGCCCTCCCGTCTACGATCAGAAGCGTCTGAACAGCTGCAGCTCCAACGCCACCGCCGCCGCAGTCGAATTCGACCTGATGAGGCAGAGAGGGAAGCGGGTCATCTTCCCTTCGCGCCTCTTCCTCTTCTACAACTCCCGAGCCATCGAGAGGACCGAGAGGTCCGACGAGGGGGTCTACATCCGCGACGCGATCAAGGCCGTTGCGCTCCACGGCGACTGTCCCGAGAGCCTCTGGCCCTACGTCGAACACAGGTTCGCAACCAGGCCTCCCAGAAGATGCTACGAGAGCGCCCTCAAGTATCGCGCTGTGAAGTACTACAGGCTGCACCGCAACATCGACCACATGCGCGCCTGCCTGGCGTCTGGCTACCCGTTCATCCTCGGCTTCTTGGCACACGAGAAGTTCCTCACCGTCGTCAGGCGCACGGGCGTTCTCTACATGCCCAGGCTCAGGGAGAAGGTGATCGGGAAGCACGCCGTGCTGGCGGCCGGCTACGATGACGATAGGCGTCGGTTCACAGTGAGGAACTCGTGGGGCCCGAAGTTCGGTCTGAAGGGGTACTTCACCATGCCCTATGAATATCTCCTTAAGAGGGACCTGTCCGCAGACTTCTGGACCATCAGGGTAGTCAACTAGGCTGGGGTCGTGACGCGCATTCTTCGCTCCAGCTCGGCCCAGCCCGCATATCTGCGGAGCTTCTCGTACATCTGGAGGCTTCTGAAGTACAGCAGAGACCCGTCGCGCTCCGCGCATGCCCTCTCCATCCACTTTGCTCCCTCTCTCTCCCTGCCGAGACTGAGGAGGACCACCCCGACCGAGCATGGCGAATAGTAGACCCCCTCCTTGGCCAAGACCTCGCCGACGATGCGCGCCGCCTCATCCTTCTTTCCCGCCTCCGAATAGGCGAAGGCAAGGTCCAGCCTGGCGCCCTCGTCGGAGGAGTCTGTCTCCACCTCTTTCTTCCCCTCCTCGATCGCCTCCGCGAACTCTGACCTTGCCAGGCTTGTCATCATCAGCCAGAAGTGCACCGACGGGAGGCGGGGACTTTCCTCGGCCACCCTGTCGAGCTCCTTCATGGCTTCGTCGAGGCGCCCCGCGTGCATGAGACTGACCCCCAGGGCCTGCCTGATGACCAGGGAATAGGGGTCCAGTTGCAGCGCGTTGCCGATCATTTCAAGCACCTGTTCCTTCCTTCCCATGTACATGTTTACGACCGCGCGCCAGTGGTAGGCCGAAGCATAGCTCGGATTAAGCTGGATGGCACGCTGGAGCTCGACTTCCGCCCTGGCGAAATCCCAGTCGTGATTGGCGGAAATCAGGCCGAGCGACGCGTGGGCTTCCGCCGTACCTTCATCCAGAGCAAGTGCCTTCGTGGCGTACTCCTTGGCCCGCCTGCCTGCGTCGGCCGGGGGCATCCATCCGTAGTTCGCCAGTATCAGATAGCTGTCAGCCAGACCTGCGTAGGCCTTCACGAAATTCTGGTCAGCCTTGAGGGCGGCCTCGAAGTAGCCTATCGCCTTCCTGACCGCGTCCCCGGTCCTCTCGTTCCAGTAGTAGCGCCCCTTCAGATAGAGGTTGTAGGCCTCCAGGCTTCCGGTCTGCCTCTCACCGAGCCTCTCCCTCTGCGAGGTCAGGAGCTGGACCTTCAGGGCGTCGGCGACCTTCTGAGCTATCTCCCCTTGCACCGCGAAGATGTCCGTCAGGTCCCTGTCGAAGCTCTGAGACCACACATACTCGTCGGCGCCCACGTCGATCAGCTCGGCTGCTATTCTCACCCTGCTCCCCGACTTCCTTACGCTCCCCTCCAGTATTGCCCCCACGCCGAGTTCGCTCCCGACCCTCTTCGACGGGAGTGACGTGTCCCTGTACCGCATGGCTGAAGCCCTCGAAATCACGCTCAGATTCGGGATCTTGGACAGCGTCGCGATCAGCTCTTCTGTCATCCCATCGGCGAAGTACCTGTCGCTGGGGTCGGGGCTCAGGTTGCTGAACGGGAGAATCGCTATTCTGCGGCTGTCCGGCGGAGGCCGCCTCTCAAGCGGCCCCACGGGCTCGACGCCGACGCCGAAAACCTCGACGGGGTAGGGCAGGTTCCTGACCTCCCTCGTCCCCATGGGCTCCAGAGGCCACACCACCTTCCCTCCCACCTGGTCAACGACCTGGCGGGTCACGCAGATCCCCCCCGGTTCCGCGAGGGACTCGACCCGGGAGGCAACGTTCACGGCGTCGCCGAGGACATCGCCGTCGGCGTGCACCACGTCACCCACGTGGATGCCTATCCTCACCAGGACCTTCAGTTCGTCGGCGAGAGAGGAGTTGAACTTCCCCATCTCGGTCTGGACCTCTACGGCGCAGTCCACTGCCTCGACAGCGCTCGCGAACTCGACGAGGAACCCGTCCCCCATTGTCTTCACGACCCTCCCTTCATGCTTCGGGAAAACGGAGTTCAGCACTGCTCTGTATCTTCCGAGGAGCCCCAGTGCGGTCGCTTCATCCCTGGAAGTCATGGAGGTGTAGCCGACGACGTCGGTAAACATTATCGCGCCCAGCCGCCTTTCCTTCGCGCTCAATTCCTCCCGTTCGCACAGGGGCGGCGTTGCGGATTAAGTTTAGCCTGCGATTCGTGTGTGCCTATGCGTAGCGCTGCTGCCTGAGCCAGGAGTGGATTGCCAGCGAAGCGACCGCCTCCATGGTGGTGTTCCGCTCCTCGGCAGCCCGCCTCAGTCCGTCGGCAACCCTCGGATCCAGCAGAATCTCCAGCTTGACGGCGTGCAGGTACGAGACCTCCTTCCTGATGTCCTCCACGGGCCTCTGAGGGGCCATCACAAAGTGGCTCACGACGTTCTCCGCCTCCGGCGTCGGCAGCGGAGCTATCGTCTCCGCCAACTGCCTCAGCTGGGTCGCCCTCTCCCTCTTGGGGAGCTCCTGCACCGTAGGCGCCTCCTCCGCCCTATGAAGGAACGTGGCGTGCCTGACTGGAAGGACCCCCTCCTTCCTTTCCTTTGGGAGCGGCGCCTGCTTGACGGCTATGTCCGCCCTCGATTCCCTACGGATGTTCCTCACGGCCTCAACCGCGCTGATTCTGTCGTCCACGTACCTCCTCGACTTGCCAAGGGCCTTGGCGACCTGCTCCGAAGACCCGTAGGCCCTGGGGTTCACCCTCCTCAGGGAGACAATCGCGTCGTATTCCTCCTCTGGCTCTATGTCTCTCCTCTGTATGTTCTCCACGAGGGACACTATGATCGCCTCCTCGTCGGTCATGGGTCTAACGATGGCTGGCATCCTCTTGAGGCCCGCTATCTTCGCAGCCTCGAACCTCCTCGACCCCACCACGAGCTCGAACCTGCCTCCGATGGGCCTCGCAAGGACGGGCTCCAGGATCCCCTTCTCCCTGATCGAGTCCACCAGGTCCCCCACATCTCCTGGACTCTTCCTCACGTTGGCCTTACCGATGAACATCTTGGAGACTTCGACCGACATTATGGTCCCTGTCTGCTCCTTCCATCCCTGCTGCGCGGACGAGAACTTTGGCAAAACTCAGCCGGATTGCCCGCACGGGCGTTCTTAAAACTATCCGGCCCCTCCGGAAGCCGCTCCAGAGGGTCAGTCGAGTCTGACCTTGGCCCTGTAGGCGTCCAGGTCGAGGAACCCGTGGCCGCTGATGTTGGCCAGGATGCACTTCGCTTCTCCCGCAGCCTCGGCCTTCCTGGCTTCGTCGATGGCGGCCCTGACGGCGTGGGCCGACTCCCCTGCGATCAGCCACCCCTCAGTCTCAAGGAATGTCATCGCCGCCTCGAAGACCCGCTTCTCGTCGCTCGGATAGGCCACGGCCTTGACGTACCCCTTGCTCCGGAGGGCGCTGATTATGGGCGCGGCCGCGTGGTACCTCAGGCCGTCAGACTTGATGGGCGTCATCGGAGTCTCATGCCCCAGGGTGTACATCTTCATCAGAGGCGTGTGGCCTGCCGTGTCCCCGAAGTCGTACTTGTACTCGCCCCTGACGAGGTTCGGCGCGGCCTCGGACTGGGCAGCCAGGAACTCGCACTCCCTCTTCTTCTGCAGCACCTCTCCCATGAAGGGGAGCGCCACCCCTCCGAAGTTTGAGCCTCCTCCCAGGCACCCTATGACCAGGTCCGGGGAGTCGTCCACCTTCTCAAACTGCTTCACACACTCAAGCCCTATTATCGACTGGTGGATGAGGACGTGGTTGAGCACCGAGCCCAGGCAGTAGACCCTGTCCGCTCCCATGTCCGTGTACTCGAGCCCTTCGGAGACTGCGATGCCGAGCGAGCCTTGGTGTTTGGGATCGTCCGCAAGGAGCCTCCTCCCGAAGGCCGTCTGGTCGCTGGGGGACGCGTACACCTTTGCCCCGTACAGCTGCATGAGCAACTTCCTTTCGGTCTTCCAGTCGTAGACGGCCCTAACCCAGAAGACCACGGTCTTAAGTCCGAGAAGGGACGCGGCGTATGCGAGCGCTGTCCCCCACTGGCCTGCCCCCGTCTCCGTCACGAGGGTCTTCTTGCCCTCCTTCACCGCGTAGTACGCCTGGGCGATGGCGGTGTTCACCTTGTGGGACCCGGTGGGGCTGAGGTCCTCCCGTTTGTAGTAAATCCTGACCTTCTCCAGCCCCAGCCTCTGCTCCAGGCGTCTAGCCCTGTAGAGCGGCCTGGGGCGCCCTGCGTGAATGTACAGGTCTCTGACCTCCTCGGGGATGTCGATCCACCTCGAAGTCGACATCTCCTGGCGCAGGCACTCCCCGACCAGCCTCTTCTTCAGCGCCTCCATCCGCGACTCGCCGTCCTCTGGTTCCTTTGGGGGCGGGAGACCTCCGGGTATGTCAGGGACTACGTTGTACCACTTGCGCGGCAGATCCTCGGGACTAAGGGCAATCTGGTCAGGATTCATCGTCGCGGCCTTCGGCCGTTTCTACATAAGACCTCCTGCGAATGAGTTAGGGGGCGTTCTGACCGCGGTCGAAACTTTAAACTCGGGTTCGCGTGTTATGCCCAGAGATGCTAATCCCCGAGGAGCTGGAGAAGCTCAAGGCGAAGCTGGACAGAGAGGCAGTCAACGTCTGCTTCAACAGGGGGACCGAAGCACCCTTCACGGGCAAGTACTGGAACAACCACGAGAAAGGCACCTACTCCTGCGTCGTCTGCGGCACACCGCTCTTCAGCTCGGACACGAAGTTCGAATCAGGCACGGGGTGGCCCAGCTTCTTCCAGCCCGTCTCAAAGAGCATCCTCAAGGAGGACACAGACAGAAGCTTCGGGATGGTCAGGACAGAGGTCAGCTGCGGGAACTGTGGCGTTCACCTCGGGCACGTATTCGAAGACGGCCCAAGGCCTACTGGCCTGCGTTATTGTATGAACTCGGCAGCCCTGGCCTTCAAGAAGGTCTAGGGGGCCGCCCGTCTCATCCGCTCTCATGGACCGGCCGAGACCCCTTGTTAAACCCCCAGCGGCGGGGAGCTCCCAAACCGGGTCCCCAGGCCCTCTCATGCGGCTAAACTTTGGTTAACCAAAAAGGGGCGCCGAATTGACAGCCTAGCCCTTAGGGGGCTCCGGGCGGCCTTGCTGCGATTCGCTTGTCATCACACGGCCCCGGCCGCGCATTCATCCGTCCCGGAGCAGCCTTGCCCAGGGGCTCGAGGTTTTCCCGGCCGAAGGACCTAGCCACCCGCAAAGACCTCAATCCCGTGTTCATGATCTCCCAGGTGCCCCACAGGAAGCAGAGGTACGAGACGGTGGGGGACTGGATACCCGGGAGGCCAGCCCAGATCAGGGTGAGCAGGATGAAGGACCAGAGGTACGTGTTCCTGATCGCGCTTCACGAAATGATCGAATACGAGCTCTGCAGGATGCACGGCATCTCCGACAGGGAGGTGGTGGCCTTCGACGTCAATTTTGAGGCCGAACGCAGGATGAACCTGCACTCCATCGACGCCGAGCCTGGCAACCACCCGAAGGCGCCGTACAGGAACGAGCATGAGTTCGCCACCATGATCGAGATGATGGTGGCCCAGAAGCTTGGGGTGAGCTGGTCCGACTACGAGAAGACCATCCTCTCGCTCGGGCCCAAACCGAAGAAGATGACCGTCCGTCCGCAGGCAAGACGTTCTCGCTGACGTCGCCGTCGCAAGGCGCCCCTCACCCTTCCGTTCTCTTTCTGGCCACCGGGAGGCTTGGCCAGCGACCGTCGGTGACTTTAAATGAGTTCCAGAGGTTCGAACTCCGAATGGCGGCACCATCCGAAGCTGCAACCATGCTCGGCAGCGTGCCCTTCTTCGCCAGCCTCGACGAAAAGCGGAGGAAGGCACTCGCCTCCGATGGGAAGGAGATTTCCTACAAGGCCGGAGAATCGATCGTCGGCGAGGGTGCGTCAGGGCTGGGTTTCTATCTTGTTCTCGAAGGCAAAGTCGAGGTCCGCAAAGGGGTCCGGGTCCTCGCGAGCCTGGGAAAGGGGGAGTTCTTCGGGGAGATGTCGCTCATCGACGACCAACCGCGCTCCGCAGACGTTGTGGCGGTAACTCCGGTGAGGTGTTGGGCGCTTTCTTCCTGGGCCTTCAACGCCCTGGTGAAGGCAAACCCAGAGATAGCGCTCGTCATGCTGAAGGAACTGGTGAAGAGGCTCCGCACCGTCGACGGTTCCCTCATCGACTGACAGGGACGCCACCGGACTCGTGTGACATAGCGATTGAAGATAGGGGTAAGCACGTGGTCCCTGCTTGGCCAGGACGTCATCACAGCCGTGCGGGGCATCGGGGATGCTGGATTCGAGTACATCGAGCTGTGGGGAGAAGTTCCACACGCCTACCCCGGCTGGGTCGACAGACAGAAACTGAAAGACGCCCTCTCCCCATATGGGATGACCGTGACCACACACGCGCCGTTCACCGATCTCAACCCCGCGACGCCCTTTGAACCCGTAAGGGGGGCGGTCGAGAGGACCCTCGAGGAGTTCGTGGAGTTCAGTGACTTCGTGGGGGCGAAGGTCGTCACGGTCCACCCAGGTAGCGTTCACAACGAAGCGCTCGTCCCCAACTCCGCTGCCAACTCCATGTCGATCCTGAAGAAGATGGTCAGCACTGCGGCTGGGAGGCTCTCCGTCAGCGTAGAAAACCAGGCTAGGAGCACTTCAAGGTACCACTACCCTCTCGCCAGCACCGCAGAATCCCTACAGGCGCTCCTTCTGGGGGACGAGAGGTTGGGGTTCACCCTGGACACGGGCCACGCTCATGCCAGCGGCCTGGACCCGTTCGGTCTCGCTCAGAAGGCAGGTCACAGGCTGGTAGAGGTCCATCTCAGCGACAACTCGGGAGAGTACGACGACCACCTGGTCCCGGGCGAAGGCACAGCTGACCTGAAGAAGCTGACGGAGAAACTCGCCGGCTCCGGCGTCCTGATTTGCCTGGAGCTCAATCCCCACAGGTACACCCCGGAGCGCGTGCTGAGGGCGTCTTCCACGTTCAGATCAAGCCTGTGACCCCGCGTGAAGCAGGACGGTCGCAGTGGAAGTCCATGGCCACCGAGCGCAGCGGTCCAGGTCTCTCGTCCTCCATGAAGACACCCCAACCCATGCCGCGGCTGACCCTGGTCGTGTACGCGCACACTTCCGTCGAGAATAGACCCGTCGTCTAGCCATCCTTCTTCCTGTCTTCTCTCTTGAATTCATCCGGCGGCCCCATGTAGAGGTTGGAGGAGACACGGTCGGGAAGGGTGTACTTGATGTAGGAGACGCCCCTCTTCTCGTGGTAGAGGTCAGACCCGCCTTCCCCTTTCTTGAACGCGGCTTCGAACTCCGCCGTGTCCTGGTCGTGGATCGCCTTGAAGATGGGCTGGAGGTACTCCTTGTCGAAGGCCGTCAGGTCGTCGGCGAACTTGGGCCTGGTCACCCTGGCGGTCTTGAACGCGGCCCTAAGCTGGTTCATGTGATAGGCGGCCAGCTTCCAGTTCCCCCCCTTTGCGGCATAATAGGCCAGCGTGTACCTCTCGCCGACCACCTTCATCACGACGGCCATTCCTGGCTGGATCTCTGCCAGCTGGTCGATCGTCATCTCCCCGTGGGGAGTCTTGGCCTTCACCTCGTCCATGGCCGTCCTCCTCCTCTGGGGTTCCTAATCAACCCGGCCTGATGCTCAGAAAGGAGGACGGATGGGGGGGAGCGGGTCCCTCGGCCCACCCGGCTGAGGGAAGTAGGGTTCCCTCGGGAACGATGCCAACTACAGCTCCGCCTCCTTTGGAGTCACCTTGAGGTCGGTGACCTGCTCGGCCCTGAGGACCCGCAGGCCCAGGGTCTGTCCCACGACGTCTCCCGATAGCGCCTTGTGGAGCTGATACTCGTCCCTCGCCTGTGCGTCCCCGAGCCTCAGGATGATGTCGCCCAGAGCCACTCCGGCGGCCCTTGCAGGGGACCCCGCCTCGACGGACCTAACGAGGAGCCCGTCGTCCTGACCCACCTCGGCGGATCTCGCAATTTCTTCTGGGAGCTCGACAGGCTCCACCACGACGCCTAGGTACCCCTTCTTGACCCTGCCATCCTTTGAAATCT
>Ga0187779_10001786_pt1 | contig 13395 bp, 8 predicted proteins | sample 1015_Q2_SP10_10__FD_132435 | JGI IMG/M metagenome (GOLD analysis project Ga0187779, IMG submission 132435) | Tropical peat soil microbial communities from peatlands in Department of Meta, Colombia - 1015_Q2_SP10_10_MG | ecosystem: Environmental > Terrestrial > Soil > Wetlands > Peat | place... | reverse complement strand
TTTGGACTGTTCGACGATGAGGTAACGGCTGTTCGCGAAGATCTCGATGACCTGCCGAACACTGATGGTTCGGGAAAAGCGACGTTCCCGATCAAACTCAACACCGTGCCTGTGACGACCCGTGCGCTCGAAGCGCAGATTACAGTGAGCATGGCGGAGTCCGGCGGCCGCGCCGTTGAACGCAAGTTGACGCTGCCGATTTTGCCCGACGCGGCGATGATTGGCATCAAACCTACATTTTCGGGCCGCTCACTTGCGGACGGCGCCAACGCTGATTTCGACGTGATCCTCGTCGCGCCTGATGGGAAGACGCAGGCGAAAGGCGGTCTGCGCTATGACTTGCTGAAGGTCGATACCAGTTATCAATGGTACCGCCAAAACGGCCAGTGGGAATACGAACCAGTCAAACGAATAGAACGGATTGCCAGCGGTACCGTTGATGTCGCAGCCGACAAGCCAGGACGCGTATCGTTGCCGGTGAAATGGGGCCGCTACCGCCTTGAGGTTTCCACGGGCGAGGCGAATGGCGCCATTACTTCGCTTTCGTTCGATGCAGGTTTCTATGCGGAATCGAGCGCCGATACGCCGGACTTGCTCGATATTGCGCTCGACAAACCGGACTATCGGTCCGGCGAGCCGATGAATGTGGTCGCAACTGTGCGCACCGCTGGGCGCCTCACCGTCAATGTATTTACCGATCGCCTTGTTGCCAGCCAAACGCAAGACGTGAAGCCCGGGGCGGTGCGCGCGAGTTTGAATGTCGGTCGCGACTGGGGTACCGGCGCATACGTTATCGCCACACTAAGGCGTCCGCTCGATGCGCCGGCCCAGCGGATGCCGGGGCGCGCCATTGGCGTGCAGTGGTTCTCGATTGACAAGGCGGCCCGCACTCTCACGGTCGACATGAGGCTTCCGGCGACAATGCGGCCGGGTTCAGTTTTGACCGTGCCGATAAAAGTCGCGGGACTTATCGCGGGTGAGGAAGCGCGCGTCACGGTCGCGGCCGTCGATGTCGGCATTCTCAATCTGACGAACTATAAGCCGCCGGCGCCCGACGAATACTACCTCGGCCAGCGGCGTCTGACGGCGGAAATTCGCGACCTCTACGGTCAATTGATTGACGGAATGCAAGGCGCGCGCGGACAAATACGTTCCGGCGGCGACGCAGGAGGTAACGAATTGTCGGGTTCACCGCCGACGCAGCCGCCGCTCGCGCTCTATTCCGGGATCGTAACGGTCGGGCGCGACGGCACCGCGCAGGTGCAATTCGATATACCCGCATTTGCCGGCTCCGTGCGGGTGATGGCGGTCGCCTGGAGCAAGGACAAGGTTGGCAAAGCGTCCAGCGATGTAATCGTGCGCGATCCGGCCGTGCTGACGGCTACCCTACCGCGTTTTTTGCGCACCGGCGACAAGGGCTTTGTGCAGCTTGAGTTGGACAACGTGGAGGGCGCTGCCGGTGACTATAACGTTACATTGAGCGCCGACGGTGCCGTCAAGTTGGACGGTGACAGATCGCAAATCATTAAACTCGCAGCAAAACAGCGCGACCGGATTTCTTTTGCGATGAGTGCCACGGGCGCGGGGCCCAGCACCATCAGTGTGAAAGTGAGAGGACCGGGCAATTTTGCGCTCGAACGCAGTTACCCGCTCGATGTACGGCCGGCGACGCAAATTCTCACTCGGCGCAGCGTTCGTACACTTGCAAAAGGCGAGACGCTTACACTGTCGAATGATGTGTTTGCTGATTTTGTTCCGGGCACAGGCCGCGCGGGCCTGTCGGTCGCGGTGTCGACTTCGCTAGACGCGGCGACACTGCTTAATGCGCTTGATCGGTATCCGTTTGGGTGTTCTGAGCAGATCACCAGTCGCGCCATCGCCATGCTCTATGTTAACGAGCTCGCTGCGCAGGCGCGTCTTGCTCCCGATGCCGAAATAGACCAGCGCATCAAGGACGCCATTCCGCGCCTGCTGGCCCGCCAGGCCTCGAACGGTTCGTTCGGACTATGGTCGGTGGGTGGCGAGGACCCATGGCTTGACGCCTACGTCACCGATTTTCTTACGCGCGCACGCGAGCGCGGGTTTGAGGTGCCGGCAGTTGGTTATACACTCGCGGTCGATCGGCTCCGCAACTATGTGGCGGCCGCTCCGGAACCTGGCAAGAACGGCGGACGCGAGTTGGCCTACGCCCTCTATGTTCTTGCTCGAAATGGGGCGGCCCCGATTGGCGATCTGCGTTACATCGCGGACGTAAAACTTTCTGATGTGGCGACGCCGATCGCGAAGGCGCAGCTTGCGGCTGCGCTTGCAATGGTTGGAGACAAGGCTCGTGCCGATACGGTTTATCTCGCGGCGCTGGACTCAATTGCTCCGAAGCCCAAGCTTGATCTCGGTCGCGCGGATTTTGGTTCGGCGCTGCGCGACGCAGCCGCCCTGGTAGCGCTGGCGTCCGAAGGGCGCGCGCCGCAGAAAACGATCAACGATGCGGTGCTTCGCATCGATTCTGCGCGGGAGCTGAGCTCCAACACATCGACGCAGGAAAACGCATGGCTTGTGCTTGCGGCGCGCGCTCTTGCCAAGCAGCTCAATGCGATATCGCTGAACATCAACGGCGAAAAACGACAGGGGGCATTCTATCGCAACCTGCGGCCTGAAGATCTGGTCTCCGCGTTTACGGCGACCAACGAGGGCGAAGGTAATGTGCAGGCCGTGGTTTCGGTGAGCGGAGCGCCGCTCACGGCTGAACCGGCTGCCGAGCAGGGCTTCAAGATCGAGCGCACGTATCACACGTTTGATGGGGACAAGACTGATCCGAGCAAGAGCAAACAAAACCAGCGATTTGTCGTGGTGTTGAAAGTCACCGAGCCGCAGCCGCAATTCGGCCGTGTGATCATTGCCGACTATCTGCCTGCCGGATTCGAGATCGACAATCCGCGCCTGGTCTCCTCGGGCGAAACCGGGACTCTCGCATGGATCGTCGATGCAGTCGAACCGGAGAACAGCGAATTTCGCGACGACCGCTTCACGGCGGCTTTCGAACGCAAACAGGATTCGCCAACCGTGTTCAGCGTCGCCTACGTCGTGCGCGCCGTCTCGCCCGGGCGTTACGTGTTGCCGCAGGCAAAAGTCGAGGACATGTACCGGCCCGACCGGTTCGGCCGCACTGTCACAGGCACGATTGAGATTGCACCGAAATGAAAATTTGGCGCCCGGCCATCGCGATTACCGGCCGCATCACCGCTATGACGGCGCTTGCTTTCGCCGCGTGGACCTACTCGCTGGGCCCGCCGCGAGTTGGCAAGGACCTTGAATATTCGCACACGGTGCTGGACCGAGAAGGCCGTCTTTTGCGCGCTTACGCCACCAGCGAGGGGCGCTGGCGGCTGCCGGCAAATCAAAGGGATGTCGATCCGCGATTCTTGAAATTGCTGTTTGCATTCGAAGACAAAAGGTTTTTTGACCATCGCGGCGTTGATCCTCTGTCCCTGGTACGTGCCGCTTACCAATTCGCCGCCAATCGACACATCGTCTCGGGCGGCTCGACCATAACGATGCAGGTTGCGCGCTTGCTTGAGCCGAGGGAGCAACGCAGTTTTGGGGCCAAACTGCGGCAAATTGTACGCGCGCTTGAGCTCGAATATGTGCTCGGGAAAAGCGACGTCATTTCTCTCTATCTGGCGCTTGCGCCTTACGGCGGCAATCTTGAAGGCATTCGGGCGGCATCGCTCGCCTATTTCGGCAAGGAGCCGCTCAAGCTGTCGCTGGCAGAGACAGCGCTGCTTGTTGCATTGCCTCAGTCCCCAGAATCCCGCCGGCCGGACCGCTTCCCAGAGGCGGCGAGAGCGGCGCGCGATCGAGTCCTTGACCGTGTCGCAGCTGCGGGGGCGGTGCCGCGCGACGAAATTGCGCGCGCCAAATCCCAGCCGGTACCGCGCGAGCGCAAGCAAATGCCGATGTTTGCGCCGCACGCCGCCGATCAGGTTGTAGCGCTTGAGTCGGACCGTCGTGTCCATCGGCTGACCATCGCCCTGCCGCTCCAGAAGGCTTTACAGGAACTCGCTCGAGAACGTGCGCAGACGCTGGGACCCGACATATCGGTGGCCATCCTCGCGATTGACAACATCAGCGGTGAGGTGAGGGCGCGTGTGGCGTCAGCTGACTATTTTGATGCGCGTCGCGCCGGTCAGCTCGACATGACAACGGCACTACGCTCGCCCGGCTCCACGCTGAAGCCATTTATTTATGGACTGGGATTCGAGGACGGGCTCATCCACCCGGACAGTCTGATTGAGGACAGACCGGCGCGCTACGGCGGCTACACACCGGAAAATTTCGACCAGACATTTCAAGGTACGGTCAGTATTCGCCGCGCGTTGCAAATGTCGCTCAACGTCCCTGCCATTGCTGTGCTTGGCAAGGTTGGCGTCAGCCGTCTGAGCGCGCGCCTTTCACAGACCGGTGCGGTTTTGGTCCTGCCGAAAGGCGAGACGCCAGGGCTTGCGATGGGTCTGGGTGGCGTCGGCGTCCGGCTTGTGGACCTCGTCATGCTTTACGGGGGATTGGCTCGGCTAGGAGTAGCCGCGCCGATAAACGAGCGAGAAGGGGCGCCTGCGCCGTCTGCGCGCCGGCTGCTTGATCCGGTCGCTGCCTGGTATGTGGGCAATATTCTGATCGGCGCGCCGCCACCCGAAAATGCGCCTTCGGGGCGCATCGCGTTCAAAACGGGCACCTCATATGGCTATCGTGATGCCTGGGCCGTTGGTTTCGATGGCCGCATGACGATCGGCGTCTGGGTGGGGCGGCCGGACGGCGCTCCGGTACCCGGGTTAGTCGGCCGAGCAGCCGCCGCGCCGATCCTGTTCGATGCATTCGCGCGCTCGGGCTATGCGCCGGCGCCTTTGCCGCGCGCGCCCAAGGGTGTCATTTTTGCCGCAAGCAACCGACTGCCGCCGCCGCTCCAGCGCTTTAGCGGCACAGGTGCGCGCGAAATCATAGAACCGCCACGCATCATGTTTCCGCCTGACGGGTCACGTCTTGAACTGACCGGCGCGGGCGAGCACGTCGCGCTGAAAATCGCAGGTGGCCATGCGCCGCTGACCGTCATGGTGAATGGCGTCCCGCTTGCCGCACTAGACGGTCAACGGACTCTGTTCTTTCAGCCCGATGGCCCCGGCTTTGTACGATTGACTGTAATGGATGCCCGAGGCGCTTCCGACAGCGTTACCGTGCGCCTGCAATAGGCGGTTATTTGGCGCGTTAAATGAACATTTTCAGAGACGTTTCTTATTTTTCAGCCTTGCGTAGCATATGACAGCGCGGGGGCTTGGCTTATTGTCGAGACAATCTGCGATTCAAGGCGCAATACATTGAGTACTGTCACCAACGGGGCTTGGTCTTCAATTCCGGCGCGTGGACTTTCCGCCGCGGTGGATTTTGCCGTGCGGTCTCACCGGCACACGGCCGCTTTCCTCATTCTCTTTTCGCTGATCGCTTTCCTGCCGGGTTTTTTCCGGACACCGCCGGTTGATCGCGATGAGGCGCGTTTCGCCCAGGCTACAAAGCAAATGATGGAAGTGCATGAATATGTCGACATTCGTTTCCAGGATGAAGTGCGTTACAAAAAGCCGGTGGGGATTTATTGGCTGCAGGTAGCGGCTGTAAAAACCGGTGAGGCGCTTGGCGTGCCGCGGGCGCGCACCACCATCTGGCTTTACCGTTTACCGTCACTCGCCGGCGCGACGTTCGCCGTGCTGCTGACCTATTGGGCAGGCCTTGCTTTCGTTTCTCGACGCGCGGCGGTTCTCGCGGCGCTGATGATGGCAAGCTCCATCCTGCTTGGTGTTGAAGCGCGCCTGGCAAAAACGGACGCTATGCTGCTTTTAATGTCCGTTGCTGCGATGGGAGCGCTGGCGCGGATATATCTCGCCAGCCGGACAGCCTCCGACGTGAAGATCGGTTGGTCCGCGCCCGCGATTCTGTGGACCGCACTAGCCGGCGGCGTACTGCTCAAAGGTCCGCTGATTCTGATGTTTGTCGGGCTTGCTGCCGCGGCGCTATCAATCACCGACCGCTCGGCGCGCTGGCTGTGGTCGCTACGCCCGGTTCCCGGACTTGCCTGGCTGGGCTTGCTTGTCTTGCCTTGGTTTATCGCGATCGTCGCAAAATCAGGCGGCAATTTTTTCGTGGAAGCGATCGGCCACGACATGCTGGACAAAGTCACCAGCAGTCAGGAGGCGCACGGCGCGCCGCCAGGCTATTACTTTGTTTTGTTCTGGGTGACGTTCTGGCCGGGATCGATATTGGCGGGCCTGGCGGCGCCGATGATCTGGAAAAACAGATTTGAACCACGCGCACGGTTTTTGCTCGCGTGGCTCGTTCCTTCCTGGCTCGTCTTTGAAGCGGTGATGACAAAACTGCCGCACTACGTGCTGCCACTTTATCCGGCCATCGCCATTCTGATAGCGGGCATTCTTGATCAGGGCGTTCTTTACAAAGAACGATGGTTAGTACGCGGAACCATGTGGTGGTTTCTGGTCCCCGCGATAATTGCCGTCATTATACCAGTTGCTTTCATTATGTTCGGTGGCGATCTCGGTCTCGTCGCGTGGCCGTTCGCTGCGGCGGCGATGATCTTTGGGTTGTTTGCGTGGTGGCTTTATGAAGTCGATGGTGCCGAACGCTCCTTGTTGCGCGCTATGGTGGCCTCGGTTTTGATGGCTGTCACGGTCTACGCTGTTACTATACCGTCTTTGCCGTCCCTTTTCCCGAGCGCCATGATCGCCGATGAGATCCGTGCGACAGATTGTCCGCAGCCGCACGTGGCCTCGACTTATGTTTATCAGGAGCCGAGCCTGGTATTCCTGCTCGGGACCGGCACGCGTTTCACCGATGGTGCTGGCGCGGCGGATTTCCTGCGAGCGGGACCGTGCCAATTCGCGCTGGTCGATGCGCGCAGCGCCAACAGCTTTGCGCAACGCGCTGAGGCAAGTGGAACGCGTTACGCGCTCGGTCAGCGCATAGAGGGGTACAACATCTCCGTGGGCAAGCCGGTTTCATTGACAATTTTCCGCTCGCAGGCCGGCCCGTGAGCATGGTCACTCGATTCAATTGGATCGAAGGGGATGCAGCTCTGCGCCGTTGCGTTTCCAACATTATGTCGGCACTGACCTTGCTTGCGCGGCCGGCGCGCCTGAATGCCCGGCCCTCGTGGCTGAGGGCGCCACGTGACTTTGCGATCGCTACCGCAGGGGCCATCATCGTCTTTTTGATCGTGACAGTGTTGATTGATGCCGCAGCCTTTCGTGGTGTCGAACGGCTGCCGCCGTGGGTCGTCTCGACGTTCGACGATATTACCGACTATGGAAAATCAGGATGGTTTCTTTGGCCGCTGGGGCTGCTGTTTCTCGCGCTGTCGGCGGTGCCGCCCGTCCTGACTTCGATGTCGCAACGCGTGCTCGCCGCGGTCATGGTGCGGATTGGCTTTTTGTTCGCGGCAATCGCTGTCCCCAGCCTTTTTGTCACAATTGTCAAACGCCTGATCGGTCGGGCTCGGCCACTGGTCGGTGGCAGTCTCGATCCATTTCTCTATGACCCTTTTACATGGCGGGTGGAGTACGCCAGCATGCCGTCGGGCCATGCCACGACTGCGTTCGCAGCGTTGGTCGCCTTCGGCACACTGTGGCCGCGCACGCGAACGATCTTCCTGGTCTATGCGCTTTTGATCGCAATTAGCCGGGTAATGGTAACAGCGCATTATCCCACGGATGTGCTGGCTGGCGCTTTGGTCGGTATCGCCGGGGCTATGTTGGTGCGACGCTACTTTGCCCAGCGGCGGCTCGGCTTTTCGATCGAGCCGAATGGCGCGATCCATCAATATCCGGGCCCCTCGCTCCGGCGCATGAAAGCGGTTGCCCGCGGGCTTTTGGCCCCATAAGACATCCCATCATGAATTCGGTTGATCCGACGGTGTCCATCGTCGTGCCGGTGCGCAATGAAGCCGGCAATATTGCGCCGCTGGTGGCAGAGATCACCAAGGCGCTCGAGGGCCAATGGCGTTTCGAAATTATCTACGTCAATGATGGATCGAACGATGAAACAGATACGGAGCTTGAGCGACTGAAAGCGCAGTATCCATGGTTGCGTCATATCCGCCATCGGGAATCCTGTGGCCAATCGGCTGCCGTACGGACAGGTGTGACCGCAGCGCGCGCGTCTATTGTCGTGACGTTGGATGGGGATGGGCAGAATGACCCTGCCTTTGTTCCTGCGCTCATCAGGGCCCTCGAAGCGGGCGCGCCGGACGTTGCATTGATCGCCGGCCAGCGGATTGGACGCAAAGCAAGCGGATTCAAGAAATTTCAGTCACGTATCGCTAATACGGTGCGTGGCGCCGTCCTGCGCGACGGCACGCGCGATACCGGCTGCGGCCTCAAGGCATTTCGCCGGGACGTGTTCCTGCGGTTGCCGTATTTTGACGGTCTTCACCGGTTTCTTCCGGCGCTGGTGCGACGAGAAGGCTATGCCATCGGATACGTTGACGTTGTCGACCGCCCGCGCGCGCACGGCGTTTCAAACTATGGAATGTGGGATCGGCTATGGATCGGCATTCTTGATCTCGCCGGCGTCTGGTGGTTGATCCGCCGCAAGAAACGAATTCCGGAAATTTCGGAGGAGTAAATGCTGATCGACATCACACATGCCGTTGGCGGATATCTGCACGACGTGTTTCTCGGCAACATTGATGTAGGAATTCTTATTGGATACATCGCACAGGCGATGTTCGCGATGCGTTTCGTCGTGCAATGGATTGCTTCCGAACGCGCGGGCAGGAGCGTTGTACCACTTGCATTCTGGGTGTTTTCGATCGGCGGCGGTCTGATGCTGCTCGGTTATGCGCTTTATAGGCGGGATCCCGTGTTCATCATCGGACAGGCCTTCGGCGTTTTCGTGTATTTGCGCAACCTGCAATTTGTCCTGCGTGGCGGCGGCAGCGCCGCTGCCGCATAGGGCTAGCCTTTTGCTGCTGCCATTGCAGCAAATCCACGCTCGAGGTCCGCGATCAGGTCGTCAGGATCCTCAAGACCAATGTGCAGACGCACCGTCGGGCCGCCGGGGGCCCATTTGGTTGCGGTCCGATACTCCGAGCAATCAAAGAGAATCGCCAGGCTTTCAAAGCCGCCCCACGAGTAGCCGAGGCCAAACAGCGCCAGCTCGTTGAGGAAAGCATGCACCGACTTTTCGCTGGTGGGCTTGAATACGATGCTGAACAGCCCGCACGCCCCGGTAAAATCCTGTTTCCAGATGCGGTGTCCTGGATCGCGTTCGAGCGCCGGGTGCATCACGCGCAATATTTCCGGTCGCTGCTCCAGCCATTTCGCGACTCGGAGGCCAGATTCATAGTGTCGCGCAAGCCGCACACTCAAGGTTCGTAAACCGCGCAGCGCGAGATACATATCGTCGGGGCCAACGCACAGGCCTATCGTGTAAACGAGGTCTTTCAGGGTCGGCAGTGTTGCGGCATTTGCTGACACACATCCAAACATGACGTCGGCGTGGCCGCAGATATATTTTGTTCCTGCCTGGATTTGCATGTCGACGCCTTTTTCGAATGCGCGAAAATAAAGTGGCGTTGCCCACGTATTGTCCATCAGCACGATGGTGCCTTTCTCGTGAGCAATCTTTGCAATCGCCGGGATGTCCTGCATCTCGAAGCTTTGCGAGCCGGGGGCCTCGACGAAAACCGCGCGCGTGTTGGGCTTGATCAGCTTCGCTATGCCAGCGCCAATCAGCGGATCGTAGTAGGTTGTCTCAACACCCAGCTTCTTGAATACGCCATCGCAAAAATTGCGGGTCGGCCGGTAGACACTATCGGTGACAAGAACATGGTCGCCGGCGCCGGCCGCGGCCATCAGTGCAACCGCAATTGCAGTCAGCCCCGAAGGCAGCAGCGCTACGCCAGCGCACCCCTCACCATCGAATTCGCGTAGTGCATTTTCCAAAGCTTCCGATGTGGGTGTTCCGCGGCGGCCATAACTGTAGCGGGCACGATGCGCGACCTGATCTTCGGCGGTGGGATAAAGCAGTGTCGAAGCGTGATAGACTGGGGGATTAACGAAGCCGTGAAAGGCCTGTGGATTGCGCCCGGAGGTAACCAAGCGCGTAGCTGGCTTGATCGGCCCTTTGGATTTCTTCGTCATAATAAATAGAAGTCCGGAATTTACAGCCGCGCACTAATGCCGCGCGGAGAACATATACGTCTGCATAAGGCGCAAGCGTCAACCCCTTGACCCGGCACGCCGATCGTTCTGTGATGCCGATGGTGAGGGCCTGCGGGAGGGGAAGGCCAGAAACGGACATTAGTCACCGCCAAGCAGAGGTCTGGCGGCCGCAATATTTGGAGCACCCGCACGGCCGTTACATCCAACCACGCTCTAGAGGGACCGCCAATGAAGCGATTTGTCACCGTTCTCGCCCTTAGCCTCGTCGTCGCCGCGCAGGGCGCATCCGCCCAAACGCTGAAGGCGGTGAAAGATCGCGGCATGGTGAATTGTGGCGCCAACGGAACGCTCGCCGGCTTCGGGCTTCCGGATGCGCAAGGGAAATGGACCGGGCTCGATGTTGATTTTTGCAGGGCGATTGCCGCCGCGGTGTTGAACGACGCGGACAAGGTAAAGTTCGTGCCGTTGTCGACGAAGGATCGCTTCACGGCCTTACAATCAGGTGAAGTGGACGTGCTGGCACGCAACACGACATGGACGTCGTCACGCGATACTTCGCTCGGATTGAACTTCGTTGGCGTAAACTACTATGACGGCCAGGGCTTCTTGGTGCGTAAGGCACTCAAGGTGAATTCGGCGCTCGAACTCAATGGCGCCGCCGTGTGCGTGCAGCAGGGCACGACCACCGAACTCAATCTCGCGGACTATTTCGGCGCCAACAAAATGCAGGTCAAGACCGTAACTTTCGCGACCGCGAATGAAGCGGTGAAGGCTTACGACGCAGGGCGGTGTGACGCCTATACAACCGATGCATCCGCTCTTTATGCCGAAAGGTTGCGCGTCGCCAATCCGGCCGATCACGTGATCCTGCCTGAGATCATCTCGAAAGAACCACTCGGCCCGGCGGTGCGTCACGGTGACGATCAATGGTTCGACATTGTGAAGTGGACATTGTTCGCCATGATCGATGCCGAAGAACTCAATATTTCGTCGAAAAATCTCGATGAGGCTATGAAGTCCCCCAATCCGGAAATCAAACGCTTCGTCGGCACGGAAGGCAACTACGGCGAACAGCTCGGCCTGACCAAAGACTGGGCCATTCGCATCATCAAGCTGGTCGGCAACTACGGCGAGTCTTTTGAGCGGAATGTGGGCCAAGGCTCGCCGTTGAAGATCGAGCGGGGCTTGAACAAATTGTGGAACAAGGGCGGGATCGTGTACGCGCCGCCGATCCGCTGACGGAATTGAAATGATGTGGCCGCGGGCATCAAGCTCGCGGCTGGTTTGCCAAGGGGGCGTCGCCGCGCAGCAAGCCCAACGAGGGGGAAATGTCGAGTGAGCTTTCGGCGCCGTCGCGCCCGGCGCGGGTTGTCTTCTACAACGACCCCAAGTTTCGAAGCATTGCCTATCAGCTTTTCTTATGCGCTGTCGTTGTGTTTTTGGTCTACGGCGCAGCCAGTAACGCAATCGAGAATCTCACCCGCGCTCACATCGCTTCAGGACTCGGATTCTGGAATCAGACCGCCGGCTTCGACATCAGCCAGACGCTGATCGAGTATTCGGCGCGGACGTCCACCTATGGGCGCGCGTTTTGGGTCGGCCTTCTCAATACGTTGCTGGTTGCGGGAATCGGCATTGTATTTGCGACTATTCTCGGTTTTGTCGTGGGGATATCGCGGCTGTCGCGCAACTGGCTGCTGGCAAAGATCGCCGGCGGTTACGTCGAGACCATCCGGAACCTGCCGCTGCTGCTGCAATTGCTGTTCTGGTACAACGCGGTGCTCAAGGCGTTGCCTGACATTCGCGAGAGCATCGTGATCGGCGGCGTCGCGTTCCTCAATAATCGAGGGCTCTTTGTCCCCCAGCCGATTTTTAAAGGCGGTTTCGGTGCAGTAGAGATCGCCATTCTTGCCGGGCTCGTGGGCGCGATCGCATTTTACGCTTGGGCGCGCAAACGGCAGGAGCGCACGGGACAGCAAGCGCCGGTACTGCGAGTTGTGCTTTTATTGACGATAGGCCTTCCGCTCGTTGTGTTTGCGTTTGCCGGCTTTCCGCTTGGTTTTGATTTTCCGCAGTCCGGCCGATTCAATGTGACCGGAGGAGTTGAAATCCTTCCTGAGTTCGCCGCGTTGCTTTTCGGCTTGTCAGTCTATACGGCGGCGTTCATTGCAGAAGTTGTACGGGCCGGCATATTGGCGGTGTCGCACGGCCAGACGGAGGCCGCCTATTCGCTCGGGCTGCAGCCGAGGCAGGCATTGCGGCTGATTGTCGTGCCGCAGGCAATGCGGGTGATCATTCCGCCGCTGACCAGTCAGTACCTTAACCTGACCAAGAATTCGACGCTGGCCGTGGCGATCGGCTATCCCGATCTGGTGCAAGTTTTCACAGGCACAGTGCTCAACCAGACCGGTCAGGCGGTTGAGGTAGTCGCCATAACGATGCTGGTCTATCTGACGATCAGTCTCGGCACCTCGTTTTTGATGAACATCTACAACAGCCATATGGCGTTGCGGGAGCGGTGAGGGCGCGACCAGATGACCATGGCCGAAGGCGATCTCGCCGTTACCCAGCTGGCATTTGTGCGCCATGCCACCATCGCGCCGCAGCCGCCGCCGGCGACGATGACCGGTACGATCGGATGGCTGCGCGCAAACCTCCTGTCTACGCCGTTCAATATTGCGCTCACGGCAATAATTGCGCTGCTCCTCGCGTGGGCTATTCCGGAACTCCTCAGGTTCTTGATCCTCGATGCTGTGTGGACAGGCGTTGACCGCAACGCTTGCCTGGAAAGCGTTCAACATCGCGAGATTGGCGCCTGCTGGCCCTTTGTGCGCGAATGGCTGCCATATTTCATCTACGGCTCCTATCCGATTCCCCTGCGCTGGCGCGTCGATGTGTTCTTCATAATGTTGGCGATCGGGATCGTGTGGCTGCTTTGGCTTAACGCACCGCGCCGCGAGCTCGGCACGGTCTATTTTTTCGTGGTGTTGCCGATCGCCTCGTTCATTTTGCTTTCGGGCTGGGCGGCTATTGGCTTGCAGCCGGTGGACACGGTTCTGTGGGGCGGCGCGCTGGTTACGATTGTGGTTGCCTCCGTCGGCATCGTTTTTTCGTTGCCTCTTGGAATACTTCTGGCCTTGGGGCGCCGGTCGCACATGCCGGCTGTTCGTACGTTGTC
>Ga0187779_10001785_pt1 | contig 13406 bp, 13 predicted proteins | sample 1015_Q2_SP10_10__FD_132435 | JGI IMG/M metagenome (GOLD analysis project Ga0187779, IMG submission 132435) | Tropical peat soil microbial communities from peatlands in Department of Meta, Colombia - 1015_Q2_SP10_10_MG | ecosystem: Environmental > Terrestrial > Soil > Wetlands > Peat | place... | reverse complement strand
CTCGACACGGCAACGCTCGTCGGACGGTTCGGCCCCCGGTCGCGTCTCCAGCAGGGCGAGATGGCGGAAGTCGCCGTCGACACGCGCTCGCTCTACTTCTTCGACCCGGAGACCGGTCTGGGCATCTACGACGGCACTCCTACGAAAGGAGCCACATGAATCGCAGACACATCGCGCTCGTGCTCGCCGCAGCCGTCGCGCTCGTGGTCGTCGGTCTCGCGGCCGCGAGGACGAACACGCACGCCTCGACGAACGCAAGGAGCGCCGTGTCCGGAACGGTCACCTTCGACGGGATCTGGACGGCCGACGAGGCCACCGCCTTCGGTGACGTGATCAAGGCCTTCAACAAGCTCTACCCGAACGTGCACGTCGACTACAAGCCGGTGGGCAACAACCTCCCGACGGTGCTCGCGACGGCGATCGCCGGAGGCAACCCGCCCGACATGGCCGACATCGCGCAACCGGGATACGTGAAGCAGCTCGCGCAACAGGGCCACCTGAAACCGATCACGTACGCGAAGCCCATCATCGCCAAGAACTTCGCTCCAGTGTGGCGCGCTCTCGGGAGCGTCAACGGGACGCTCTACGCGCTCGTCTTCAAGGCGGCCAACAAGTCGACGCTCTGGTACAACGTCCCGGCGTTCAGGTCGGCCGGCGTGAAGCCGCCGAGGACGTGGGCGCAGCTCACGAAGGTCGCCAAGACGATCAAGGCGTCCGGGACGCCGCCGTACTCGATCTGCGGCGCGTCGGGATGGACCCTCACCGACCTGTTCGAGAACATCTATCTACGCACGTACGGCCCGGCGAAGTACAACCAGCTGAGTGCGCACAAGATCAAGTGGACGAATTCCACCGTGACGAAGGTGCTTCGGGCGATGGCGGGGATCTTCCAGAGCGGGAACATGGCCGGCGGCACGGCCGGAGCGCTCCAGACGAACTACCCCGACTGCGCCACGAACGCGTTCACCACGCCGCCGAAGGCGGCGATGGTGCTCGAGGCCGACTTCGTCGGCGGCGCGATCCTGAGCTCGACGAATGCGAAGCCGCGCACGGGCTTCAACGCGGTGCCGTTCCCCTCGGTCACGGCGGGGCCGGACGCGGGCGCTGTGGAGATCGGCGGTGACCTGCTGGTCACGTTCCGCAACACGCCCGCGATCCAGGCGTTCGTGAAGTTCCTCGCGACCGCGCCAGCGGCAAAGGTGTGGGCGAGGCTGGGCGGCTTCGGCACCGGCAACAAGAACGTGCCGGCGAGCATCTATCCGGATGCGATCACCCGGGCGACGGAGGCGCCGATCTCGAGGGCGAAGTCGGTCGTGTTCGACATGTCGGACGAGCAGCCGGCAGCGTTCGGGGCGACCACCGGCCAGGGCGAGTGGGGGCTGTTCCAGAAGTTCCTCGAGAACCCGTCGAACATCAGCGGGATCCAGAAGGAGCTCGAGTCCGCCGCTGCGGCGGCCTACAAGGGCGGTGGCTAGCCTGAGTACGCGGCGCATCGCTTGAGCGCAGAGGAACTCACTCCGGGGCCGCCGCTCGCGGCGGCCCCGCCCCCGACCGGCGGGCCGGGGCGGATGGGCCGGTATGTGACGGCCGGGCTCTTCCTGTTGCCGGCCTGCTTCGTGCTGGTCGTCTGGGTGATCTATCCGGCGCTCTACACGATCGTCAGGAGCTTCTTCGGGCCGACCGGATACCTCGGCCACTGGGTCGGGATCCACAACTACAAGGCGCTGTTCACGACCTCGACGCTGACGACGGCGATCAAGAACAACGCGATCTGGGTTGCGGTCGTGCCGGCGTTCGTGACGGCGATCGGCCTGCTCTTCGCCGTGCTGACGGAGCGCGTGCGCTGGTCGGTCGCCTTCAAGACGGTCGTCTTCCTGCCGATGGCGATCTCCGCGTTCGCCACCGGCGTCACCTGGCGGATCATGTACGAACAGGATCCGAGCCAGGGAGCGGTCAACGCCCTCGGGAAGGTCGTGAAGGACGCCGTCTCGCCACCCGGAGTCCTTCCGAGCGCGGCGCCGTCGACGTCGAACGTCGTCACCGCTCACGGCGGGATGGTGCTGACGACGCCGCTCCACCCGGGCGGTGTCGCGCTGCTCGGCCTGACCGCAATCCCGCCGGACCAGATTCCGAAGGGAGCGGCACAGGCGGTAAACCCGACGCCGAAGCCCGGCGACATCGTCGGCGTCGTCTGGCGCGACTTCAAGCCCGGCGGCGGCAAGCCCGGCGTCGTCGAGAAAGGGGAGCTGGGGCTCCCCGGCGTGACCGTCGAGCTCCGCTCGAGCTCGTCCGGCAAGGTCGTCCAGTCCTCGACGGCGAACGCAGACGGGACGTTCGAGTTCACCAACGTCCCGCAGGGCACGTACCAGGCAGGCGTCGGAGCAAAGACTTTCGCGAAGCCGTTCGGGGGCTTCGCGTGGCTCGGCCCGAAGTTAATCACTCCGGCGCTCTTGATCGCCTACATCTGGATCTGGGCCGGATTCTCGATGGTCGTGATCGCGGCCGGGATGGCGGCGATGCCCCGCGACGTGCTGGAGGCGGCGCGGACGGACGGCGCATCCGAGTGGCAGGTGTTCCGCCGTGTGACGGTGCCGCTGCTCGCACCGGTCCTGAGCGTCGTCCTGATCACGATGATCATCAACGTCCTCAAGGTCTTCGACATCGTGCTGGCGCTCGCGCCTGAGTCGACACAGTCGAATGCAAACGTGATCGCACTCGCGATGTGGCGGACGGCATTCGGCGGCGTCAACGACTTCGGCACCGGCTCCGCGATCGCCGTGTTCCTCTTCCTGCTCGTGATCCCCGTGCTTGCGCTGAACGTGCGCCGCTTCAAGAGGGAGGTCTGATGGCAACTGCGGCCGAGACGATCCGACTTCCCGCACCGCACGAGCGCGTCTCGGCGAGGATCCTGCGCGCCCTCGGCAAGGCGCCCGTGCAGATCGTGCTCGTCGTCCTCGGCCTGCTCTGGTTGGTGCCCACGTTCGGGCTCCTGATCACCTCGCTCCTTCCGCAGTCCATTACCACCAACCAGGGCTGGTGGAAGGTCTTCTCGCATCCGAGCAGCCTCACATGGGCGAACTACAACGCGATGTTCCACAACCACGGTCTCCTGACGGCGCTGAAGACGACGGCGTACATCGCCGTCGGCAACACGCTGCTCATCATCGTCGTCGGAGCCCTCGCGGCCTATGCGCTCGCATGGCTCGACTTCCCCGGCCGAGACTGGATCTTCATCGGCGTGATCGCGCTGCTCGTCGTGCCGCTGCAGATGGCGCTGATTCCGATGTTCAGGCTCTACGACACGTTCGGCCTCTACGACACGGTGCTCGGGATCATCCTCTTCCACGTCGCCTTCGGGTTGCCGTTCGCGATCTTCCTGCTCCGCAACTTCTTCATCGGGATACCGAAAGACATCCTCGAATCGGCGCGCATCGACGGCGCGAACGAGCTCGTGATCTTCCTGCGGCTGATCATCCCGCTCGGACTGCCTGCGATTGCCTCGCTCGCGATCTTCCAGTTCCTCTGGACGTGGAACGACCTGATCGTTGCACTCACGTTCGGCCAGAACGTGCAGCCGATCACCGTCTGGATCTTCGGACAGCTGCGCGAGTTCGAGTCGAGCATCGACGTGATCGCTCCAGCGGCGTTCATCTCCCTCGCCATCCCGCTCGCGATCTTCTTCGCGTTCCAGCGGTACTTCGTCCAGGGCCTGCTCGCCGGCTCCGTCAAGTAGCGTGAGCGTCGCGATCGTCGGCTCCGGGCTGGCGGGCTTCACCGTCTACCAGACGCTTCGTCGTTCGCTCGAGCCCGACCAGATCGCCGTCTTTGGCACGGACGACGACCCGGCGGCATCGTTCCGGCGTCGCGCCGCCGCGATCAGGCAGCGTGAGATGCGCTCGGAGAGCGACGGTCACTGCCTGGCGACGACGTTTCCGGGTTTGTCGTTCCGGTCCGTGCGGAGGCGGCGCTCGCTGGCGCCGCTCGTCGACTCGGTCCGCGACCGGTACCACCCGAGCGTCGACGAGTTCCTCGACCACGTCGAGGAAGTGCGCGGACGCAGCGGCTGGGACCGCAGCGTCCAGCTCGGTCGCGTGGAGCGCGTCGCTTCCGTCGGCGGCGGCTTCGAACTCGACGGCCGCGGCGTGTTCCGGCACGTTCTGCTGGCGCCGGGGCACCCGGGCCTCCACGTCCCTGCGGACCTCCGCAACGACCCGCGCGTCGTGCACGCATACGAGCCGCACGACTACGCGTCGACGGTCACCGTCGTCGGCGCGGGGCTCGCGGCGGCGACCGAGTGGGCGAACGCGCTGGACGCCGGGGCCGAGGTCGTCTCCGTCCGGCGCCGCGAGCCTGTGCGCAGGCCGCTGAACGTCCCGAGGCACTACTTCTCGCGACGCGGGCTCGCCGACTACCACCGGCTGTCCGCCGTGGAGCGCACTGCCCGGCTTCAGACGTTGCTCGCACCTTCGTTCCCGCCGGGGCGCCGATTCGACGAGCGACTCACGGCCGCGGCGGCCGACGGGAGGTTCCACGTCGAGGCTTCGCCGAACGGCAGCGAGCAGGTGATCTGCGCCACCGGCTTCCTGCGCGGCTTCCTGCACGACCCGCTGCTCGTCCATCTCGTCGACGAGCACGTACTCGAGACCGAGGCGGGCTGGATCGTGCTCGCTCCCGATTCGACGGTGCCCGGCCTGACCGATGGGACGCGGACGCTCGCGCTCGCCGGCGTCTCTGCGCAGTGGGCGTTCCCGGCCGCCGACACCCTGGCCGGCGCGAGGTACGCAGGTCGTCGCTTCCTCCAGAGGATCCGCTCGTGTCGTACACGCTGAAGGGACGCATTCACTCGCGTCTGGCGGCCGTGCTCGTCGCGCTCGTCGCCGCCTGCGTGATCGCGGCGGTCGTGCGGGAGTGGTGGCCGTTCGAGCTCGTCGCGGTGATGGCGGCGGTCGGCGTCGCGCTCGACCTCGCCTGGCACCGCCTCCTGCCGTACCAGCCCGCCTGGTCGATGCTGCCGCTCGGCGCGGTCGAGCTCGGCGTGCTGATGGCAGTGGTGTTCGGCTTCGGGCTGCGCGCACCGCTTCGCGGTGCGCTCCTCCTGTTCGCGGTCGCCTGGCTCGCGGCGGTCGTCCTCGCGCAGGCCGTCTTCCCGTCGCTCCGGCTCGGCTACGCGGAGGACGGAGGCGAGTTGGGCCGATTCGGCGGCGTGGCGGCCGCCGCGATCGCGCTCGTGCTCTTCGGAGCGGGCGCGACGGCCTACGCACAGCGGCCGCCGGTCGTCCACCTGTCCGCCGGCGTGCACCAGGGGCCGCTCGTGATCACGCGGCGAGAGGTGCTGCAGGGCGACCGCGGCGCGGTCGTCCGCGGCGGGATCGTCGTCGCGCACGACGACGTCGAGATCAAGGACGTGACCGTCGTCGGCGGCGTGAATGGAATCACGGTCGACAACGTGCACGGCACCGTCCTCGACGGCGTCTCGGTCTCGGGCGCGAAGCTCGACGGCATCCACGTCCGGCTTGCCGACGTCGTGATCAAGAACTGCACGGTCGACATGCTCGGGAACGAGCTCGGACAGGGAATCGACATCTCCTTCAACATGGACATGGGCATGAGCATGGTGGAGGGCTGCACCATCCTCGGAGGCATGGACGGGATCACCACGCACTCGTCGATGACGGAGATCGTCGACAACCAGGTGAGCCATACGCAGCAGCAGGCGATCTCCATCGACGAGATGTCGATGGAGACGGCGAAGGACAACGAGATCCGCGATGCGCTTGGCGTGGCGCTCTTCTGCAACGACCGGTCGATGTGCATGTTCGAGCACAACACGGTCGTCGGCACGCAGTCCGACTCGGCCGACGGCGACCGCTCCCGACGCGGCTTCGGGGTGCTCGCGAGCTTCCTCTCGCAGGCAGAGCTGCACGACAACGCGCTCGCGTCAAATCCGGTTCCGTTCGGCGCGATCACGAACTCCGAGATCAGTAGGGAGCAGAAGTGACGTCGCTCGATGAGCTGCGCGAGGTCGCGGCGAGTCACGGTGCGGCTTCTCCGGTCATGAGCCCGTACCTCGAGAAGGTGCGCACGCGGGCCTATGCCGTCACCGACGCGGACGTCGAGGCGCTGAAGGACGCAGGCTGCTCCGAGGACGAGATCTTCGAGCAGACGGTCGCGGTCGCCGTCGCGGAGGGTCTGCGCCGGCTCGACGCTGCCTCGAGGATCCTCGAGCCGTGAGGCTCGGGGTCGTCGACTCGGGGCACGCGCCCGCGGAGACCACGGTCCTCGACGAGATCCGAGCGCGCACCGGCGCAGAGCCGCTCGGCGTCGTGAAGACGCTGCTCTACAGACCGGAGCTGTTCGGCCGGCCGTTCTCGCAGGCGCTCGACGAGGCGATGCGCGGTCCGTCGGACTGGAGCGCCGGCGAGCGCGAGCTGTTCGCAGCGTTCACGTCGCTGCTCAACCAGTGTCCGTTCTGAACGGAGTCCCACGGCGCAGTTGCGTCGTACGCGCTCGGCGAGGAGATCTGGGAAGCGGTCGTCGCCGACTGGCGGACCGCACCGCTGCGAGCCGAGCTGGCAGCGACGCTCGCCTTCCTCGAGAAGGTCACGCTCAGGCCCGGCGAGCTCGAGCGCGCCGACGCGGAGGCCGTCCGCACGGCCGGCGTCTCAGATCAGGCTCTACGGGACGCGATCCTCGTCTGCGCGTTGTTCAACATGATCGTGCGGCTGGCGGACTCGCTCGCCTGGGACGTCCCGGATCCCGAGCGGCTCGCTGCGCGGGCGCCTGCGATGCTCGAAGGCGGATACGTCCTCGACGCGGTCGGTAAGCGCTGATCCCTCGGCCGCCGGCGCACGCCGCAGCGACTCCGTAGTACCGAGCGGGTGAGATCCGCGCTTTCTCCGATGCCATGGGAGAGCGCTCGTGCAACGCTCGAGTTGCGATTCGCAGGTACCACGAAACAAGGAGGTTCACCATGACGACCATGGTTCGTTGGGAACCGATCAATGAGCTCGTCACACTGCAGAACGAGCTGAGCCGGTACATGAACGGCGTCCGGAGCGGTGACGTCCGCTCGCGCGACAGCTGGTTGCCGAGCGCCGACGTCTGGGAGACCGAGAACGAGATCGTCTACGCGTTCGACCTGCCGGGAATCCCGGAGGACGAGATCTCGGTCGAGCTCGACGACGGCGCGCTGACGGTCACCGCGGAGCGGACGCGCGAGGAGAAAGGCGAGGACGGACGCTACTACCGCTTCGAACGCCGATTCGGCTCGTTCACGCGGACGATCGGCCTCCCGCAAGGGGTCGGCGACGACGACATCAAGGCGACCTATGACAACGGTGTGCTCGAGGTGCACGTCGCCAAGCCGGAGCAGCCGCAGCCGCGGAAGATCGAGATCAGCGGTGCCAAGCCCGCAACGATCGAAGGAAACACGACCGAAGGGAACGGCAAGAAGCACTGGCGCCACTGATCCGGCCGGGCGCCGGTGTCCTTCGGGACACCGGCGCCTTCTTTGTAACTCGGCGCGTGAAGGCGGATGACGGTTCCGCTTGTCCCCGCCGCTGAGAAGCGAGAGACTCGGTCTTCGGGTCGCTGTACGCGGCCCGGAGACCGACGCCGTGGGCCGCTACGAGGAGATCTGCGCCGCGCACCGATGGCGCGTACCGAGGCGATACAACATCGCGTCGGACTGCTGTGACAAGCACCCGCGCGACAAGCTCGCGATGGTGCACGAGCGGTACGACGGGAGACGTCGCGAGCTGGCGTGGGGCGAGCTCCAGGACCTGGCGAGCCAGGCCGCGAACCTGCTCGCGGCCAGGGGCGTCGAGCGCGGTGACCGCGTCGCAGTCGTGCTCCCGCCGACGCCCGAGACCGCGGCGCTCTTCTTCGGCACGTGGAAGCTCGGAGCGATCCTGTTGTCGATGTCGGTGCTCTACGGGGAGGAGGGCATCGCCCACCGCCTGCACGACTCGCAGCCGAGGGTGATCGTGACCGACGCGGCCAATGCTCCGCGGTTTGCAGACGCATCGGTGGCCGTGACCGAGCTCACGCCGGAGCTCCTCGCGGAGCACTCGACCGAGCGCGCGATCGTCGACACCGCCGCCGACGACCCGGCGCAGCTCTACTACACCTCGGGCACGACGGGCCTCGCGAAGGGCGTCGTGCACGCCCACCGCTACATCCTCGGACACGAAGAGTTCGTCTACTGCCACGAGGTCGAGGAAGGAGAGCGCTTCCACGGGATGGGCGAGTGGGCGTGGGCCGCCGGGATCGCGCCGCTGCTCGGGCCGTGGCGGCTCGGAGCGGTGCAGTGCGTCTACCAGCGCGAGGGTGGCTTCGACCCGCGCAAGCAGCTCGACTTCCTCTCGCGCAACGACGTGACGAACGTGTTCACGACACCGACTGCGATGCGCTCGATGATGGCCATCGAGGACGCGGCCGAGCGCTACCCGTGCTCGTTCCGTCGCGTCTGCTCGGCCGGTGAGCCGCTCAACCCCGCGGCGATCGACTGGTTCCGCGAGCAGTACGGCGTGACCGTCCTCGACTACTACGGTCTGACCGAGTCGTACCCGCTCGTCGCGAACTACCCGTGGATGGACGTCCGCGAAGGGTCGATGGGCCGGCCGATGCCCGGCTGGGACGTCCAGATCCTCGACGAGGACGAGCACGAAGTCGTGCGCGGTGAGCGAGGCGAGATCTGTCTGCGCGCACGCTCGAACCCGCACTACCCGCTCGGCTACTGGAGAAACGAGGAGGCCGCGCGCGAGACGTTCGGCGGCGAGTGGTTCCACTCGAAGGACGCCGCGGTGATGGACGACGACGGCTACATCTGGTACGCGGGGCGCGCGGACGACGTGATCATCTCCGCGGGGTACCGCATCGGCCCGTTCGAGGTCGAGTCCGCGTGCATCGAGCATCCGGCCGTGCGCGAGTCGGCGGCCGTCGCGTCCCCGGACGAGCGTCGCGGCAACGTCGTCAAGGCATTCGTCGTCCTCGCCGAGGGATACGAGCCGAGCGACGAGCTGGCGACGGAGATCTCGGAGTTCGTGCGCACGCGGCTCTCGCAATACGCCTATCCACGCAAGGTCGAGTTCGTCGACGACCTGCCCAAGACGCTGACGGGGAAGATCCGCAGGATCGAGCTGCGCGAGCGCGAGCTCCGCGCCGCCCAAGGCGCGCGCTCGTAACGGGGCGATGACGGTCGCGACTGATCCCGGCACGCAGAGACTCAACCCGGGCGTCGCTCCAGGAGTCGACGCGGAGCTGACGGCGGAGCAACGACTCGCGCTCGGCAAGTCGCTGCGCAAGCAGGTGCGGCGTCAGTCGCACGCGGCCTGGCAGCCCGTCGCCGATCGACCGTCCGTGGTCGAGTTCATGCGGCGCGACGATGAAGGCCGCCTGGATTCGCTGCTCCCGATCCGCTACCAGCGGATGTCGGAGTCGGCGTTCGCGTACTTCCGCGGCTCGGCGTCGGTGATGGCATTCGACGTGGCCGGGTCGCCGTCGACGGGCGTGTACGTGCAGCTGGCCGGCGATGCGCACCTTCTCAACTACGGCATCTTCGGGAGTCCGACGGGAAGGCTCCTGTTCGACGTCAACGACTTCGACGAGACGCTGCCGGGGCCGTGGGAGTACGACGTGAAGCGCCTCGCGGCGAGCGCGACGATCGCCTCTCGGGCGAACAGTCTCGACGAGTCCACTGCTCGTGCGGTGACACTGTCGTGCGTCCGCTCGTATCGCCTGCACACCGCGAGACTCGCCGGCGAGCCGATGATCGCCGTCTGGGACGGCCATGCCGACGCCGAGGAGCTCGTGAAGTCGCTTCCCGCCGCGGACCGCGCTGCCGCGAGCAAGACGCTGCGAAAGGCGGAGAAGCGAAGCGATCTGCAGGCCGCCGAGAAGCTCTCGGTCATCGTGGACGGGAAGGCGCAAATCGTCGATCGGCCGCCGCTCGTCGACCACGGCCCGTTTCCCGACTTCGACGAGGACGTCGTGGTCGCGATGTTGCAGGAGTACGGGCGATCGCTTTCGTCCGACCGTCGCCAGCTGCTCGAGCGTTATCGATACGCGGACTTCGCGCTCAAGGTCGTCGGCGTCGGCAGCGTCGGTACGCACGACTACGCCGTCCTCCTCGAAGGAAGCGGAGGCAGCGGCGAGGATCCGCTCCTGCTGCAGCTGAAGGAGGCGAAGGCGTCGTGCCTCGAGCCGTACTTCGGGTCGAGCGGCACGCAGAACCACGCCGAGCGTGTCGTGTACGGTCAGCGGATCTGTCAGTCGGCGAGCGACGTCCTGCTCGGCTGGAGCCACGACGCCGCCACGGGTCGCAGCTACTACTGGCGCCAGCTGTGGGACCACAAAGGGAGCTTCGAGCCGTCCGCGATGAGCTTCCAGGAGCTCCAGAGCTACGTCGCGTTCTGCGGGCGATCGCTCGCCTACGCACACGCACGCGCCGGTGCGGCCGGTCGCATCAGCGGCTACCTCGGGAGGAGTGACGTGTTCGACCGGGCGATCGCCGACTTCGCCGCGCTGTACGCCGACCAGATGGAGCGCGACCACGCCGCGCTCGTCGCAGCGCTCGACGACGGCCGGCTCCCGAGCGCGTGAGCCGACCTACACGCCCTCGCGGCGCAGCGCGAACGCCACCATCGGAAAGACGCTGATCGAGACGACCCCGGCGCCGATCAGCGCAACCGAGTACGCGGGCTTGATCTGCCCCGTCTCCACCGCGATCGCCGTGATCGCGACGATCAGCGGGAACGCCGTCGCCGAGAGCAAGGCCAACGGGATCAGGTCGGTCCGCGGAAGCTCGCGTCGGTACAGCACGGCCGGAAGGCCGCGGACGATCAGGAGCAGGACGAGGAACGCCGGCAGCCGGAGCGCGGTGCCCAAGCTCGAGAACAGCGCACCGACGTCCAAGTTCATGCCGCTGGCGACGAAGAAGACCGGGATGAAGACGCCGTACCCGATCGCGTCCAGTCCCGCGCGCACAGGATCGGACTCCGGCCCCTGGGCGACGAGGCCGACCACGAGACCTGCCGCGAACGCCCCGAGGATGACATCCAGGCCGAATCGGGAGGTGACGTACAGGAGGAGGACGAGGAGCAGCCACGACAACCTGACCGCGAGCTGCTCGCTCCGCCGCATCGTCCTTTGCACCAGAGCAACGACCCGCGTCGGGCGCCAGCGCAGCGCGAGCACGGCCGCAGCGACGGCGATCGCCGTGAAGACTGCGAGGAAGACCGCCGCCCTCCCTGCGCGGTTGACACCCAGCAGGAGCGAGACGAGGACGATGGGGCCGAACTCGCCGATCGTTCCGGCGCCGACGACGAACACGCCGAACCTCGTCCCGAGCAAATCGTCGTCCTTGAGAGTCGGGATCAGCGTCCCGAGCGAGGTCGTCACGAGGCACAGCCCGATCACGAGCGTCGAGATGATCCTTCCCTCGGCGTGGAGGATCGCGGCGACGCCGAAGCCGAGCGCGACGGAGACGAGCCAGCCGAGGCCCGCCAGCTCGATCGGACGCCCGCGCACGCGGTCGAAGTCGATCTCGAGCCCGGACAGGAAGAAGAGGAACGCGAGCCCGAAGGTCGCGAGCGTATCGACGATACCGCCGGTGGTGGCGAGCTTGAGGACGTGCGGGCCTACGAGGATCCCGAGCAGGAGCTCGAGCACCACGATGGGAATGCGAACACGGGCGACGTAATCGCCCAGGATCGGCGCGAGCACCGCGACGGTGGCGACGACGGCCAGCGAGGAGAGGTTCTGCGGCACGGCGCGACTGTAGAGGCCATTGGACGGCCAGTCCGCCAATGGCGCTCCGCAGTTCGATATACAGCGCCAATGGACGTCGGCGACCGGGGAGCGAGGCCATGAGCCGAGAAACCGTGTCGGTCGAGCTCGACGACGGGATCGCGTGGGTCACGCTGAACCGGCCCGAGAAGCGCAACGCGATGAATCCGACGCTCAATGCGGAGATGGTCGAGGTGCTGCTCGAGCTCGACGCCGACGACCGCTGCGGCGTGCTCGTCCTCACCGGCGCAGGGGAGGCGTTCTCGGCCGGCATGGACCTGAAGGAGTACTTCCGCGAGGTCGACGAGCAGCCCCACCACGTCCAGCGGCGCGTTCGTCGTGACGCGAACTACTGGCAGTGGCGCCTCCTGCGCACGTACCCCAAGCCGACGATCGCGATGGTCAACGGCTGGTGCTTCGGCGGCGCCTTCACCCCGTTGTGCGCGTGCGACCTCGCCGTCGCCGCCGACGAGGCTACCTTCGGGCTGTCGGAGATCAACTGGGGCATTCCGCCCGGCAGCCTCGTCAGCCGCGGTCTCGCGGAGACCGTCGGCATCCGCGCAGCGCTGCTCTACATCATGACGGGGCGCACGTTCGACGGGCGCAAGGCGGCGGAGCTCGGGCTCGTCAACTGGAGCACTCCGCGCGAGCGGCTTCGCGGCGAGGTCGAGGAGCTCGCTCGCGAGCTGCTTACGAAGAACCCGGTCGTCCTCCGTGCGGCGAAGCTCGGCTTCAAGCACGCCCAGTCGATGAGCTGGGACACGGCGGAGGACTACCTCTACGCGAAGGTCGAGCAGTCGCAGTTCCTGGACTCGGAGCGCGGCCGCGAACAGGGCCTTGCCCAGTTCCTCGACGAGAAGTCGATCAGGCCTGGGCTCGAGGCCTACAAGCGCGAGCGCTAGCCGTCCATCAGGCCGAGCTGCGTGAGCAGCGCGACCTGGTCGTAGTACGTGTGGTACGAGGCGATCTTGCCGTCGTGGACACGGGCGACGTCTGCGAACCGTAGGTCGAGGCTCGCGCCGGTCGGCTCTACGTCGCCGTCCGGTCCGGCGAGCGGGCCCGTGTGCGTACCGACGAACCTCCCTTCGGCCACGACCGTTCCGTCGACCTCGACGACGTGCTCGACGACGACGCGAGCGTCAGGCATCGCGCGCTTGAACGTCGTCAGGTACTCGCGGAACGGGTCAAGCCCCTGCACGGTCCCCATCCCGGGATCCGTGACCTCGAGCTCCTCGGAGCACGATGCGAGAGCCGCCTCGACGTCACCACGGTCGAAGGCCGCGTAGAACCCGGTCACGACGTCCCGTGCGCTGTCGCCGGTCACGCCTCGATCCTAAGGGAGTTCCAGGAGCGTCGCCGCGTTCTGCTTGAGGATCAACGGGCGCACGTCGTCTTTGAACGGCGCCTGCTCGAAATCGGCGAGCCATCGGTCCGGGGTGATCAGCGGGAAGTCCGAGCCGAACAACACGCGTTCACGGAGCTGCGTGTTCGCGTACTGCACGAGCTGCGGCGGGAAGTACTTCGGCGACCAGCCCGAGAGGTCGATCCAGACGTTCGCCTTGTGCAGGCAGACCGAGATCGCCTCGTCCTGCCACGGGAACGACGGATGGGCGAGCACG
>Ga0187779_10001784_pt1 | contig 13414 bp, 13 predicted proteins | sample 1015_Q2_SP10_10__FD_132435 | JGI IMG/M metagenome (GOLD analysis project Ga0187779, IMG submission 132435) | Tropical peat soil microbial communities from peatlands in Department of Meta, Colombia - 1015_Q2_SP10_10_MG | ecosystem: Environmental > Terrestrial > Soil > Wetlands > Peat | place... | reverse complement strand
GGGCCGCCCACGGGTTCCGGGTGACGGTGCTGGAGCGCGAGCAGATGCGGCAGGAGGGCATGGGCGCGCTGCTGGCGGTGGCGCAGGGCAGCGCTACGGAGCCGCGGTTCGTCGTCCTCGAGTACCGCGGCGCGGGCGACGCGGCCCCGGTCGCGCTGGTGGGCAAGGGCATCACGTTCGACACCGGCGGCATCTCGATCAAGCCGGCCGCGCAGATGGAGGAGATGAAGTACGACATGTCGGGCGCCGCAGCGGTGCTTGGCGCGTTCGAGGCGCTCGGCCGGCTCAAGCCCGCGCTCAACGTCGTCGGCGTGATCCCGTCCGCCGACAACATGCCGGGCGCCTCCGCGATCCGTCCCTCCGACGTCGTGAAGAGCCACGCGGGCAAGCACATCGAGATCGTCAACACCGACGCCGAGGGGCGGCTGATCCTCGCCGACGCCCTCTCGTGGGTGCGACGCTTCAAGCCGGCCGCGGTGCTCGACGCGGCGACCCTCACGGGCGCCGTGGTCATCGCGCTCGGCCACACGGCGAGCGCCGTGATGGGCACCGACGAGGCGCTGCTCGAGGAAGTGCGGCGGGCCGGCGACCGGGCCGGGGAGCGGGTGTGGCCGCTGCCGATGTACGACGAGTACCGCGACCAGAACAAGTCGGACATCGCCGACGTCAAGAACTCCGGCGGCCGGCCGGCGGGGACCATCACGGCGGGCTGGTTCCTGCGCGAGTTCGCCGAGGGCTATCCGTGGGTGCACATCGACGTGGCCGGCACCGCCTACTCGGACGCCGACGCCCCGCCGCTGCCGAAGGGGCCGAGCGGGGTGCCGACCCGGCTGTTCGTGGAGTTCCTCCTGGGGCGCGCCGGCTGACGTGACGCCGCGCGGCCCGCTCGTCGCGCTCGCGGCGCTGCTGGTGGCCGGCGCCCCGGCGCGCGCGCAGGTCCCCAGGCCCTCGCGTCCCGCGCCGGCCGACACCACCCGGCCGGCTCCGGCCGCCCCGGCGGACACGACCCGCCGCGCCGCCGGCGACACGACGCACCGCGCGCCGGGTGACACCACCGGAGCCCGGCGCGACACGACCCCCGTCCCCGACTCGCTGCGCCCCGACAGTTTCCTCCCGCAGCTGCCGCGGCTCGGCGCCCCGCCGGGACCGATGCCGAAGAACGGCCGGTTCGTCTTCGACCACGACGCGCTGTGGTTCAGCGGCGCCCTCGACCTCGCCGAGCTGCTGCAGCAGATCCCCGGCGTCTTCCTGGTGCGGGCGGGGTGGTACGGACGGCCGGAGGCGCTGCACTACGCCGGTCAGGGCGCGGCGTCGCTGGAGCTGTACTGGGACGGCTTCGCCATCGATCCGCTGGGCCGCGACAGCGCGGGCATCGACCTGTCGACGTACAACCTCGGGTTCGTCAACCGCGTCGAGGTCGAGGTGCTGCCCACGGTGATCCGGGTCTACCTGTTCTCGGACGGCCAGGCCGTGCGCCGGCCGCGCACCGAGACGTCGTTCGCCACCGGCGACGCGAGCACCAATACCTACCGGGTGCGTTACCTCAACCGCTGGAAGGACGGTCTGGGCCTCGGCGTCGGCGTCGAGTTCCTCGGGACATCGGCCGGCAACGCGGCCAGCGGGCACTCGAACGACCTCACCATCTGGGGGAAGGGCTCGTGGATCCCGTCGCCGCGGTTCGGCGTCGAGTACCAGGCCCTCAGCACGACGATCAACCGCGACGCGTTCGCGGAGACACTGCCCTCGGGGGCCGCCGACACGATCCCCAACCCCGGCTCGCACCGGACCGACCTGTTCTTCCGGGGCTTCGTGGCCACGCGGGACGACGGCATGGGGCTCCGGTTCGACGCCCTCGCCGGCAGCACCAGCTATACCGACTCGGCCGCGGTGCTCAACCGCAACGAGCTGCAGGGGGCGACGGTCGTCGCGTACCGGGCCGGACGATGGTCCGGCGAGCTGACGACCCGGGTGCGGGACGGCAGCACGCCGCTCGAGCTGCAGCTCCGCGGCGCCCTGTCGCCGTTCTACGGGCTCACCGTGTCGGGCTCCCTGGACCGGAAGTCGCACGTCGGCGCGCGCCGCTCGACCGACGCGTCGCTCGGGGCGGAGCTGCGGCCGTTTCCGGGCCTGGCCTTCCACGGGGTGGCCCGGATGCGCTCGGTGGTCGCGCGGCCCGACGTGCTCACGGACACGGCGCAGCGGGTGACCGACGTCTCGGGCGGGGTCGCCCTGACGAGCCGCGGCGCGGACCTCGACGTGACCTACGCGCGGCACGGCGCGTTCACGGCGCCGCTGTACGGCGTGTTCGACACCGTGGTGGCGGCGTATCCGAGCCTCCCCGTGCGCACGGTGACCGCGAGCTTCGCGCTCCGGCCGACGCTGTTCCTGTCCCTGTCGGGCTGGTACCGGCACCCGCTCGATCCGGTGACCTCGGCCTACGAGCCGCCGCACCACTCGCGGCTGGCCGCCACCTTCCGCACCCGGCTGCTGCCGGTGCTGCGGCGCAACGCCTTCGACTTCACCGCCGAGGCGGCCGTGGAGGCCTGGAGCCACGGCGCGATGGGCGTGGACGGGAGCGGGAACCCCATCCGTCTGCCGGGCGCGATGGTGGTCGACTACCGGTTGGAGATGCGGCTGCTGGGCGCGGCGCTGTTCTGGACCGTGCGCAACTCCCGCAGCGAGCTGTACAGCCTGGTCCCCGGGGTCGCGATGCCGCATGTGGCCCAGCGGTACGGTGTCCGGTGGGAGTTCACCAACTAGCGCCTCGGGGCTACCTTTAAAGGCTTGACCGGGACCGCCGCAGGATGAGCGCGAGGAGCATGACCGGGTTCGGGGCCGCCGAAGGTGCCGTGGGCGGCGGCCGGCTCCGGATCGAGATCCGCTCCGTGAACCACCGGCACCTGAGCGTGCAGCTCAAGGTGCCCGGGGAGCTGGCCGACTGCGAGGGCGCGCTGCGCGAGCGGCTGCGGGCGCACTTCCAGCGGGGCCACGTCACCGTCTCCGGGCACTGGCTGGAGGCGCCGCCGCAGAGCGAGACGGTGGAGGTGGACGCCGTCCGCGCCAGGGCGCTGGTGAAGGCGCTGCGGGCCCTCGGCAAGGAGCTGAAGATCGCCGGCGCCCTCGACCTGGCGGCGCTGGCCCGCCTGCCGGACGTGGTCCGCGTGACGCGGGGCGACGGCGCGCCCGACACCACGGGTGTCCTGGCGGCGCTCGACCGCGCGGCCCAGGCGTGCGTGGCGGCCCGCGAGCAGGAGGGCCGGGCGCTCGCGGCGGACCTGCGGGGCCGCATCGACCTGCTCGCGGCGCTGGGGCGCCGGGTGAGCGCGGCGGCGCCGGCCCGGCTGGTGCGCGAGAGCGAGCGGCTGGCCGCGTCGGTGAAGACCCTCTCGGGCGGCGTGACGATCGAGCCCGACCGACTGGCGAAGGAGATCGCGATCCTCGCCGACCGCCTGGACATCACCGAGGAGCTGGTGCGCTTCACGACGCACCTCGACGCGATGCGGCAGGCGCTCGACGGGACGGACGAGGCGGTGGGGCGCCGGCTCGGGTTCCTGCTCCAGGAAGCCGGGCGCGAGGTGAACACGATGGGCTCCAAGGCCAACGACGCCGCCATCGCCGAGGCCGTGATCACGATGAAGACGGAGCTCGAGAAGCTGCGCGAGCAGGTGGAGAACCTCGAGTGAAGCCGTACCCGCTGGTGCTGTCGGCGCCCTCCGGCGGCGGCAAGACGACCATCGCGTACGCGCTGGTGGCGGCGCGCGAGGACGTGGGCTACTCGGTCTCGGCCACGACCCGCCCGCCGCGGCCCAAGGAGCGCGACGGGGTGGACTACCACTTCCTCTCGCGCGAGGAGTTCGAGCGGCGCGTCCGGGCCGACGAGTTCCTGGAGTGGGCGGAGTACAGCGGCGAGTGCTACGGCACTCTGAAGTCCGAGATCGACAAGGTGCTGGCGTCGGGCCGCCACGTGGTGCTGGACATCGAGACCCGGGGCGCGCGCGCCGTGCGGCGCTGCTACCCGGACGCCGTGCTGGTGTTCGTGGTGCCGCCCTCGGCCGACGAGCTGCTGCACCGGCTCGGCGGCCCCAAGGGCACGCGGGCCGCCACGCTGGTCGATCGGCTGCGCACGGCCGTCGCCGAGCTGGGCGAGGCGCTGGAGTACGATTACGTCGTCGTCAACGCGGACCGGACCGAGGCGGTCGCCGAAGTGGCCGCCATTCTCGACGCGGAAGGCCGTCGGCCGCACCGGAACCCCGACCTGGCGGAGGAGCTGGCCCAGCTGGGCCGGGACATCGGGGCGCTGGCGCATCGGCTGGAAGCCGTCAAGGAGGCGTAGGATGCGGGTGTTCACCCCCACGGAGATCGCGGACCAGGCGGGCAACAAGTACATCGGCGTGCTGGTGGCCGCGAAGTTCGCCCGGTTCGTGAACGATTTCCCCAAGGAGCGCGCCGTCGAGCGGGAGAAGAAGCTGACGACGACCTCGCTCGAGGAGCTGTCCTCCGGGGAGCTCAAGTACAAGATCACCCGGCGGCGCAGGCAGGAGGCGTGAGCCGGATCGCCGGCCGGCACGTCGTTCTCGGCGTGTCGGGCGGCATCGCTGCCTACAAGTCCTGCATCATCGCCCGCCGCCTGACCGAGGCGGGTGTCGCGGTCGAGGCCGTGCTGACGGCGGCGGCGGCCGAATTCGTGGGCCCCGTGACCTTCGAGGCGCTGACGGGCCGGCCGGTCGTCACGTCGCTGTGGCAGCCGGGCCGCTCCCTCGACCTCGTGCGGCTGGGCCGCGAGGCCGACCTGGTGGTGGTCGCCCCCGCCACCGCGCACGTGCTCGCCCGCGCCGCCCAGGGGATGGCCGACGACTTCCTCACCGCGCTGCTGCTGGCCTGCCGCGCGCCGCTGCTGCTCGCCCCCGCGATGAACGACCGGATGTACGCCCACCCCGAGACCCAGGCGAACCTCGCGCTGCTGCGCTCGCGCGGCGTGCACGTGCTCGGGCCCGCGACCGGGCCGCTGGCGCGCGGCGAGGGCGAGGGCCCCGGGCGCATGGTCGAGCCCGAGGAGGTCCTCGCGCACGCCGAGCGGCTGCTCCGCGGCGCGGCGCCCTGGACCGGCGCGCGGGTGCTGGTCACGGCCGGGCCGACCCGCGAGCGCCTGGACCCGGTGCGGGTGGTGACCAACCGGTCCAGCGGGCGCATGGGATACGCCCTCGCGCGCGAGGCGTGGCTGCGCGGCGCCGACGTCACGCTGATCAGCGGGCCCGCGGGCCTGGAGCCGCCCCCCGGCGTGGACGTGGTGCGGGTGGAGTCCACGGCCGAGCTGGCGGCGTCGGTAGGCGACGCACTCCCGCTCGCCGACCTCCTGCTGATGGCGGCCGCCCCGGCCGACTACCGGCCCGCCAAGGCGCTGGAGCGGAAGGCGAAGCGGAGCGAGGGCGCGCTGCGGCTCGACCTCGAGCCCACCGAGGACGTGCTGGCCGGCACCACGGCGCGGCGCAAGAAGGGCGCGGTCGTCGTCGGGTTCGCACTGGAGACCGACGACGTCGTCGCGTCGGCGCGCGCCAAGCTGGAGGCCAAGCGCCTCGACCTCGTGGTCGCCAACGACGCGACGGAGCCCGGCGCGGGCCCGGAGGTGGCCACCAACCGGGTGACCATCGTCTCGCGGGACGGGGCCGAGGCGCTCCCGTTGATGGCCAAGGACGACGTCGCGGCCGCCATCCTCGACCGCGTGCAGAGGTTAGTTTCCAAGCGTGGATGAAGCCCGCCGGCGCTACCTCCAACAGCTGATGGAGCTGGGCGAAACCGCACTCGTCCTCCCGGAGCAGGAGAGGGCGGACGGCAGCACGCAGGGCAGTTCCCAGACGGCAAGTCCATCAGTGGTTACCAGTGGCAAGCCGCCGGAGCCCCGTCCGGCTGGAGCGCGCGGGCCGCAGAGCCCGCCGCCTGCCGGCCGGGCACCGGCCGCCGCGGCGCCGGCGAAGGGCAAGGCCCCGGCGGCCGCCATTCCCGCCGGCATCGTGGCGGAGGCGCCCTCGGGCGGCGACGACCTGTTCGCGGCCGACCCGCTGCGCGCTCTGGCCACGCTCGAGGGCCTGGTGCCGGTCATCGACGCCTGCCGCAAGTGCCAGCTCGGCCACAGCCGCCTGCACAGCGTGCCCGGCGAGGGCGACCCGAGGGCCGGCCTGGTGGTGGTGGGCGAGGCCCCGGGCGCCACGGAGGACGAGACCGGCCGCCCGTTCGTGGGCCGCGCGGGCAAGCTGCTCGACGACATCCTCAAGGCCATCGGCTTCCGCCGCGAGGAGGTCTTCATCTGCAACGTGCTCAAGTGCCGCCCGCCCGAGAACCGCGACCCCGAGCCGCTTGAAGTCACGGCCTGTTCGCCGTATCTCCATCGGCAGCTGGAGCTGATCGGGCCGCGGGTGATCCTGGCGATGGGACGCCCGGCCGCGCACGCCCTCCTCGGGGTGAACGCGTCGCTCGGCGACCTGCGGGGCAAGGTGCACCGCTACCGGGGCATCCCGCTGATCGTCACCTATCACCCCGCGGCGCTGCTGAGGAACCCGCACTGGAAGCGTCCGACTTGGGATGACGTCCGTATCGCACGCCGGATCTACGATGGCGACGGCGCCTGACGTCTTCGGGGGCCGACAGCCCCCCTACAGCGCCGAGGCCGAGCAGGCGGTCCTCGGCGCGATGCTGCTCGACGCGGACGCCGCGCTGCGCGGGGTCGAGCTCCTCGACGACGCGATGTTCCACCGCGAGGGCCACCGCCGCCTGTTCCGCGCGATGCACGGCATCGTCGAGCGCGGCGGGGTCATCGATCCCGTCACGCTGCGCGACGAGGTGGACCGCCGCGGCGAGCTGGAGGCGGTGGGCGGCATCGAGTACCTGTCCTACCTGCTCGACGTGGTGCCGACCGCCGCGAACATCGACTACCACGCCAAGATCGTCCGCGACAAGGCGCTGCTGCGGCGGCTCATCGAGGCCGCGACCGGCATCGTGCAGGAGGCCTACGAGGGGAAGCGGCTGGCCGACGAGGTCCTCGACACGGCCGAGCAGCGCATCTTCCTGGTCTCCGAGACGCGCAAGACCGAAGGGTTCGTCCGCCTCAAGGAGCTGCTGTGGCCGACCATGGAGCGCATCGAATCGCTCCATGCCGGCGGTCAATCGATTACCGGCGTGCCGTCGGGCTTCGCAGATTTGGACGACCGGACCGCGGGGTTCCAGAACGCGGACCTGGTGATCATCGCGGCGCGGCCGAGCATGGGGAAGACGGCGCTGTGCCTCAACGTGGCGCAGTACGCGGCGATCGAGAAGGGCGTGCCGGTGGCGATCTTCAGCCTCGAGATGGCGAAGGCACAGCTGGTGCAGCGCCTGCTCACCAGCGAGGCGCGGGTGGACGCGCACCGGCTCCGGCAGGGGATGCTGAAGGACGCCGACTACGCGCTGCTGGCGCGCGCCGCCGGCATCCTGTCCTCCGCGCCCATCTGGATCGACGACAGCGCGGCGCTGACGCCGCTGGAGCTGCGGTCCAAGGCCCGGCGCATCAAGGCCGAGCACAACGTGGGCCTCATCATCGTGGACTACCTGCAGCTGATGCGGTCCCCGGAGCAGTCGGACAACCGCGTGCAGGAGATCAGCGCGATCTCGCGCGCCCTCAAGGCGCTCGCCAAGGAGCTGGACGTCCCGATCCTCGCCCTCTCGCAGCTCTCGCGCGCCCCCGAGCAGCGGGGCGGCGAGCACCGGCGGCCGCAGCTCTCGGACCTGCGCGAGTCCGGCGCCATCGAGCAGGACGCGGACGTCGTGCTGTTCATCTACCGCGAGGAGATGTACTCCGGGCCGCAGGACCCCAAGACCGGCGAGAACATCGAGGGCCAGGCCGAGGTGATCATCGGCAAGCAGCGCAACGGGCCCACCGGCACCATCAAGCTCCACTTCCACAAGGCGTACACCCGGTTCGACAACTACAGCCCCCGCGAGAGCGAGGACGGCGGGAATGGCCGCTAAGGGCCGCTCGGTGTTCCGCTGCACCGAGTGCGGGGCCGAGCAGCCGAAATGGACCGGCAGGTGCGAGGCCTGCCAGGCGTGGAACAGCCTGGTGGAGGAGGCGGCGATCAAGCCGCGCGCGCGGGGGCACGCAGGCGCGGGGGCGCACCCGCACGGTGGCCCCGAGCCGGTGCGGCTCGACGCGATCGCCGCCGACGCCATGCCCCGCTACCAGACCGGCCTCGCCGAGTTCGATTACGTCCTCGGCGGCGGCATCGTCCCCGGGTCGCTGGTGCTGGTGGGCGGCGAGCCCGGCATCGGCAAGTCCACGCTCCTGCTGCAGTGCGCCGCTCGGCTGGAGGCGGCCGGCGTGTCCACGCTGTACGCGAGCGGCGAGGAGTCGCCCGAGCAGGTGCGGCTCCGTGCCGACCGGCTCGAGGAGCCGGCCGGGCGGGTGCACGTGCTGGCGGAGACGGTGCTGGAGCGGGTGATCGAGCAGGCGGCGCGCCTCGGCGCGCGCGTCGTGGTCGTGGACTCCATCCAGACCGCGTACACCGCCGACCTCGAGGGCGCCCCCGGCAACGTCGGGCAGGTGCGCGAGTGCGCGGCGCGGCTGATGCGCTTCGCCAAGGAGTCGGGCCCCGCGGTGCTGCTCGTGGGCCACGTGACCAAGGGCGGCGGCATCGCGGGCCCCAAGACCCTCGAGCACATCGTGGACACGGTGCTCTACTTCGAGGGCGAGGGCGCGCTCGACCACCGCATTCTCCGCGCGACCAAGAACCGCTTCGGCGGCGTGGACGAGATCGGCGTGTTCGAGATGACCTCGGCGGGCCTGCTGCCGGTCGCCAATCCGTCGGCGGCGTTCCTCGCCGCGCGCCACGAGGGCATCTCCGGCAGCGCGGTGACCGCCCTGATGGAGGGCACGCGGCCGCTGCTGGTCGAGATCCAGGCGCTGGCCTCCCGCGCCGGCTTCGGGACGCCGCAGCGGGTGAGCGCCGGCGTGGACCACCGCCGGCTCGCGGTGCTGCTCGCCGTGCTGGAGCGGCGCGCGGGCCTGCCGTTCGGCGACCTCGACGTGTTCGTGAACGTCACCGGCGGCGTGCGGCTGAGCGAGCCCTCGGGCGACCTCGCCGTGGTGGCCGCGCTGATCTCGAGCGTGCGCGACCGCGCGCTGCCGGCCGACGCCCTGTTCCTGGGCGAGGTCGGGCTCGGCGGCGAGGTGCGCGCGGTCGCCGGCGTGGACCGGCGCCTCGCCGAGGCGGCGCGGCACGGCTTCCGCCGCGCGTTCGTCGGCTCGCGCACCGGGCTCCGGCAGGCGTCGCCCGGCGGCCTCGAGCTGGTGCGGGTCGAGCACCTCGGAGAGCTGGCCCATCGGCTTGCAGCCTGACGTCGGGGCGGTGATCGTCGCCGCCGGGCGCGGCGTCCGGGCGCAGGCCGGATCGGACGCCGTGGAGCCCAAGCAGTTCCGTCTCCTCGGCGGCATCCCTCTCCTGCTCAGGGCCATCCGCCCCTTCGCGCAGCACCCCCGCGTCGGACCCATCGTGGTCGTCCTCCCCGCCGAGCAGGCGGCGTCTCCGCCCGACTGGCTGCGCGCGCTGGTGTCCGACCGGCTGCTGATGGCCGTGGGCGGGGCGGAGCGTCAGCAGTCGGTGGCCAACGGCCTGGCGACGCTGCCGCGGGGGCCGTCGCTGGTGCTGGTGCACGACGCCGCGCGGCCGTTCGTCGAGCGCGACCTCATCGACCGCGTGCTGGCCGTGGCCGAGCTGGGCGCGGCGGCGGTTCCCGGGCTGCCGCTCGCGGACACGGTCAAGGAGACGGACACCGCGGGCCTGGTCGTGCGCACGGTGCCGCGCGAGCGGCTGGTGGCGGTCCAGACGCCGCAGGCGTTCCCGCGGGCGATGCTGGAGACCGCGCACCAGCGCTCGCGCGCCGACGGCCTCGCCACGGGCGCCACCGACGACGCCGCGCTGTGCGAGCGGCTCGGCCACCCGGTGCGGGTCGTGGCGGGAAGCGCCCGCAACCTCAAGATCACGACCGCGGAGGACTTCGCGCTGGCCGAGGCGATGGCGGCCGAGGTCCGGGCGTGATCGCCTTCCGCACGCCGGCCGAGATCGCGGCGGCGCTGCCCGCCGTCGTGACGCACCTGGCCCGGCGCGGCCTCATCGCCTATCCGACGGAGACGGTCTACGGCTTCGGCTCGGTCACGGCGGCGGCCGCGGTGGAGCGGCTGTCGGCGCTCAAGGGCAGGGAGCCGGGGAAGCCGTTTCTGGTCCTGGTCGCCGACCGGCACATGCTCGAGGGCGTGGGGCTCAGGCTGACCGACGCGGCCGAGCGTCTCGCCGCGGCGTTCTGGCCCGGGCCGCTCACGCTGGTGCTGCCGGGGGGCGAGGGGATCCTGCCGGACGCGCTGCGCGGGCCGGAGGGCGGCGTCGCGGTCCGCTGGACGTCGCACCGCGGCGCCGCGCAGCTCATCCAGACGCTCGGCTCGCCGATCACCTCCACCAGCGCCAACCGGCCCGGACAGCCGTCGCTCATGGAGGCGCCCGCCATCGAGAAGAGCTTCGCGGCCGCCGTGGCCGAGGGCAGCCTGCTGGTGCTCGACGCGGGCCCGCTGCCGGACTCGCCCCCTTCGACGTTGATCGACTGCACCGGGAGCGGGCCGCGCGTGCTGCGCCAGGGCGCGATCCCGCGGGGCCGGCTGGCGAGCATCGTCCCCGCGCTGGGCGGCTAGGGTGAAGATCCTGCTCGTCTGCACCGGCAACATCTGCCGCAGCCCGATGGCGGAGGCCATCGCGCGACGGCTGCTCGACGCCCGGGGCCGCACGGACATCGCGGTCTCCTCGGCGGGCACCGCCGCCCAGGACGGCGCCCCCGCGTCGGAAGGGGCCTACCTCGTCGGCCTCGAGCACGGCCTCGACCTCTCGGCGCACCGGGCGCGGCAGATCACCAGCGACCTGGTGGCCGCTGCGGACCTGGTGCTGGGCATGAGCCCGCATCACGTCGAGCGCGCGCTCGCGCTGGGCGGGACCGGGAAGGCGCACCTGGTGGGCGAGTACGCCGGGCGCGCGGCGGCCGACGCGCAGATCGACGATCCGTTCGGCGGGGACCTCGAGGAATACCGCACCACGTTCGACCGGCTGGAGAGCCTGCTGGCCGAGGCCGTCGAGCGCCTGCCGGAGAAGCCGGCCGATGCGAGTCCGGGCGACGACTAGGCTGCTGGCCGTCGTCGGCGATCCGGTCGGCCACTCCCTGTCGCCGGCCATGCACAACGCCGCCATCGCCGCCCTCGGGCTCGACGCGATCTACCTCGCGCTGCGCACCTCCCGGGAGACGTTTCCCGCGCTCGTCCGCTCGCTGGTCGAGGCGGGCGGCGGCCTCAACGTCACGGTCCCGCACAAGCGCGCCGCCGCGGGGATGCTCGACCGGGCGTCCGACACCGTGCGCCGCACCGGAGCGTGCAACACCGTGTGGTCCGACGGTGGTGCGATCGCGGGCGACAACACCGACGTCCCGGCGGTTTCCGCAGCCGCGGCCGCCCTGGCGCCGTCGCGGCCGGTGCGCCGCGCGCTCCTGCTGGGCACGGGCGGCTCGGCGCGCGCGGCCGCGGTCGCGATCGCCGGGGCGTGGCCGGGCGCGGAGATTGCAGTGGTGTCGAGGGACGCGGGGAGGGCGGGCGAGTTCACGGCGTGGGCGGAGAGACAGGGTGTAGGGTGTAGGGTGTGGGGTGTGTCTGACGACGCGGCGATAGATCTCGTCGTCAACGCCACGCCGCTCGGGCTCGCGCCCGGGGACCCGCTGCCGCTCGCGCCGGAGCGCCTGCGGCACGCGGCGCCCGCGGCGGTGCTCGACCTGGTGTATGCGCGCGGCGAGACCGGGCTGGTGCGCGCGGCGAAGGACCTGGGGATCGCCGCGGCGGACGGCCGCGGGGTGCTGGTGGCGCAGGGCGCGGTGTCGTTCGAGCGCTGGTTCGGCGTGTCGGCGCCGGTCGAGGTGATGCGCGCGGCGGTGGAGGATGCCCTCCGCCCGTAGTATGTTCGCCGCGGCGCGCCGGTGCCTGTCGGACATCGAGGCGCTCGCGCTGCCGCGCGCGTGCCTCGGGTGCGAGCGGCCGATGCCGGAGCCGGGGCGCGAGGGTTGCTGCGAGCTGTGCCGGCACCGGCTGCGGGCGATCGCACCGCCGGTGTGTCCGCGGTGCGGACAGCCGGTGGATCCGTGGAGCCTGCGGCTCGCGGCGGACGCGGATCGGGCGAGCGGCGGCGCCGACGGGCCGGCGGCGGCGGCCCGGCCGCCGCGCGGCGCGGGCCGTGATCCGGGCGCGGCCCGGGTGACGCCCTGCGCGTTCTGCCGCGACTGGCCCGCGGAGCTGGCGTGGGCGGTCTCGGGAACGTGGCTCGACGAAGGGCCGGCGCGGAACCTGGTGCACGCGCTGAAGTACGGCGGCTGGCGGGTCGCCGCGGGGCCGATGGCGGACTGCATCCGCGCGGCCGCCGCGGGGCGCCTGGCCCGGCTGGACGCGCTGGTGCCGGTGCCGCTGGCCCGCACGCGGCTCCGCGAGCGGGGCCACAACCAGGCCGCCGTGCTCGCCCGTGCGCTCGGCCGCTCGCTCGGTGTGCAGGTCCTGGAGCACGTGCTGCGGCGCACGCGCGAGACGCGCACGCAGACGCGTCTGCCGCCGGCGGACCGGTGGCGGAACGTGGCGGGGGCGTTCGCCGCCGAGGGCCCGCCGCTCGCGGGCCTGGCGGTGGCGGTGGTGGACGACGTGTTGACGACGGGCGCGACGCTGGGCTCGGCAACGACGGCGCTCGCCCGGTTGGGGCCGGCTTCGATCGGCGCGGTGACGTTCGCCCGCGCCCTGGTGCCGGCGTAGACGCACCATGAACCACGGAGGAAGACGGACATGGCAGTGCGCGTAGGCATCAACGGGTTCGGGCGGATCGGACGTCTCGTGCTGCGGGCCGCGCTGAAGAAGCGCACCCCGCTCGACATCGTGGCCGTGAACGACATCACGGACACCAAGACGCTCGCCCACCTGTTCAAGTACGACTCGGTCCACCGCACCTTCGAGGGCGAGGTGACCGCGGGGGCCGACCACCTGGTGATCGACGGCAAGAAGATCATGGTGACGGCCGAGAAGGACCCGGCGAAGCTGCCGTGGAAGGACCTCGGCGCCACGCTGGTGGTCGAGTCCACCGGCAAGTTCACCGACAAGGAGAAGTGCGCGGGGCACTTCACGGCGGGCGCCCGGAAGGTCATCATCAGCGCGCCGGCCAAGGGCGAGGACCTCACCGTCGTGATGGGCGTCAACCACGAGAAGTACGACGCCGGCAAGCACAACATCGTGTCGAACGCGAGCTGCACGACCAACTGCCTGGCGCCGGTCGTCCACGTGCTGCTGAAGGAAGGCTTCGGTCTCTCCGAGGGGCTCATGACCACCGTG
>Ga0187779_10001783_pt1 | contig 13414 bp, 11 predicted proteins | sample 1015_Q2_SP10_10__FD_132435 | JGI IMG/M metagenome (GOLD analysis project Ga0187779, IMG submission 132435) | Tropical peat soil microbial communities from peatlands in Department of Meta, Colombia - 1015_Q2_SP10_10_MG | ecosystem: Environmental > Terrestrial > Soil > Wetlands > Peat | place... | reverse complement strand
TCAGGAAGATTCAACAACGGTTAGACCGTACATATCCACCAGATCGATTCTCAGCCAACCAATTGATCGGGCGCGAAAAAGAGTACAACCTGCTTCTGGACTCGTTCCGGCTGCATGTGCTCAGACAACCAATGCTAAAATCGTGGTTTGACAAAGACGATCTTCCCAAAGCCATATGTTTGACCGGAGAAAGCGGGACGGGCAAGACTTTCCTAACTATGGTCTCGATGAAACAAATGCTACTCGAGGCCCACAAGAACGGCATGCTCGTATCTCCATTAGTAGTTAGAGGTTCAGACGTATTCTCCGAGTACTATGGAAGAAGCACCAAACAAATCAGACGCCTCTTGGACCGTGCCTCGGCATCCCCTTCAGTAGTTTACATAGACGAATTTCAGAGCTTCGGAAAGAAGGTGAGAGGCGACACTGGAACAGAACTTGAGGACACCCGCGTTCAAGACGAGATAAACCGATGGCTAGACAAAATACTTGACAGCGACGCACGCACACTTGTAATAGTAGCAACGAACTCTTATGAACAAACTCGCCAAGACATTCGCCGAAGACTCACAAGAGTGGACTTAGACGCTGGCATCACGCGAGAGATGCTGCTCATAATCATCAAGGACAAACTCGCCGACGAAGGCTGGCAGGGAGTTTCTCCAGAAGATGTCATGGAAGTGTTAGAGCGAGAAGCAGCGCTACGCCGTCACGGTTCCATAACCCCAAACGACATTCTCACAGTCTTCAAAGACGTGAAACGCACGAAAGAGGTTCCCCTCTTGGAGACATTGCGGCGATCCGTCCCTAACCCATTATCAAAATGGACGAAGCCAATCTACAAAGTGACTCTGGAAGACATCGCCGAAGCAGCACACATGATGAAATTCTATGCGGAACTTGAGAAATCCCGTGAAATTACAGATGCCGTCTACATCGTCACGCCAAAAGTCACGAGAGACGAGATCGGCGGTCTGCACGACGTCAAGGACAAGGTGTTGAACCATATATCGATGGCATTCGACCGAAAAATGTCAGCCCTTGGCTACGCATCAAATTGCCGGTTCTTACTGTTCGGACCACCTGGAACCGGCAAGACCCTGCTCGCACTCGCAGCAGCCGCAGAGAACAAAGTAACCTTCATCAAAGTTAGGGGAGGCGAACTCATGAGCGGTGCATCATACATAGGCGAGCCAGAAAAGAGGATCAAAGACCTATTCGCTCTAGCCCGACAGCGCGCTCCATGCATCATGTTCCTCGACGAAGCTGACGCAGTATTTTGGGGGGCCGATCCGACCGGAAATAAGATACTTGCTCAAGTCAAGGCAGAATTATCTGAAATCAGACCAGACGAAGGAATTGTGATAATTGCCGCATCAAACAAGGAGAACTTGATTGACCAAGCCACGCGAGATCGCTTCGAACCAAACGTGTTCTATGTTCACCCGCCATTAAACGATCGGGAGTGGAACGAAGTTGTGGAAGTACATCTGCGTAAGTACGCAAGGTTCCTGCACTCTGAAATCGATGCACCGCAGGTTACGCGACTCTTCAGAATGCAGAGAATTCTGAGCCCCAGAGCAGCCGCAGAAACGATAACAGAGGCGCATAGACTGTGGGCGTCTGAACTCAGTGCAGTCTACGATCTCCGTGCAACCAGCGACAAAGAAAAGAGAGCTCAAATCGAAAGACGACACGACGCCGACTTCCAACGCCTGCACGATCTACTACAGATCTACCACGACGAGTCACAACCCATCTCGATCGAAAAGGTCACCGAAACAACCTACCCTATTCGACTTCACCACTTCGAGAAAGCAATAGAGGCTCTAGAGTCTACTCAAGAGAGGCAACGACGCGAATTAGAAGAGTCATTGCTTCCTGCCTCGCCGACCGTCGGAATATCCTACGGGCTTTATGCTACTGAGAATGGGACGGGAGGAATAATCGCAGTAGAATGTTCAGTGCGACCGATTATTCAGGGAGAGAACCAAGTGTCGGTTACCGGGAATTCGACATCGGTAATAGTTGGACAGACAGTTGTTTCTGATGACTCCGTCGTGCAAAGCGCACAGAACGCCGCAGAAGCGGTGGCATCATGGATATGGACCAGAAACCGAATCGACCTGAGCAAGATGCATGTGCATTTCCAAATTCGGAGTATCCTCGAGGGTAGCCCTGGACAAGGTGTATCCGGTCCAAGTGCAGGTGTAGCCATTGCTGCGAGCCTAGTATCGGAACTATCAGGACTGCTAATATCGCCCTCGGTTGTCGCGACGGGAACAATCGGTGTGAAACTAGATGTTGGTCCTGTGGGCGGACTGGGTGGACACGGTACTCAGACCGGAAAAATAGTTGGCATACTCAAATCGCGTCGCGTGAGAATAACTGATTTAGTTCTTCCCACGGCAAATTACAAACTTGCCGTGGACGAAATGCAGATACTTGATCAAGAGGGCGTCCGGGTGCATCCTGTGTCCACTTTTCGCGATTGCAGTGAATCACTATTCGGAGTGAATGAAGATATTTTAATTCGTAAGATAACTGAGCGAACCAACTCACTTAAGAATAGTGAATCGGCCAGCTAATGCTTCTGTTCAAATGTCAAATAGGTACTCGACTATAATTACTAGTGCGCTCAAAGCCATTGATGCTATGAACGTAACCTTCATGTCAACAATGAATTGTCTTAGTGAATGGAACATTGGATCGATATGGGAAACATCAGACATAACCTATCTTAACTAGGCGACCAAAATAACCCGCGTGCATACTCTCGAGTTCAAACATGTTCAGCAATAATGATCTAATCATTGACTTAAGCCGGGCGCACTCCACAAATCCGATTTAGGTAGTGGAGATTTAGTGAAATGAGAACCACAACCCATTCCCCGCAGGTTGCATTGACAAGTCCAAGAACGAAGCTTGCATCGAGATAACGACAAATAACCGAAGTATCATCCTAATAGAAGTCCATCTTTGACGAGTAATTTTGGGTTTAAGCTTGATTTGTATGCCATCCAAAATGAACCCTTGAATTCATTAGTCTAAACTGATGTTGAGATTAGAAGACGTCTGATGCCAGCGCAAGCAGATACTGAAATGCTCCTTAAGAACGGATTGTGGGTGGAATACATCAGTCTCATGTGGATGGCAATAGAAGGTTTCGTCTCGATCTATTCAGGAATAATGGTATCGAGTCTGGCGCTGCTGGCCTTTGGAGGTGACAGTGTGATTGAACTTCTATCATCAGCTGCTGTTGTAGGGCACTTGCGAGACATGACTCGAGTCTCGACACGGGAGGCTCACGTGGACGATACTCGAACTGAATGGGCAACAGCGATGTTGCTTTTTTCTCTCATTCCAGTAATTGCTCTCGGAACGATCTATTCGATTTTAAGCGGCATTCGCCCAGAGGCGTCACCGCTAGGTATTGGTGTAGCGCTTGGTGCGGTAATCATAATGCCCATTCTGTGGTATCAGAAAAAACGGATTGGTCAATTATGTAACTGCTTGCCCCTTGAGATCGACGCCTCAGAATCCGCGACTTGTTTCTTGATGTCCGTCGCATTGTTAGGAGGACTCGTAATCAACTATTTCATGAAACTGCCCTGGATCGATTATCTCGTAACTACATTAATCCTAATCTTCGTAATTAGAGAAGCCACTGAATCATACCATGAGGTTTCGGCAAAGCGCAAATAGACACATAGCCTGGTCTCGTTTCCAACTCGATGTGATGCTTGTAACCGACGATAAACCTACTACGTCAGCTTCTTAAGCGGTTTTCGGAGTTTCAGAGGCGTATAGTTGAGCGAGTGTTGTCTGGCGCGAACTCTCATGATAACGCGAGCATTTCAACGCGCCTAATTCTATACTTAGAAAGAACCTCCACTAGACCCGCTGCGATCAAATCCATTTACGCGGTGGGAATCTCGTTTTTCCTGTTAATTGTCATAATCCCTGCAATTGCTGGTATAATTGCTCAAATGATCTCGCTGCCCAGCCTCGCATTGAGCGCTGTTACGCTGAATAGCATGAAGAGAGCAGTAACTTGGTCATTCATAATTGGTCTTACCGTGTCGAGTCTTGACATTCTTGCCGGTGTTCCTCTAGCATGGTTGATCGTACGAAAACGAGGACATTGGGCAACAATTCTAGATAGTCTAGCCGACATACCGTTTATCGTTCCGACGGTCGCGCTAGGCTTCTCAATCTTGGAGTTCTGGAGTAGTCCAGATGGAATCGCCCAATTATTCGGATCCAACAATGTCGTACCTCCCGGAGTTGTATTGATCATGCTACTGCATTTTGCATTCTCATATCCAGTGATTGTGCGAGTTATGGTCGGTGAATTCTTGAACTACCGTGAAACCTATGAAATAGCAGCCCGGACCCTTGGTGCTTCTTCCTTTACAGCAGTTCGTACAGTGACACTGCCAATTCTTAGACCTGGTCTCCTAGCAGCCTTTCTATTGGCATTGGCTCGCTCACTCTCGGAAACTGGTGCGACAATTGTTGTAGCGGGAACATTCGAAAATGGAACTGTGTTCATCAGCAACGCTCGCAATTCAGGTCTGACCTCCGCCGTTGTAATTGCAAGCTTGATTTTGATTCTAGCCTCCCTCGCAGTTTTTTCCGCAATTAAACTCATTGCGCCTAGGATTAGGATTGCTCCGCTCAAGGTCTGGCCCAATTTTGAGAGAAAACTTAGCAATTCACCAACGGTTGCGGTTAGGAATATTGTTAGTTTAACGATCTTCCTAGCATTCGTTCTCCTTCCCTGTCTGTTTATTGCTCTGCCAGCAATAATGGCGGTTGCTAATGGAACAGCAACCGAAGCCTTCGCCGGAGCTGGACCCTGGAAGGCTTTCTGGTCAAGTATGCTTCTCTCCTACACGATTGCCGGACTAGTTACCGTTGTCAATATTGTCTCAGGTTTACCCTTGGCTATCTTGGTTGCGCGGAACAGGTTCGGAAGCAAGATAACAAAACTCGTTGATGCCTTAGTGGACTTGCCGATAGTTGTTCCTTCGTTGGCTCTGGGCGTTTCCTTGAGTTTCTTCTGGAGGAACATGGGATCACTGCCTGAATTCTGGGTGATCGTATTAGCTCACACCACGATAACTTACAGTTACTTCGTTCGGACGATGACAGCATCTATTCAAGAGGTTCAGCCAGAGCTCGAAGATGCTGCCAAGACATTGGGCGCTCTACCATTGAGGACCTTTCGAAAAATAACGATGCCACTGACGAAGTATGCGCTTCTATCAGGCGCAATTCTTGTTTTTACGAGAAGTGTCGATGAAACGGGCGCGACATCAGCGGTTTCCAAAACTCTGAAGACCGCACCAATCTTGCTCGTTAGCTGGATTAGAGGGACTATCTCCGTGACTCCGTCAGAACGTGCTCTCGGAGTGGGATTCCTCTTAGTTACCTCATTCTTAGCATTAGTTGTGCTTCGAGTCGTTGCTATACGAAAGCCTTCTAGGGGGGTCGGCTAGGCAATGCCTCCATTGCGATTTGTCAACGTGACCAAGAGATTCGGTAAGGTCCTCGCCTTAGAGCGGTTGTCTCTTGATGTAAGTGACGGCGAATACCTTTGCGTACTGGGTCCAACGGGGAGTGGCAAGACAACCCTCCTCAAACTAATGGCGGGGCTTCTGGTCCCAGACGAGGGCTCGATATATTTTGATGACGACTTGGTAAACGATGTTAATGCGCAGGATCGAAACGCAGTCTACGTCCCCCAACGTTACGCGCTCTTTCCACATCTCACCGTGTTACAAAATGTGGCCTTTGGCCCATTAGCTAGAGGGAAATCGGCCTCGTTCTCTATGGAAATTGCATCCAAGACGTTAGACTTGGTTAGGCTTTCCTCGCGAGCTCAAGCATTGCCGAACGAACTTAGTGGTGGAATGCAACAACGAGTCGCATTAGCTAGGGGGCTAGCGTCAGGTGCGAGATTACTTCTTCTCGATGAACCATTGAGTGCGATAGATGCTCGATTAAGGCTGGACCTACGTCATAAAATCCGAGACATTGTCAAACAGTCTGGCCTCACTGCTATACACGTAACACACGACCAAGACGAAGCGATGAGCGTTGGTGATGAGGTCCTGATACTCAAGAACGGCAGGATCAGAGACTCTGGCCATCCGCGCAGGGTCTACCGAAGACCTTCCGGTATATTCGTCACTAACCTGTTTGGAGGAGCCAGTTTCTTCGAAGGCATAGTCGATAACACTGTTGGAGAGACTGCATTAGTCAGCGCAAGAGGACTCGTAATCCAAGCCCCTTCAAGAATGCTCACCCTAACCTCACCAGTCGTCCTTGCAGTGCGAAAGGAACGAGTTAGATTATCCACTAATCCCCCGCCCGATATGGACAACGTGTTTGAAGGGGAGGTTCGCAGTATTAGGTTCCTTGGCAATTCAAGAGAGTACGTGATTCGCCTGTCGAACGGCGATTCGATAGTATCGCGCAATTTTGCGGAAGGCGAACCTGAATTCAAGGTCGGCGACATGATACTTGTTAGCTTTCGTGAGGCTGACGTCATGGCCTTCGAGTATCCACCCCAAGGCCTTTCAAAGGAATTGGAGATAGCATAATGCCCGCGCTTGATATAACTGGAGTATCAAAGACCTACGGTGAAATTCATGCACTAGAAGACGTATCACTTCGCGTTGAAGACAGAGAGTATGTTTGCATCATCGGACCAAGCGGCTGTGGCAAGAGTACACTCATAAGATGTATCTCAGGGATTGAGCAGCCAAGCCAAGGCGAGATCTACGTAGACGGAAAGTCTGTCAAGCGAACCTTAATTGAAGATAGGCAGATTGGTTACGTCTTTCAGGATATTGCACTTTTCCCGCACTTGACCGTCCGAGATAATCTAGCTTATGGGCTTGTAGTAAGACGGACGCCTACCAAAGAAACGAGAACAGTCACTAACGAGATGTTGGGTCTCATTAATCTGAGAGATCGCTCAAGATCTTACCCGAATGAACTCAGTGGCGGGGCACAACAAAAGGTCGCAGTTGGCAGAGCGATTGCAACTGGTGCCCACCTCTTCCTCTTGGACGAACCGCTTGGAGCATTGGATGCCATCGTTAGAGCTGAATTGCGATATGAACTGAGAAAATTGGCGTCTGACTTGGGCCTAACAGTAATTCATGTTACTCACGATCAGGAAGAAGCATTGTCTATTGCGGATCGCGTAGTAATCATGAAAAGCGGACGGATAATCGAAGTTGGATCACCTGCGGAAATCTACCACAATCCAAAGACACTCTTTACGGCGAACTTCGTAGGAGAGGCTAATCTCCTCGAAGGAAGAGTTGCTAACGTGGAGAATGGGCTTTGTACAGTGGACCTAGGAGGTCACCTGCTTAACCTTCCAATTCATAGATTCAAAGTCGGCGAAAGAGTAGTAATTATGATTCGACCCGAGTCAGTTGAGTTAACACCCCAAGCGGAAAAAGGATGGATAGGAACGGTGAAACAAGTTACTTTTCTCGGGAGTCTGAATCGCTACGTAATCGACGTTGGCAGGATCAACATAATATCTGAAGTTTCGACGAAAGAGCACAGCACAGGATTTGGGGTCGGTGAAAGTGTTAGTTTACTTCTTAAGGAGGATAGTGTGACCATGTTTCAATATCCTGAAGAAGGACTGGAAAAAGAGGTCGCCCTCGAATAGGTCTATCATGATTGAGAGGTTATAGGAATGTCGCTAGAAGGTTGGTTGCGAGCGCGTCAAACTGTTAAGGCAATGGGCCTTGTCCTCGAGCATTCAATATTGACCACAACGACGGTTGAACTGCTCGGCAAGTGTCTGCAGGATGCGATAGCGGACAAACAATCAGAATTGCGAAGGAATTTCACTCTACTGGAACAGAAGGAGCATGAGGCGGATTCCATGCGTAGAAGAATAACTGAAGAACTGGCCCGAGGGGAGCTGCCATCTGATGAGCGAGTCGGCCTCATGCGATTGAGCAGACAAGTTGACTGGGTCGCCGACTGGTCTCACGAAGCAGGCAGGATACTCGTAATGTTCGATATCTCCAGAATGCCAAGACAGGTACAAGACGTTTCAATGGAAATGTGTTCAACTACATCTGAATGCACATTGCGCGTAGCTGACATGGTACGCAAGCTGATGGATGGTGAACTGGACGCATCATTGGAAGCAGCTGACGAGGTTGAGCGATTGGAAGAAAAGGTGGACGACATGTACCAGAAAGCACGTGGCATAATGAAAGATATCGAAACCGACGGGATTCATGTTGGTCCCGTTATACTCCTCAGCCAATTCTTGGAAGCGATAGAGAACACGTCCGACCACTGCGAGGATACATGCGACCAAGCTCGAGTTATGGCTGTTACGTTGTCAAAAGGATCACCGTAAGCTCGAAAATACTCTAACCCCGAACTATGGCACCACTTTAGTCGCTAGTTCGCGTGAGGAATTATCATGACATGGGGAGTATAGACTGCTGCCCGAGTTATCTTACATGAACAGCTATCATGGGTTCCGCAATACGCTTCGCAGTTTTCCGACTCTGCTATGTCCTTGTATCCGAAACCGCAGTCCTCGCAGAGATAGATCATTTTCCCTTTATGAAAGAATCTTCTGACCACGATCGCACCCTCAGGCCACTGCCAATTGAACGAGTTCACCATTTGCGAAGAAGCCTTTCAGTCCACACGAGTCACAGAGAGCACCGAGCTGAGAGTCAGACCCATCGTCATAGTATATGTTAAGGGTACTCAACCCACATCTCGGACATGGGTTCTCTGTTGTTTTTTCCATCTCAATCATCTTGTTAAAGCTTGACTAGTTTCTGTGTTGTATTTCACACGAGCAGTAGAAGAAATACGCTCACAGAATTCGTGAGTTTACAACGAATCTACGCGATTCGTATAGACAAGTTGAAAACTATGAAGCCAGCCTGTCCTTTGCCAACGCCAATGCTCCCAGCACTCCAGCTCGAGTACCTAGCATTGGAGGAACGATATATTCGGAAATCTTATCTTGGAATTGTGGTTGATCGAAGTAACCCTTTGCCAGATCTCTTACCTTTGTTCTGATTTGATCGAACAGTTCAATTCGCCTCATCACTCCTCCACCAAGGATTATTCGTTGTGGGGAGAGCGTGCAGATCAGGTTCACGAGTCCCATCGCAACGTAGTCAGTTTCGAAAATCCACGCGGGATGATTGAGAGAGAGATTTTCGCCAGGTATTCCCCACCGTTTGTGAATCGCTGGCCCTGAAGCGAGCCCCTCTAGGCAGTCGCCATGAAAGGAGCACGCGCCGGGGAATGGATCTTGCTTCTTATCGTGGGGAATTCGCATATGCCCTATCTCTGGGTGAAGCATACCGTGGTATGGTTTCCCGTCGATAATGTAGCCTCCTCCGATACCTGTTCCCACTGTCACATAAAGAACAAAATTCAATGACTGGGCGCTTCCCCATTTTGTTTCCGCAAGCCCAGCCACATTTGTGTCAGTATCGATAAAGATCGGCATCTTCAGAGCGCGGCTTATTGTTCCGAGGACGTCGGTATTCTGCCAGTGTGGTTTCGGTGTGGTGGTGATATATCCATAGAATCTGGATGACTGGTTCAGTTCTACGGGTCCAAATGACCCGATTCCAATTGAAGAGATAGGTTCGCTTGCTTCGGCGAAGAACTCGATAACCTGGGCCAATGTCTTCTCAGGAGTTGTGGTACGAATTGTGCGTTCACTCAAAATATGATCTGGATCGGAGCCCAGAACGCAGGAGAATTTGGTTCCACCCGCCTCAACTCCACCGAAAGTTCGCATATTCAGTATTAATCATGTGTCATTAGAAATCGTTTGGATATGCGCTTCAAAGAAAGAATTCACCGTGGAGACTGTGTACACTCGTAAGTCACGTGATTCAAACTTATCATGACCTTCACTCCTCCTGCCACTTGGTGGTTGGAATGAATGCGGTGCTGCCTATACATTGCCCGTCATGTGGAAGACTTGGGCTCCGCATTCAAGCAGAGGACGTAACCCCTGCAACCGCACTAGTGTGTGAAAAGTGTGGAGTGATCAGATCATTTGATCAGATAATGCGTTGAGTATCCAGGTACTCAAACGACTTATCCTAAGGTTGCGGCAATCGTTATTGAGCGTGAAATTGTTTATTCCGTTCCAGTTACTTTCAATCTCGACGCTAGCCTAACGACTACGTTCAGTCCTAGGACTATTGCCAATAATACCAATGCGGCTCCCCAAGCTAACGTGTGTGCATTTTCGTAAGGGGAAGTGCCGAAATCGAATATCGAGAGGGTTAGTGATGCGGCCGGATCATTGATTCCTGTCATCATGAACTGACTCCCTAGCGCAGTAAAGAGCAACGGTGCCGTTTCTCCCATAACTCGCGCTACGGCCAACGCTATCCCTGTGATAACACCGCTTCTGGCAGAGCTAAGTAGAATATAGACCAGTGTTTTGGCACGAGAGATTCCTAGCGCCAATCCACCCTCCCGAATCGATGATGAAACAAGTTTCAGTGATTCATGAGTTGATATGGCCACTATTGGTACTATCATGAACCCCAATGCTACGCCTCCACTGAAAGCTGAAAACCTGTGTTGCGTGGCCACGATCAACTCGTAAATGAAGATGCCCGTAACGATAGACGGGACTCCCGTTAGAACCTCAGCGATTAGTCGTACGTAATATCCAAATTTCCCAGGATACTCAGCGAGATAGGCACCGGCAAGCACTCCTATAGGTACGCCGAAGAGAGAACCAAGTCCAACCATCACAAGACTCCCCTGAATGGCATTGAGTATGCCGCCGCCGCTTTCGCCGATTGGTGGAGTAACTTGAGTAAAGAGGTCGACGCTTATCGCAGCAGCACCGCGTGAAACTGTCTCGTAGAGAATCGCAATCAGCGGAACTAATGCGACACAGAAACAGGCAGTAGCAAGAGAGACAAAGGCAACGTTACTGAATCTTCGCCTCGTATGAAGATCAAACACGAACGTCACCTCGAACTTTGAAGCTTAACCTATTCACAATAACTCTCCCCAACACGTTCATGAGCAGCGCAATTGCAAACAGTATCAATGCTAATTCGAATAAAGCAGAAAGATACACATCATTGCCCGCAACCTCCGTGAATTCATTGGCTATAACGCTTGGAATCGTCTCCGCGGGCAAAAATAGTGACGGCGAGATTCTTGCAACGTTTCCTATAACCATGGTCACAGCCATTGTTTCCCCAATCGCCCGACCCATCGCGAGGACAATCGCGGCTATAATTCCTGTCCGAGCATACGGGATAACTGAGGTCTTGATCATCTCCCAATTCGTAGCGCCAAGCGCGATACTTCCCTCGCGTTGGCTTCGCGGCACGGCAGCAATGACCTCTCTCATGACAGAGGAGCCGTACGGGATTATCATTATCGCTAGTATGACTCCGGCTGTTAGCATTCCGAGACCGGTATTAGGCCCTTGAAAAAGCGGGAGAAAACCTAGGTATGTCTGTAATTGCGGATTAACGTAAATGCTCATGAAGGGCACGAGGGCGAGTAGGCCCCAGAGACCATACACGACACTTGGCACGGCGGCGAGCATTTCAATCAGAAATAGTGAAGGAGCTCTAACCTTTCGAGGGGCAAGTTCTATTTGGAACAATGCGACTCCCAAACTTATAGGAACAGCCAGCAATAGCGCAATAACGGTCGTAACAACGGACCCGTAAATTGCCGGTAAAGCGCCAAGAACGGGTGGTCCGCCGCCGGGCGGATTAGGGATCCAATCTTGTCCCCAAAGAAAGCTAACCCCAAATGCTTCAATCGAAGCGAGACTTCCGTTGCCAATCTCGTAGAGCATGAAAATTGTGATAACGGGAATCAGCACTGTAGCTGTGATGATGATGAAGAAAAAGAAATCGGGTGACCGTCCCCGCTGTCGGGAACGGTTCTCGTCATTATCGCTCATGCTTTTACGAGCTTAGTAGCGATTGTCCTTGGAAGTTCAAAGATTGAATGAGTTGTTCGTCCGCTGAGACAACATTTTGTGGTAAAGGAACGTAGATCAGTGCCTGAGAGTATTGTTGTCCGTCGTGGATTGCCCACCAAAAGAATTGGGCTAGCGCTTTAGCCTTGTTAATGTCGAGATCAGGGTTGAGTGACATGTCCTTGTATGTCAAAAGATACGTGTACGTCGCGATTGGGTAGGACTGAGCCCCCGCAGCATTCACTATATGCAGACGCAAGTCCTGTGGATTCGGTGTCCCGGTTGCGTTTTGCGCGGCATAGAGGATTGATTGAAGCGTTGGTTGGATGTAATTACCTGCAGCGTTTAGTACTGCGCCAACTCCCAAGTGTTTCTGGACAGCGTAGATGACATCTACGTAACCTATAGCGCCTGGTGTGTTTGTAACGGTGCCTGCCACTCCTGCGTTGCCTTTAGCGCCAACTCCGTTGGCTAATTTGTCGACAGGCCATGTTACCGAGGTACTGTACCCCACGGTTTTATTCCAGGTCATATCGACGACCGAAAGGAAGTTTGTGAAGGCGTATGAGGTGCCGCTTCCATCAGATCTGTGGACTGCGGTGATTGGATTAGATGGGAGACTTACTCCGGGATTGAGTTGTTGGATTGCAGGGTCATTCCATTTCGTAATGACACCTTCGTAAATCGACGCTAGGACTCGGCCGTTAAAGTTCAGTACGGTTGCGTTTGAGATACCGAATGACGCTAGATTGTATGTAATAGCTACGCCACCAAGCGTTTCAGGAAAGAGAACTAACCCTGGTGCCGCTCCTAGCTGCTTGTCATTTAGTGGCGCGTCAGAAGCACCAAAGTCGACAGTTTTCGCAGTTATTTGTTGTATACCTGCACCGCTCCCGATCGCATTGTAGTTGATTGTAACGGAGGGATTGAGTTTGTTATACTCGACGGTCCATTCTTGAATTAATGGAGCTGGAAAAGTTGCGCCTGCACCTAACAAGGAAACGCTAACAGCAGGTTGAGTCGCGCTTGTCATTGGCATTGTGGAGCTCAGAGTCTCAGATGTCATGGCAGTAGTCATTTGCGCTTCAGACGTCGTAGACCCAGATGACTGAGCAGTGCTATATTGATAGTAAAGGCCACCACCGATGACCGCTATAATCAACACGGCAATAACCACATAACGACTCATCTTTGATTTACTCGATCCATTCGACATATTCATCATCGGGTCTGCATGTGGAAAGTACATTGTATTTAGTGAATTATCATAGCAATCATCTAGTTTCACATGTATCTATATGACTCGTGTAGTTCAAATTCAATTATACTGTGTGGTCGTGACAATCTTGATCGTAGATGCTGAGTTCGGATCTGATAGAGCTCGTGAAGAAACCAAACCCTCAAGGGAAG
>Ga0187779_10001782_pt1 | contig 13416 bp, 9 predicted proteins | sample 1015_Q2_SP10_10__FD_132435 | JGI IMG/M metagenome (GOLD analysis project Ga0187779, IMG submission 132435) | Tropical peat soil microbial communities from peatlands in Department of Meta, Colombia - 1015_Q2_SP10_10_MG | ecosystem: Environmental > Terrestrial > Soil > Wetlands > Peat | place... | reverse complement strand
GCTGTAGACGGATGAGGGGCGTGAATATTGTAGGGCGGCCAGTGTCTGATCTGTCGCCACGGGAGCTGCGGACGCTTCTTGGCCCGCGCCCAACTTTCTGATACAAGTGCCGGATGCCGCGACGCGACGAAATCGCCGCTGAGAAGGGTTTGCATCACCAGCTTCATGCCGGTCAAATGGCGATGGTGGCCGTCGGAGGCTCAATCGGCACCGGGCTCCTGCTAGGGACCGCCCCTGCCATGCACCTCGCCGGACCGGCCGTCATCTTGAGCTTTGCCTTTGCCGCGTTTGTCAGCTGGACTGCGGCGATGGCGTTAGGTGAGCTCTCCAGCGCTCATCCAGCCGCTGGTTCTTTCGGCGTTTACGGCGATATGTATCTGAACGACTGGGCGGGATTTATCGCCCGCGCCGGATATTGGGCAGCGATTGCTATTTCCATCGGTGCAGAATTAGTCGCCTCGGCCACTTACATGAGCTTCTGGTTTCCAACCGTGCCGGCTCTGGTGTGGGTGATTGTCTTCTCCATTTTTCTACTGCTGGTGAATCTGTGGGACGTAGGCCGTTACGGCCGGTTTGAATTCTGGTTCGCCATGATCAAAGTGGTGACCATTGCGGCTTTTGTCGTGTTAGGAGCAAGCTTACTCCTAAGCGGACGTGTTCCCGCACAATACACAGCTCACGGCGGCTTCTTTCCGCGCGGCCCGTTAGCGCCGCTACTGGCGATCACGTTCGCGATCTATACCTTTGGCGGCGTCGAATTTGTTGCTGTGACCTCCGGAGAGTCGCGCTCGCCACACGACGTCGCGAAAGCCGCCTGGATCACGTTTGTCATGTTGACCTTGATTTACATGGGGGCGATCACGGTGCTGGCGGGAGTCATGCCGTGGACGAGCGCTGGCGTGACCGAGAGCCCATTCGTAAGCGTATTTCGCTCGGTAAGGATTCCCGGCGCTGCACACCTGATGAATTTTGTAGTCCTCACCGCCGCTCTTTCCGGGGCGAATGCGGCTTTTTATATTTCGTCGCGAATGCTTTTTTCGCTGGCACGAACCGGCTGGGCGCCTGCGAGATTGGGGCACCTGAATGCCGCTGGCTCGCCAACCTTGGCCTTGCTCGCTTCCTCCTATGGAATTGTTGTCGCACTGATACTGGAAAAATGGGCGCCCGGTGTCGCCTTCGAATACATCCTGCGTGGTGCATTTTTCGGCATGATGCTGTCCTGGCTCGTCTCGCTTGCCGCACATGTTTCTTTTCGTCGTCGGCTTACCCACGAGATGGTTTCCACCCTGCCGATGCGATCTCCGCTGGGAGCATGGGGATCGATGGTGGGCTTTGTCCTGGTCTGCGCCGCGGTTCTCAAAGGCTGGTATGACTCACGCGTGAACCTGATCAGCGGCGTGGCGCTGCTCGTCGGCCTGACGGTGGCTTACGTCTTTATCAGACCTCACCAGAGACAACAATAACCGCAGAGGACGCGGAGTACGCCAAGAGAATCGGAAAAATAAAGAGGCGAGCCAGTGCGCGCGGCTATTCCGTGGCGAAAATTAAGACCGTATCCTATGTGTCCATCCAAGATCCTCTGGACGCACAAAAGCAATTTCGCACTGACGATAGGTGTAGGCTCTGCGTCCTCTGTGTCCTCTGCGGTTTTAACTTTTAACTCGCGTACAATTGAGCCATGGCTGACGAGCTTCTTCGCTATCGGTCTGAATTTCCTATCCTCGAACGCACCACTTACATGATCAGTAACTCGCTCGGCGCGATGCCGCGCGGCGTTTACGACTCCATGAAGGGTTATGCCGATACGTGGGCGGAACGCGGTGTGCGCGCCTGGGAAGAACGTTGGTGGATGCTGGCGATCGAGATAGGCGATGAGATTGGCGCGCTGATGAACGCGCCTAAAGGCTCGGTCTCGACGCATCAGAATGTGACCACATGCGAGGCGGTCGTTGCGTCCTGTTTCGACTTTTCCGGAAAGCGCAACAAGATCGTTTACAGCGACATGAATTTTCCGTCCATCATGTATTTCTGGGAAGCACAACGGCGGTTGGGCGCGCGTGTCCACATGGTGAAGACGGATGATGGAATTACGGTCCCGACCGAGCGCCTGCTGGATGCCATCGATGAAACCACTCTGCTGGTGCCGGTTTCCCATGTGATCTTCCGCAGCGCATACATTAATGACGCAAAGGCAATCGTGGAGAAAGCTCACAAAGTGGGCGCGCATGTAATTTTGGACACCTTTCAGTCGCTCGGTACGGTTCCGGTTGACGTGCAGGCCCTCAATGTCGATTTTGCTTGCGGCGGAGTTCTCAAGTGGCTGTGCGGTGGGCCGGGAGTCGGATATCTGTATGTACGGCCAGATCTGGGCAAGAAACTCGAACCGAGAATCACTGGTTGGTTCGCACATGAGGATTCTATGGCCTTTGAAATTGGGCCCATTCGCTACAGCGATCCACCCTTCCGTTTTCTGAACGGGACCACGCACATTCCGGCGCTCGAGGCCGCCCGTCCAGGATTGAAAATCATCTCCGAAGTTGGAATTTCGCGAATTCGCGAAAAATCGAAGCGCCAGACTGCGCAGCTTATCCAACTGGCCGACCAGCACGGCTGGCGCGTGAACTCGCCGCGTGACCCTGAAAAGCGAGGCGGCACGGTTTCTATCGATATGCCGGACGCAAAAGAAGTCTGTCAGGAGTTGCTGAAGCGGGACATTCTCGTCGACTACCGCCCCAAAGCGGGTGTCCGCATGTCACCCCATTTCTATAACACCGACGACGAGATCGAAACTGCCATTGCCGCGGTGGAGGAAATATTGAGGGAGCGTACAGTAGTTGCGGGATAATCTACAGTTTTAGTTCCCAGGTTTCCGCAACCAGATTGTTACGGCTCCAGCTGTTGTGCTGTTGCCTGGCAATCAAACGGAAGCCGGCCCGCTCGTAGAGATGCCGGGCACTCGCCAGTTCACTCTGCGTCCACAACCGGATTTTTTTGAAGCGCGCCTGCCGCGCGAAGCGGATGCACTCGTCGATCAGTCGTTTTCCAATTCCCATTCCTCGGGCTGCGGGCTCTACGAGCAAAAGTCTGAGTTTGGCGATCGTCTTGGATTTCTGTACCAGCATCACGGAGCCAACGTTCTCTCCGTCTGTTTCGGCAACCCAGCAGCGCTCGCGCGCAGGATCGAAATTCTCTACGAATTCGGCGACAATTCCCGCAACAAGCGCTTCGAAGCGTTCGTCGTACCCATACTCCTGCGAATACAGGGCCCCGTGCCGTTGCACTATCCAACCCAAATCCCCGGGCTGATGTGTGCGCAGCAGATAGGCTGGCCGGGAACTTGATGCTTTTCCGAGCAGCGCTTGGATATCGGCCATTGCGGAGGCCAGGCGCCGCTGCTCGGACACAGAAAGTTTCTCGAGCAGGCTCGCGACCTCCCGGCTCGACGCTTCATCTAGTTTAGAAAAAACCTCGCACCCACTTGCTGTAAGCGTCAGCAGTAATTGTCTGCGGTCCTGGTCAGCCGGCGTCTTCTGCAGCAGGGCCCGTTTCTCCAGCTTGGCTAGCAGACGGCTCAAGTAGCCGGGATCCAAACCAAGATCTTTCGTTAGCTCAGAGGCGCACGGGCGCTCGTGATGCGCAATTTCATAAAGGATACGCGCTTCGGCCAAGGAAAACTCGCTGTGGTAGAGACGCTCATTCAGAAGTCCGAGCTGACGGGTGTAGAAGCGGTTGAACTCGCGAACTGTCGTCACAGTCTGTGACAAACGGTTCTCCTGCTCAGAAGCTATCTCATAGTTAGTTGCTATAGTCAACTAAATAATTGACTAAGTCATGTAAACGCGGATCCGGCCACCGCTATCTGAGCTTCCCTTATGGTGCAAAAAAGGATTCAACTAACTCCAATCCCATGTTGGAGATTCATTAGAAATTCACGAATTTGTAACCAGCCTGTAACATTCGCCGCATAAAAACGGGGGTGACAATTCATCCCAGGAGGCCTCCTACGGTGCTACGCCGTCTAGCGGTTTTCTGTGCTCTCTTAGTCCTGCCTGCAGTTGCACAAACAACCTTGAACGGAGCGGGGGCGACGTTCCCCTATCCGATGTACTCCAAGTGGTTCAGCGAGTATCACAAACTCCATCCGGATATCGAGATCAACTATCAGTCGATTGGCAGCGGTGGAGGGATCCGGCAGGTCCTGGCTGGCACCGTGGACTTTGGGGCAAGCGACGGCCCCATGTCCGACGAGCAACTGGCGCAATCCAAAACGAAGATCCTGCACGTTCCAACCGTTCTGGGTGCAGTCGTCCCGGCGTACAACGTTCCCGGTGTGACGGGCGAGATCAAGTTCACTCCAGAAGCTCTGGCGGGGATCTTTCTCGGAAAGGTCACCTCTTGGAACGATCCTGCTCTGACGGGCGCAAATCCCGGCGTTAATCTGCCCAACCAGCCGATCATCGTGGTGCATCGTTCTGATGGCAGCGGAACTACCTTCATTTTCACCGATTATCTTTCGAAGGTAAGTTCCGAATGGCAAAGCCAGGTCGGCAAGAACACGTCAGTGAAATGGCCGGTAGGACTGGGCGGCAAGGGCAATGAGGGAGTTGCCGGCATGATCCGCCAGATGCAGGGTGCGATTGGCTACATCGAGTTGATCTATGCGGTGCAGAACAAGATTCCGTACGGCGTGGTGAGGAACGCGTCGGGAAGCTTCGTGAAAGCCAGCCTGGACAGCGTCACGGCAGCAGCGGGCTCGGTAAAGAGCATGCCTGCCGATTTTCGCGTGTCCATTACCAATGCCCCTGGAAAAGATGCGTATCCCATTTCAAGCTTTACCTGGCTGTTGATTCCGGCCCAGTCCAAAGATCCTGCCAAAGGAAAGATCATTGCCGATTTCCTTAACTGGATGGTGGATGACGGTCAGAAGATGACCGCGGAGTTGACCTACGCGCCGCTGCCGGAAAACGTGGCGGCTAAGGTCAAAGGTGAAATCAAACAGGTCCGTTAATCGGTTAGCGAGATCCAGCGATGAAGTAGACCAAATCCGTTTTTTGTCCTCAAGGTTCGGTCAATGGGCCTCATGTCGTTATGCAGTGGCGAAGTCAGGCTCTTCATTCGAGGTTCATACGAGAAAAGATCGTGCGGTCAACAATTGAGAGCGCGAAATAGTTCGCGCTCTCGGTCTCTTATTGGCAGCAGTAAAAACACACCCCTACCCATTAGGTAAAGGAGCAAGAAATGAAGTCTTTCGGCAAGTGGTTGGTAGCTGTATTCATGGCAGGAACTTTGTTAGCAGCGGCGCAGACAGCCCCGTCTGGCACCGCGACAAAGAAAAAAACTACGCGCGCCGCGGCTGTGACTACGAGAGATGTGCAGGAACTCAAGGATGCGTTGGCAGCGCAACAGCAACAAATCGAGCAACTGCGCCGGCAGCTGACGCAACGCGATCAGTCCTGGCAACAGGCACAGCAACAATTGCAGCAAGCACAATCGGCCGCAGCGGCCGCGCAGGCGAAAGCGGACCAAGCTGCGCAGGAAGCCAGCCAGCAGCAGCAGAGTGTTTCCGATCTGAAGAGCGATGTGACGGATATGAAGCAGAATGCCGCTAACGCGGCGCTCAGCTTGCAAGAAACGCAGAAGGCCATTCACGCCGACCTGGAGCATCCTCTCGCGCTTCATTACAAAGGCATCACCATTACGCCCGGCGGCTTCCTGGCGGCAGAAAGCGTGTGGCGACAGCACGCATTGGGCGCCGACGTCAATACACCGTTTAACAGCATTCCTTTTGATGGCGCCAGCGCATCCCACATATCGGAATGGTTTGGCTCCGGGCGTCAGTCCCGAGTCTCGATGCTGGGCGAAGGAAAATTAGGGAGCGCCAAGGTCTCTGGGTACGTGGAAGCAGACTTCCTGTCTGCCGGCGTTACCTCCAACAGCAACCAGAGCAATAGCTACACGCTGCGCCAGCGGCAAGCTTGGGCTCAGGGCGCGCTCAGCAACGGATGGACTTTTACTGGCGGCCAGATGTGGAGCCTGGTAACAGAAACCAAAACCGGGTTGGACAACCGAACCGAGGCCCTGCCCATGACCATCGACGCACAGTATAACGTCGGCTTTAGTTGGGCCCGCCAATTCGGTTTCCGGGTGACCAAGAACTTCAGCAACAAAGCGTGGGCTGGGTTCTCCATTGAAAATGCACAAACCACTACTGGCGGAACATTGGTTTCAGGACAGAACAACTTCCTGATTGGATCCCAAGGCGCTGGAGGCGGCCTTTACAATGCCACCGCGAACTATTCCTTTAATGCCACGCCGGACTTTGTTGGCAAGCTGGCATTTCAACCGGGGCATGCACACATCGAAGTTTTCGGTGTCATTCGTGATTTTCGTGACCGCGTCTTTCCCTGCGGCGGCCTGATCGTTGCCAAGAACGGCGCGCTGCCGGCGAGCACGAAATGCGATGGCGCTACCTTCCCCAATGCCAATGGCGCTTTCAACAACAGCGAATTGGGCGGAGGTGGAGGGGCCAACGTTCGCGTAACACTAGCGCATCATGTCGATGTCGGCGTCCACTTCCTGGGTGGAGACGGGATCGGGCGTTATGGATCAGCAGGGTTGCCTGACGTGATTATTCGTCCTGACGGAATTCTGGTTCCGGCTCGAAACTATCAGGCACTGGGAACCCTGGAATGGCACTCCAAGCGGCTGGATATCTATGCCAATGTGGGCGGAGAATACGAAGACCGCGTGGACTTCGTTTCGGGCGGCAAGGGAGCTGGGTACGGCTCGCCTCTGTTTAACAACTCCGGTTGCTACGGAGAAGCGCCGCCCAGTTCGACGGTCACGAACGTGGATACTCCGGGCTCCGGCACCACTCCCATTAACAGTGGTACGGTTCCCGTTCCGGGCAGCGCAGGCACGCCGCTCTCGGCAGGTTTCAATCCTGCCAGTCCGTCAAATTGCGCTGGAAATACTCGCGTCATTTATGAGGGAACACTCGGATTCTGGTATCGCCTCTATAGCGGGGATAAAGGCCGAGTGCAGTTCGGACCGCAGTACTCATACATAAACCGAAGCCCCTGGCAAGGAAAGGGAGGCACTCCCAGCGCTCAGGAGAACATGGTTCTAACTTCGTTCCGCTACTATTTGCCATAGGACACGATGCAAGTTCGGGGCGTCTCCCGACGCCCCGAACCCAACTCACTAATTCATCCCACCCGATGCTTTATACTAATGTCGGACGAACCATCACGCGGCGATCCCTCAGGTTCGCGATCGCAACCAATTAAGAAACTGCGACAGTTAGTTCGCCCCATAATCGGCTTCGCTGAACACAGCGCTGTGGTTCGGCCGCTCGGCGTTGTGTTCGGCTAGAGGCACGGAACTGCGATGGCTCATCCAGCGCTCGAGAACTCGGCTTATTACATAAACCGGGAGTTATCTTGGCTGGCGTTTAACCGCCGTGTCCTGGAAGAGGCGCAAGACGTCAGCAACCCTCCTTTGGAGCGTCTCAAATTTCTCTCGATTACCGCGAGCAATCTCGACGAATTCTTCGAGGTCAGAGTCGCCGGTTTAGTACAGCAGATCGAAGACGGCTACACCGAAGCCGGCCCCGACGGGCTTACTTTGTTGCAGGAGCGTGATGCCGTTGCGCGCCAGACGCACGAGTTCGTCGAAGATCAGTATCGCTGCTGGAATGACCAGTTGCGCCCCTTGCTCGCGCAGAATGGCATCCGGGTGCTGGGGCTGCATGAACTTGACTTGAAGGCGCGCGAGTTTGTTGACGACTATTGCGAACGGGAACTCGACCTTCTGTTAACTCCGGTTACAGTGGATCCGGCTCATCCTTTTCCCCGGGTTATCAACAAGGCTCTTTGTGTCGCGTTTCTGCTTCGCCGCCGCCGCCGTTCCTCGATGACTTACACGGGTGTGGTAACCGTGCCAAGGGCCTTGCCTCGCTTGGTGCGCTTGCCCTCTGAGGAGACGATCGATTTCATATTCCTGGCAGATCTCGTCACCTACCATGCTTCCCGCATGTATCACGGCTATGACGTGATTTCATCTGCTGCGTTCCGGGTAACTCGCAACAGCAATCTTTATTTGGCAGAAGAAGAATCGCGCAATCTGCTGGAATCGGTACGCACCGAACTTCACAACCGGCGCAAGGGCGACGCCGTTCGTCTGGAAATTGAATCGGATGCCGAACCGGAGATCATTGACCGCTTGCGAACCAATTTTGAATTGGAAACGTGGCAGGTTTTTCCGGTAAACGGTCCCGTCAATCTGTTTCGCCTGTTCACCGTTTACGATCAGATCGAGCGTCCGGAACTGAAGTTCAAGCCATGTATCCCGCGTGAACTTCGTTTGACTGCGAAGTCGCAAGATTTATTCGAGGAACTCCGGCGTCACGACGTTCTTTTGCATCATCCGTACGATTCCTACGATGCCGTAGTCTCATTTATCGAGGCCGCTGCGGAGGACCCGCGCGTGCTCTCGTTGAAGCAAACTCTCTATCGTACAAGCGAGCACTCCCTGATTGTCCCCGCACTCATGTCGGCCGCTGCGAAGAAAGAAGTCACAGCGGTCGTGGAGCTAAAGGCACGCTTTGATGAAGCCTCGAATATACGTTGGGCAAGGGACTTGGAAGACGCGGGCGTGCAGGTCTTTCATGGTCTGGTTGGCCTGAAGACGCACTGCAAATTATCGCTTCTGGTGCGGCGCGACCCTGACGGTGTAACCCGCCGTTACGCTCACCTGGGCACAGGAAATTACAACACGGCCACTGCACGGATCTATACCGACTTGAGTCTGCTGACTGCCGATCCGGCTATTACCAGTGCCGTACACGACGTCTTTAATTTCTTGACTGCATATTCCGAGAATCCCAGTTACGACCCGCTGATTGTGGCGCCGTTGAATTTAGCCGAACACGTTCTTTCGATGATTGCCCGCGAAGCCGAGCATGCGCGGCACGGACGTCCAGCGCACATCATCGCGAAAATGAATGCTCTGCTGGATAAGAATGTGGTTCGTGCGTTGTACGAAGCCTCGCAGGCTGGTGTGAAGATTGATCTGATCGTTCGCGGCATCTGCGCATTACGTCCGGGTGTCCGTGGCGTTAGTGATCACATTGCGGTACGCAGCATCGTAGGACGGTTTCTGGAACATAGCCGCATTTATTTCTTCGCTAATGGAGGCGCGGAAGAGATCTATCTCGGCAGCGCCGACTGGATGCCGCGCAATCTTTACGAGCGGGTGGAAGTGCTGTTTCCGGTGAAGGATGAGTTTCTGCGGCAGCGCGTGCGGCAGGAGATCTTGCAGGCATATCTCGCCGACAATCTGAAATCCCGTCTGTTACAGAAAGACGGTTCCTATGTTCGAGTCTGGCGTGCGCAGGGCCGGCGTCGACCGCCCAGCAACGGTTTTAACGCTCAGGAGTTCCTGATCAGCTTGGCCGATGGCAAGGCGACTCTGGATGCCATTCCCGACACGCCCAGCCGTACCGGCAAACGAACGGTGCTCGCAAGAGAAAGGTAAGCACTCATGATTATTTATTTTCTTCGTCACGCCAGCGCGGGCCAGCGAGTCGCAAATCTGAAGAAGGATGAAAAACGTCCATTGGATAAAGATGGGATCGAACAGTGCGGAATTGTTGGCCGCACGTTGGCTTCCCTGGATGTGCAAGTGGACACGATGATTTCCAGTCCCTTGAAGCGCGCGGCACAAACCGCTTCTCTGGTGGGCAACGAACTGAGCTATGAAGGGAAGCTTCAGTTCGAGGATGCCTTGCGCCCGGGAGCGAGCTTCGCCGACTTTCGCCGCATGCTGGAAAAATACGCCAGGCAGGAAGAGATTATGGTCGTTGGCCACAATCCGAACCTTAGTGAGTTCTTGGGGCGCATCATCAGTGAAGGGGGTTGTGAAGCTCGAACCGACTTGCGGAAAGGCGCGGTCGCCAAAGTTGATCTGGGCAGAAATTCGGCTTCCCTGCAGTGGTGTTTAACGCCAAAAGTTCTACGGAGTATCTACTCGGCTGCCGCGGCCACAGCGAGTTCGCGTCCAAAGACTTCGCGGAAGTAAGCCGCTTCTTTCTCTACCGCCCAAAGTTCCAGATCCACGCTGGCCCTGCGTTTGGGAATGAGGGTTACATCAACTCTGCCATCGTGAGAGCGGACACGGGATTCGCGAACCGCCCCACTCCGGCCGAGGTTCAGGGCGCGCGCAAGACGCAGCAGCAAAGAGGCTTTCGCTACGAACTCCTGATCCGCACGGGACAGCGTTTTCATGGGGCTGTCGGCAGGAGCCGGTCGGGATTTGCCGAGATAGCGCGCGATAGCAGCGATGATCCTTCGCTGCTCCGGAGTGTACCCCAGAATTTCCGAATGCGAAATGATGTAATATGCGTGCCGGTGGCGGCCATTTCTGTTTACGAAGTCACCTACTTCGTAAAGCATGGCTGCCGCGGACAGCCACTCGGCATACTCGGCTGGCAAGCCATGCACGGAGCGCAGAGCTGAGAATAGCTGCGTTGCAGCTGCGCGGACCTGCATCGCATGCCCTTTATCCACGCCATAGTGGCGAAGCGCATTCAGCAGAGAATCCCTCCGTTCGGACTCGATCTGTTTGCCGGACCGTGTGCTGCGATCATATTCCGCCGCCATTTGTGCCAGCAGCCCGTCCCGTAAGCCGAGCGGAGAATAGCGAAATCCAAGCAACTGGCAGCGCTCGAGCAGAGCTGCATAAACGGCCGCACCGGCAATGATAATTTCCGCGCGTCGTGGACCCACTCCTGAGAACTTTCTGCGGCTTTCGAGTGACAAACGAGCCAACACCTTCGCGATCCGCTGCATTTGCGCGCGCGAAACTGCTTTGGCTCGTGTACTTTTGTTCTTGTAGAGTCCCTGCGAGATCGCAGCCAGCGATTCTGCCGTTCCTGAGGTTGCAATCACGACCTTGGGATGCGCCCGCTTGATGCGATCCGCAGTACGCTCAATTTCTCGCGCAATGAATCCCTTCATCTGCCGCAGTTCGGACTTGCGGGGAGGGTCATGATGAAGAAATTCATTTGTCAGGCGGACCGCGCCGAGGGATAGGCTGACGGTACTGCGGATGTGCCCGCCGACTGAAATGGTAAGCTCGCAACTTCCGCCGCCCAAGTCCATCATCAACACCGGCGAAGCATTCACGCGGAGTGACGAAGTCAGGCCAAGATGAATCAGCCGCGCCTCCTCCAGACCGGAAATAACGTCTACGTTCCACCCGGTTGCCGAACGGACCCATTCCATGAACGCCTGGGAGTTACGTGCGTCACGCAAGGCGCTGGTGGCAACCACGCGCACGTGGTCGGCGCCGATTCTCTGCACGGTGCGATGGAAGCGCCGCAGCACTTTCACGGTGTTCGCGATCGCATCAGGTGACAAATAACCACTGCGGAATACAGACTCACCCAGGCGAGTCACTTCGCGATCTTCAAGAATCTCAATCAGACGATGTCGCGTAAGCCGCGAGAGCTTGAGGCGAACGGAGTTCGATCCGATGTCGACTGCCGCGAAGGTGGGCATGGGAGCGAGGGGAATAGTGTATCGCTTGGGATCGAGAATGTGCAGACATAGCTGATGAATCCGCCCATAGAGTGCGGCGAAATTAGAGGCGGTTATTGAGGAGAGCGGCGGACGAAGGAACCTAGGCAGCGGTTGCTACTGCCTTCACTTTGTCCTGTCCAGCCCGTGCTGAATATTTCTTCTCGGCGAATGCAGATCGGATAGTGGAAACTAACTCCACGCTCTGGCGGAACTTGGACTGAGTGACATTACGAAGCATAGCGACCAACGCCGAACTGGGAACATTCCCTATGAGTTCTTCCGCGCGTTCGGTAAGTTTGAGCCAATCGTGCCAATCGCCAATTACGTCTTGCATATGCTTGAGCTGCTCAACGGCACGTTTCGTCTCAGGATCATCGCCCGCTAGTTCTGCGATGTAGCGAGCGCGTTTTCCGACAATCCGGTATTGGTGCAGCAACTTCTCGGTAACCTGAGCACCGCTGTTCAACTCGCTGAGTTTGTGGAGTGTAATAGCCACTGGGTCGGTGTTGCCAGGAAGCTTCAAGTCGCGCCCGGCGCGCTTCAGACGCTTGCGAACTTCAGCTACCGTCTCGGGGTCGAAAGCCTTTGCCAGTTTCCGTTCGCGTTTGCTGCGCTCCTCCACGAGAGCATCCATGAGCTGCGCCTTGTGCCCACTGGCTTGAGGAAATTTCAGCGTTCGCAAAGCCTGAATCTGTACATCCAAGTCCCGCACGCGGCCAGCTTTCTTGCGCAGACGGGAGAGCGACTTCAGCACCTTTTCGTCGTTCCGATGAATCGCCGGAGGTACTTCGCTGAGCAGAGCCTCGACACGCCGGCTGCTGGTCCGAAACTTGTGCACTCGTTCCGGCTCCGGCTTCTTCGCCAGCTTGGCGAGTTCGCGGTCCAGTCTTTGAAATGTCTGACGAATGAGTTTTGTGTCAAGAGCCATAAGTCGCCCGGGAATGAGAAAACGTTTGAGTATTGAAACTGCTGTTCGAAGCTACCAGCTACGGACAGTACCGAGCGGGTGGTACTGGGCTAAAACTATTAGCCCACTACCGAGCGGGTATTTTAACACTCCTTTAACACGGTTCTGCTAGGGTCAAATCGATGGCCAATCGTGCATTGGGAGCGCCACGCTTGCCTGGACCCCAACCTGTTGCTGAATCGAAAGTTATAGCTGACACACGCCCCCAGGCAGAACCCCTTATCAAGGCCGGAAGTGGGCATGTTAGTGACACTCTATTTCACCTTGCCATGTTGGGATGTGGCGTGTGTGTGCTGGGCCTGGTCGGCCTCATCATTTACGAATTGGTGCGCGGATCGAACCTCTCCTGGAATGCGTTTGGCTGGAAGTTTTTCTTTCGCAGCGAATGGGATCCGGTTAACGATCAATTCGGTGCGTGGGCCTTCGTTTATGGCACGCTGATTTCTTCGCTGGTTGCTCTTTTTCTCGCCATTCCTTTGGCCCTCGGGGTGGCGGTTTTCATAACCGAGATGTCGCCGAGGTGGTTGAAAGGGCCATTGGCGTTCACGACGGAATTGTTGGCTGCGATTCCAAGCGTTATCTACGGGCTGTGGGCCATCTTTGTGCTCGTGCCGATTCTCCGGCAGTATCTGGAGCCGTTTCTCGGTAAGTACTTCGGGTGGACTGGCCTGTTTGAAGGTGCGCCTTACGGCATCGGAATGCTGGCAGCGGGAATTATTCTCGCGATCATGGTGGTCCCAATTATCTCCTCGATTACGCGGGAGGTCATGACGGCCGTTCCGCAGCAGCAGCGAGAAGCCGTGTTGGCCCTTGGCGCCACGCGCTGGGAAATGATTCGCACCGGTGTCCTGCGAAATGCGCGCGCGG
>Ga0187779_10001781_pt1 | contig 13427 bp, 12 predicted proteins | sample 1015_Q2_SP10_10__FD_132435 | JGI IMG/M metagenome (GOLD analysis project Ga0187779, IMG submission 132435) | Tropical peat soil microbial communities from peatlands in Department of Meta, Colombia - 1015_Q2_SP10_10_MG | ecosystem: Environmental > Terrestrial > Soil > Wetlands > Peat | place... | reverse complement strand
GCCTCGGTCAGCCGCTCGTGGATGAAGCGCAGAAGCTCGAACTGCTTGCGGGTCAGCATCGGTATCTCCCCCTCGAACCCCACCCCCGAGGGGGATCAGGTCAGAAACAAATCATGAACGGACACTATCTGTTCGATATGTGTTCCGCAACTATTTAATTTGGGGTGAAAAACTCGAAAGACGGCTAAAGGCCTAGCTTAAGGATGACACACTCTGAACCGGCTACGGCTGCCGGCGCATTCGGCTCCCGAATCAGCAGGCAATCGGCTCTGGCGAGGGGGGCCATCAGGGAACTGTCCTGGTTCGGTAGCGGAGTGGCGACAAGGCCTCTTGGGCTACGGGACAGGGTCGCCCGGATGTAGTCCGCACGCTCGTCGTTGGCGGGCAAATCGACCCCGAGGAATGCCGGCTCGGTGCGATGTTCAATATCCCGCCGCCCGGAAAGCCGCCTGATCATCGGCACAAGGAATAGAAACGCGCACACGTACGCGGAAACCGGATTTCCCGGCACGCCCAAAACCTGCATAGCCTCCAGCCGGCCATGCATCATCGGACGGCCAGGGCGTAAAGCAACCCGCCAGAAAGACAGATCAAGGCCTTCGGTGGTGAGCGCGCGCTGGACCAGGTCGTGCTCTCCGACTGAGGCTCCGCCGGAGGTGACCAGGATGTCACTGTCGTTCTTACGGGCACGCCGGATGGCAGCCACGATGTCCTCGATACGGTCGCGTGCGATACCGAGGTCGTGGACTTCGGCGCCCTCATAGCGCGCCAAGGCTGCAATGGCGAAACCGTTTGAATACACAATCTCGCCGAGTCCAGGCTTGCTGCCTGGAGGAACCAACTCATCGCCCGTTGCGAGAATGGCAACCCGCGGCCGGCGGTGCACACTGAGCCGGCCGTGGTTCATGGCCGCCGCCAGCATCAAGTCTCGGTCGCCAAGTCGGGTGCCTTTGTGCAGCAGCACCTCGTCTTTCGTGAAGTCGATTCCTTGCGCGCGCACGTTGCGCCCTCTGGCCGTCTGCTTCTGGATGGTGACCGTGTCGCCGTTACGCGTAGCGAGCTCCTGGATCACCACTGTGTCGCTGCCTGCGGGCATTACTCCGCCCGTGAAGATGCGTGCGGCCTGGCCGGTCTCCAGTTGGCCGTCAAAGGGATGGCCGGCTGCAACTTCGCCAATGAGCTTGAGGGTCGTCGGCGCCTGCGCTACGTCGCCCGCACGTACCGCGTAGCCATCCATTGCCGAAACCGCCGCCGGGGGCTGCGTGCGCAGGGCAACCAGATCTCCAGCGAGCACGCGACCGATCGCGTCATTGAGTGCAACTTCTTCAGCCGGTCGCGGCTTGGCGTCGGCCAGCACTTTCTGCAACGCCTCTGCGACAGGCATCAACGCCATGGCGCTAGCCCTCTGCGCGCCAGTCGCCCGACTTGCCGCCGCTCTTCTGCAGGAGGCGAACGCCCTCTATGCGCATGCCGCGTTCGACAGCTTTGACCATGTCGTAGATCGTCAGGCAGGCGATCGAGACTGCCGTAAGGGCCTCCATCTCGACGCCGGTTTTGGCGATGACCTTGACTATTGCCCGCACTTGGAAGCCGGGCAGAGCGTGTTCGGGGTTGATCTCGATTTCGATCTTGGTGAGCGGGAGCGGATGGCAGAGCGGAATGAGTCCATGGGTGCGCTTGGCCGCCATGATGCCCGCAAGCCGCGCCGCACCCAGGACGTCTCCTTTTGCGGCATTGCCCTCCAGGACGAGATCCAGGGTCTCGCGGCGCATGATGACGTGGCCTTCGGCCACAGCAATTCGTTCAGTCGCGCCCTTCTCCGAAACGTCGACCATGCGCGCTTCCCCACGCTGGTCGATATGGGTGAGGGCGCTGGAGCCTGCTGGCGCGGACTTTTGGGCCGCAATGCGCTTGTTGCCTTTAGCCTTGGATTTGGTTCTGGCCTTGGGCCTGCTGCGTCGTGACGGAGCCTTTTTCTTCAGATGCCTTGCAGCCGGGTTCCTCCTTCGCGCCATGGGTCACTCCGCGGCGGCGCGGCGGGGCTCCCGGGCAAGCAAGGTCCGGGTTGCGGCCGCCACGTCGGCCTCTCGCATCAGGCTTTCACCGATCAAAAAGGTCGAGACGCCGACCCGGTTAAGTCGGGCAAGGTCGGCCGGTTTATTGAGGCCACTTTCAGCGATTATGATGCGGTCGCGGGGGATTTTCGGGGCCAATTGTTCGGTAACAGCAAGAGCCGTTTTGAACGTACGCAGGTCCCGGTTGTTGATTCCTATAAGTCGAGACTTCAAGCCCAAGGCTCGCTCAAGCTCAACTTCATCATGAACTTCAACTAAAACGTCCATCTGCTGGGTAATAGCGGCGTTCTCGATTGAGCGTGCGGACGTGTCATCGACTGCCGCCATAATGATCAGAATGCAATCGGCGCCCTGCGCGCGCGATTCGACCACCTGATAAGGCTCGTAAATGAAATCCTTCCGCAGGACGGGCAGATTCGTCGCGTCATGGGCCTCCGCCAGGTACTCCGGCTTTCCCTGAAATGAGGGTCCGTCGGTGAGTACCGAAAGGCAGGTCGCACCACCGGTTTCGTATGCCTTGGCGAGCGCTGGCGGGTCAAAATTAGCTCGGATCAGACCTTTCGACGGGCTGGCCTTCTTGATCTCGGCAATCAGAGCGAAGTTGCCGTTTGCAACGCGGCGTTCGATGGCGCGCAGGAAACCGCGGGGCGGCGAGGCCGCCTTGGCTGCATTCTCGACTGCCGCAAGCGGCCGCGCACGCTTTGCGGCGGCAATTTCTTCGCGCTTATAGGCCTCGATCTTCGTCAAAATATCCGACATCGCTATGTCTCCGCGGCGTTGGATACCGCGATCAGGCGATCGAGCCGGCCTTCCGCCTCGCCGGAGTCGATGGATTTTGCTGCGAGCGCCGCGCCTTGTTTCAGATCTTTGGCCTTTCCGGCGACGATGAACGCGGCTGCCGCATTGATGATGGATACGTCACGGTACGGGCCCGGCTGTCCCTTGAGGACGTCAAGCACTGCCTTGGCATTTTGCTCGGCGTCGCCACCACGCAACGCTTCAGGCTTCGAACGCGGCAGACCTGCATCCTCAGGCGTCACTTCGAAAGTGCGTATCTTGCCATTTTCCAGCGCAGCCACGCTGGTTGAACCCGCGGTCGTGATTTCATCAAGGCCGTCGGAGCCGTGTACAACCCATATGCTTTCCGAACCCAGGTTCTTGAGAACCTGAGCCATCGGCTCGAGCCATTGCTTCGAGAATGTGCCGATCATTTGCCTTTTGACGCTTGCCGGGTTGGACAAAGGTCCCAGCAGGTTAAAAATCGTGCGGGTGCCGAGTTCTACCCTCGTTGGTCCGACGTTTTTCATGGCCGGATGATGCGCCGGCGCGAACATGAACCCGATGCCGGCATCGCGAATGCACTTGCCGACCTCTTTGGCGTCCAATTCAATTTTTACTCCCAGCGCCTGCAATACGTCAGCAGCGCCGGATCTAGATGACAGGGCGCGGTTGCCATGCTTGGCGACCGGGACGCCTCCACCAGCAACGATAAACGCAGCGCATGTCGAAATGTTGAATGATCCGGAGGCATCGCCGCCAGTGCCGACAACGTCGATCGCGCCGGGCGGCGCTTTTACTCCCAGCATTTTGGCGCGCATGGTCCAGACTGCGCCGGTAATTTCCTCGACGGTTTCCCCGCGCACGCGCAACGCCATCAATAGCCCGCCCATCTGCGAGGGTGTTGCTTCGCCCGACATCATCCGGTCGAAGGCCGCCGCCGCCTCTTCGCGTGTGAGGCTTGCGCCGGTCGCAACCTTTGCGATGAGCGCTTTGAAATCGTCGGCCATCGCCTCTGCCCTTCAGCTGGCCGCGGGCATCGACGTCGCGCGCCGCGCCGCAGATTTCTGCCGGCGCCGTCCGGTCTTCGTGTTCCAGGCGTCGGCGATATCGATAAAGTTCTTGAGCATCAGGTGACCGTGCTCCGACGCAATGCTTTCAGGATGAAATTGCACCCCGTGAACCGGGAGGGTCGAATGCATCAGCCCCATGACCAGGCCGTCGCTGGTTTCGGCATTGATGCCCAGTTCGCGCGGCATAGTGGCGCGTTCGACCACCAATGAGTGATACCGCGTCCCCTTCAGTGGACCATTAATACCGCGAAAAACTCCGCTGCCAGTATGTTTGATTTCGAAAACTTTGCCATGGGCTGGCATGGCGCGCACCACCTTGCCGCCGAAAGCCTGACCAACCGCCTGGTGCCCGAGACAGACGCCGAGAATAGGGATAGTGGGCGCTGCCTTGGCGATAAGGTCGAGGCAAATGCCGGCTTCGTTCGGTGTGCACGGGCCAGGCGAAAGAACGATTGCGTCAGGCGACGCGGCGAGAACATCGGCGACAGAAATTTTGTCGTTGCGATGCACGACAACATCCACACCCAGCCTGCCCAGATAGTGGAACAGGTTGAAGGTAAAGCTGTCGTAATTATCGATCAGGACGATCATGTTTCACCGGTTTGCCAAGGGTTTACGGTGCGACCCGAAGGGGGTCAAGCAGCCCTCGCGTCCGGTGGTTACTGCCCGCGTTTGGCGGCGCTGGCAAAGCGGCGAGCTTCCTCGGCGGCCCGAAACAAGGCCTTTGCCTTGTTGATGCATTCCTGCTGCTCGAGATCCGGATTGCTGTCCGCTACGATGCCGGCTCCCGCCTGCACGTACATTTTACCGTCTTTCACCAGTGCCGTTCGCAGCACGATGCAGGTATCCATCTCGCCGGCGGCGGAGAAATAGCCGACGCAACCCGCGTAAAGTCCGCGCTTTTCTTTTTCCAGCTCGTCGATGATCTGCATCGCGCGCACTTTCGGCGCGCCTGAAACGGTGCCGGCAGGGAAACCGGCAGCCAGCGCATCCAGGGCATCTCGCTTGTCTGCAAGCTTGCCTTCAACATTCGAGACAATGTGCATCACATGGCTGTAGCGCTCGACGAAAAATTGGTCGGTGACTTTAACCGTACCGATTGCAGCAATTCGGCCGACATCGTTGCGGCCTAGATCGAGCAGCATCAAGTGTTCCGCGCGCTCTTTTGGATCAGCAAGCAGCTCTGCTTCCAGCGCCTTATCCTCCTTGGGCGTGGCGCCACGTGGCCGCGTACCGGCGATCGGCCGGATGGTGACGACAGAGTTCGAAACCTTCACCAGAATTTCCGGACTTGAACCGGCGATTGCGAAACCGCCGAAGTCGAGAAAATAGAGATACGGCGAGGGGTTGGTTCGCCGCAGCGCGCGGTAGAGCGAGAACGGCGGCAATGTGAAAGGCGCCTCAAAGCGCTGCGCCAGGACGATCTGGAACGCATCTCCGGCGAAAATGTAGTCCTTGGCCCGCCGCACCATGGTTTGGAATTCTTCCGGCGTAGTGTTGGATTTGGCAGGCACATCGATTGGGCTCGCGTCGTGCTCGGATAGAGACTTGTCCAGCGGCCTGTCGAGGGTCTCAATGACGCGCGCGAGACGCTCGACGGCGCGGGCCAAAGCCGCTTTGGCATCGAGGCCTTTTTCGGATCGTACGGGTGTGATGACCGTAATCGAATCCATGACCGCGTCGAAAACAATAACAAGTGTCGGGCGCACCAGCACCGCATCTGGAATGCCAACCGAGTCGGGATTGGGCGGAGGCAGCTCCTCCATAAGCCGCACCATGTCGTAGCCGAGATAGCCGAATACCCCGGCGGCCATCGGCGGCAACTCTTCCGGCAACGCGATACGGCTCTCCGAAATGAGCGAACGAAGTGCCTGCAAAGGCGGTTCGGGGCACGGGGCGAATGTGTCGGTCGAACTTCGCGCCGACCGATTGACTTCCGCCTTACCTGCGATCGCGCGCCAGATCAGGTCTGGCTCCAGACCGATGACCGAATAACGACCGCGGACTGCGCCATCTTCCACCGACTCGAGCAGAAAGCTCATCGGCTTGTTGCCTAGCTTCAAAAAGGCCGAAACCGGCGTTTCCAAATCGGCAACGAGCGTGGTCCACACCACCTGCGCTTTGCCCCGCCCGTAGCGTTCGGCAAAGGCGATTTCCGACGGCTCAATCTGCATGGGATGGCTTTTATTGTTGCGTCCCGCCGCCGACGACCTGATTCAATGCCGACTGATTGACAGTGACGCCGAGATCGTTTTCCAGCCGCACGACGTATTCGCCGACAATATCGTCGGTATAGGAACTTTGCAGCGTCTTAGCGATCGCCTGGCCTTGCTGCGAGTTCGCGTCGAACGCCGGATCGATGATGTCGGTTACGCGGAAAACGAAGCGGTCGGTCTCCTTGTCCCCCTCGCTGTTGCCGACCGCAGATTTTGGCGTGCGGAAGGCTGCGTCAACGACCTTTAACGGCACAAAGCCTCCAGACCTGCCGCGTTGGAGATCCTTCGCCGTTTCAACCTTGAGGCCGGCTTCGCCGGCCGTTTGAGCAAATGCGGCGCCGGCGTTAAGCTTGCCGACGAGGTCGTCCGCTTTCGCCTGTAACCGTTTTGCAATCTCGTCATCCCGCCAGCGAGCCGCGACCTGATCCTTTATTTCGTCGAGCGATCGTTCGCGCGATGGCGTGACGCCAGTGACATCGAAATATAGGTAGCCACCGTTAGGCAATTGCAAGGCTTCGGTATCAATTCCAACGTCGCTCGCAAACACGGCGTTGATCACGTTCGGCGTTTGCGTCAGTTCGGCAATCGGCTTGCCGTCCGGCGCGCGCCCGGATCGGTCGACGGCCTCGATGGTGACAGCCTTAAGGCCAAGCTTCTTGGCGGTTTCGGCTAACGTCGAGCCGGCGGCGCGTTCATCTTCAACCTTGTCGCGAAGACTTCCGATCTCACTTTTTGTACGGCTGTCCGCCATTTCGCGTTTGATCTGCGCGGACACCTGTTCGTAGGTCTTTTCTTCGCCCGGTTCGATCTGGCTCACTTGCAGAAGTACCGTGCCAAAACGTCCTTTCACCGGCGAGCTCGTCTCGCCTTCCTTAAGTGCGAAAGCGGCATCAGCAACCGCGGGATCGATGATCTCGGATTTTGTTACCGTACCGAGGTCGGTGTCCGGCAGGCTGACACCACGCTCTTTGGCAATGTCATCGAAACTCGCGCCTTTGGCGATACGCTCGCGCGCGGCGGCCGCATCATCCGCGTTCGGGAAGACAATCTGGCGCAAGGCACGTTTTTCAGGTTTGCCGTAGCTCGATTTCCGCTGCTCATAGTAGGCTTTGGCATCGGCGTCGTTGACAGCGTCCGGTTTGGCGAGGTCCGCGGGTGCGAGCGCGAGCAGGGTGATTTTGCGGTATTCGGGCGCCCGGAATGTAGCCTTGCGCTCCTCGAAATATTTACCCAGGACCTCTGGCGTTGGCGCGGCAATCTCACCCGCTTGTGCCGGGCCCAATGCCACATATTCGATGTTCCGCTTCTCGTTCTGATACTGGTTGAGGGCGGTCATCGCGGTTGCAGGAACCTTCAGATCGCCCGTAATGCTTTGCGTGATCTGCCTACGGAGCATCGCGCGGCGCTGGTCTTCGATGAAGCGGCTTTCGGTGAAGCCGGCTTGCCGGATGAGCTGCTCGAAACGCGCGCGATCGAATTGGCCAGTAATTCCTCGGAATGCCGGATCATTGGTCACGCGGCGAGCGATCTCGGCGTCGGCAAGACCGAGGCGGAGTTGTCTCGCCCGCTCGTCCATGGCGGTTTCTGCGATCAGCTGGCCAAGCAGTTGTCGATCGAACCCGCGTGCGCGTGCTTCATCGGGCGTTATCGGTCGGCCAACCTGACGGCCGATTTGCTGCAGGCGATCGTTGTAAAATTGACGAAATTGCTCGATCGAAATTTCAGTTCCGCCGATCGTTGCCACCGCATTGCGGCCAAAGCCCCGGAAAATGTCGCCGATACCCCAGATCGCGAAACTGATGACAAGGAAACCCATGATGGCGGCCATGATGGCCTTGCCGAGCCAGGTCGAAGAGGCTTTGTGAAGACCGCGAAGCATGCGTACGTCGTTTCGTGACTATCGGCTGATCTGAGTGGGTCGCTTGTGTAGCCCAAGCGCGGCGGGCGCACCATAGTCAGCGAGCCAACTCATTGCAACTCAAGAAGGATCAGCTTCCGGACACTGGGATGCTGGTATTGCCGTTGCCGGTCTGATAACCGCACAGCGGAGAGGATTTTGCATGGCGGCGGCCAAGTTAACCCCGCTGGTTGCGGGCAATTGGAAAATGAATGGGCTTGCTGCCTCGCGCGGTGAGCTGGCCAAGATGATCGCTGGGGCCGGAGTATTGGCCGGCAAAGTTGATTTGATGGTGTGTCCGCCAGCGACGCTGATCGCAAGTTTTTCCGAAGCGGCGCGCGGCTCGGTCATAGCGATTGGAGCGCAAGATTGCCATCCGGCGGTCGTGGGCGCTCACACGGGAGATATTTCGGCGGAGATGTTGGCCGACGCTGGTGCGCGCGCCGTAATCGTTGGCCATTCGGAGCGGCGTAGCGACCATCATGAAACCGACGCGCAAGTTCGCGCCAAGGCTCAGGCAGCTTGGCGGGCGGGCCTAACGGCAATCGTTTGCGTCGGCGAGCAGCGGGTTGAACGAGAGGCTGGCAAAACCCTGGATGTCGTAGCCCGGCAGCTCGATGGTTCCCTGCCGGACGGAGCGACAACGACAAAATTGGTCATTGCGTATGAGCCGGTCTGGGCAATCGGGACGGGTCTCACGCCCACGCCGGCCAATGTCGCTGAGGTGCATGCTTTTATTCGCAAGCGATTGGGCGCGCGTTTTGGCAGTGGAGGGGGAACCATCCGCATCCTTTATGGCGGGTCGGTGAAGCCAGACAATGCCCGCGAACTCTTGACGGTGGCCGATGTGAACGGCGCCCTGGTCGGCGGGGCCAGCCTGCGGGCCGACGATTTCCTAGGTATTGCGGCTGTTTACCGCTAACGGCGCCAAGGGTGGAAAAAGATATGCCGATCGTGTAGAGACCGCACCGAATTCCTATATGGCCGGTAGCGCCATCCGGGCGGATCGCCCGGACTAGCTGGATTTGAACGGATAGTGGCTCGATGCAGCACGTAATCATCGTCATCCACCTGATGCTGGTTCTGGCCCTTATTGGGGTTGTGCTGTTGCAACGTTCCGAAGGCGGCGGTCTAGGCATCGGGTCGACCGGCGGATTCATGACCAGCCGTGGAACCGCCAACGTACTGACGCGTGCAACGGCGATTTTGGCGGGGCTATTTTTCGTGACCAGCCTGCTGCTGTCGATCCTTGCGGGCATCAACCGCAAACCGACGTCGATCCTGCAAAGTGGGCAGAGCACCCCGGCCGCACCGGCTGCGCCCACCCCGCTTGGTGGCGGTGGCGGCGGCCTACTCAATCAACTGCAGGGCGGTCAGGCGCCCGCAACGCCTGCGGCTCCAGCCGCACCGTCAGGACCGCAGGTGCCGCAGTCGAGGTGACAACAAAGGGAAGGGCCGGGAAATCCGGCCCTTCCGCATTATGGACCGGTTGAATTGGAAGTTTGGAACCGAGGCAGCGTAAAAAAATTGTGATGCAAGTCTTTGCAAAATCGCAGGCTTACCGGACTACACACAGTCGCAGGGCGGCTCTGTGCTTTTCGCGCTCGTCGAATCGATTCGCGGAGGCTAAAGGTTAGGTCCCATGGCGCGGTACATTTTCATCACCGGCGGCGTGGTTTCCTCACTCGGTAAGGGTCTTGCCTCCGCAGCGCTTGGTGCGCTTCTCCAGGCCCGCGGCTACAAAGTCCGCCTCCGCAAGCTCGATCCCTATCTCAACGTCGATCCTGGAACGATGTCGCCTTACCAGCACGGCGAGGTCTTTGTTACGGACGACGGTGCCGAGACCGATCTTGACCTTGGCCACTATGAGCGTTTCACGGGCCGTCCGGCTACGCGTCACGACAACATCACCACGGGTCGCATCTATCAGGACATCCTCACGCGCGAGCGACGTGGCGACTATCTCGGCGCCACGATCCAGGTGATCCCCCACGTCACCAATGCCATCAAGGATTTTATCCGTGAGGGAAACGACGATTTTGATTTCGTGCTATGCGAAATCGGCGGCACAGTCGGCGATATTGAAGGTCTGCCGTTCTTCGAGGCGATCCGGCAATTAGGTAACGATCTGCCGCGCCGGCACGCAATTTACATCCATCTAACGCTCATGCCGTTCATCCCGAGTGCGGGCGAGCTCAAGACCAAGCCGACCCAGCATTCGGTGAAGGAACTGCGCTCTATCGGTATCCAGCCGGACATTTTGCTTTGCCGCACCGATCGTCCGATTCCGGAAAGCGAGCGGCGCAAGCTCGCGTTGTTCTGCAACGTGCGTGAAAGCGCGGTGATTGAAGCGCGCGACGTCGATAATATTTATGCGGTGCCTGAAGCTTACTCGGCGGAAGGGCTCGACGCCGAAGTGTTGTCGGCCTTCGGAATTGAGCCGCGCCAGCCGCCGGACCTTGATCGCTGGCGCCTGATCAACGAGCGCATCCGTAATCCCGAGGGCGACGTCACCATAGCGATCGTTGGCAAGTACACCGGCATGAAGGATGCCTACAAATCGCTGATTGAGGCGCTCTCGCACGGGGGCATCGCGAATAAGGTAAAGGTCAAACTCGACTGGATAGAATCGGAAGTATTCGAGAGCGAAGACCCGACACCGTTTCTCGAGCATGTGAACGGCATTCTCGTGCCAGGCGGGTTCGGCCAGCGCGGAGCCGAAGGCAAGATCAAAGCCGCGCAATTCGCGCGTGAGCGCCACGTTCCGTATTTCGGCATATGTTTCGGGATGCAGATGGCGGTGCTGGAAGCGGCGCGCAATCTCTGCGGGATCGAGAATGCAAACTCCACAGAGTTCGGTCCAACACGGGAACCGGTGGTCGGGTTAATGACCGAGTGGTTGAAGGGTAACGAGCTTCAGAAGCGTTCCGCGGCCGGCGATCTTGGTGGCACAATGCGGCTTGGCGCCTATGACGCGTTGCTCGCGCGTGGCAGCCGGGTCTCCCAGATCTATAGCACGACCGAAATTTCGGAGCGTCACCGTCATCGCTATGAGGTCAATACGGCGTACAAGGGACGACTCGAACAGCGTGGCATGCGTTTTTCCGGAATGTCGCCGGATGGAATCCTGCCGGAGATTGTCGAATATGACGACCACCCGTGGTTCATCGGTGTGCAGTTTCATCCGGAGCTGAAATCGCGGCCGTTTGAGCCGCATCCACTATTCTCGTCGTTCATCGGTGCGGCGGTTGAGCGGAGTCGCCTGGTTTAGTGCTGAAATAATGTCCCGCGGACTCGATCACATTGTTCACGCCGTGCGCAATCTTGATGCCGCGGTTGAGCTTTACCGAAATCTTGGCTTTCAGGTCGGCGCGCGCAACCGGCATCCCGCGGAGTGGGGGACGCAAAACCACGTTGTTCAGCTGCCCGGCACATACATTGAGTTGTTGTCGATAGCGGATATGAGCCGAATTGTGCCGCACGCGAAGAGGCATTTTTCGTTCGGTGCTTTCAATCGCGACTTTCTCGCACGCGGAGAAGGTCTGTCGATGCTGGTACTTGCAGGTGCGGGCGTAAGCGACGCCGACAGGTTCCGCTCGGGCGGCATCGGAGATTTTGCTCCTTACGAACTCAGACGCGAGGCCAAGCGTGCGGACGGATCGCAGATCAGGCTTGCGTTCACTCTCGTTTTTGCGAGCGACCCGCGCGCGCCGGAGATCGGGTTTTTTACGAATTTGCATCACAATCCGGAAAATTTCTGGAACGCGGCGTTTCAGGTCCACGACAATACGGCGACAGGTGTAGCCGGCGTCGTCCTGGTCGCGCAGGATCCGAATAACCATGCCGACTTTCTTTCAGTGTTTGCGGACACGAGATACGCACAAACTCCGGATGGGTTGGTGATCAGAACACCGCGTGGCGAGATCGAAGTGGTGTCGCCCGACAGTTTCTTGAGACGCTACGGGGTCAAAGCACCCGTTGTTGCACGCGGCGCGCGCCTGGCGGCGATCCGTTTTACGGTCGCTCAGCCTAGCCGCCTGCAGGCTGTGCCAGAACTGGCCGGGATGGCAGGACTTTATGTCGGAAACGCCGCCGTGATCGGCTCTGAGGATGCAATGGGCGCCGTATTGATATTCGAACCGGCAAAGGCCCGTTGACCGTGGGCCGCCGCCGTTTCATGGTCCGGCCCGCGGGGATCTAAGCCTTGGATCAAAAGCCGAACTCGACCGTCGCGATCGGAGCTGTGCGCGTTGGCAATGAACTGCCGTTGGCGGTCATTGCCGGGCCGTGCGTTTTGGAAAGCAAGGCACATGCGCTCGAAATGGCGACGGCGCTCAAGGAAATCGCCACACGTGTCGGAATTGGCCTTATCTACAAAACGTCTTTCGACAAGGCCAATCGTACCTCGGGAAAGTCAGCGCGCGGCATCGGCCTCGAGAAAGCGCTCCCGATCTTTTCGGAAATTCGCGAGCAGCTGAAGGTGCCGGTGCTGACCGACGTACACGAACCCGAGCAGTGCGCGCGCGTAGCGTCCGCAGTAGACGTCTTGCAAATTCCAGCTTTTCTCTGCCGGCAAACGGACCTGCTCCTTGCCGCTGCCAAAACCGGCAAAGTTGTCAATGTAAAGAAAGGCCAGTTCTTGGCGCCGTGGGATATGCAAAACGCCGTTGAGAAGCTCACGGGCGCGGGTAACCGCAACGTACTAGTGACCGAACGGGGCGTATCCTTTGGTTACAACACACTCGTTTCCGATATGCGCGCGCTACCGATCCTCAAAAAAACTACACAGGCGCCGGTCATATTTGACGCGACCCACTCGGTGCAACAGCCTGGAGGGCGCGGCGACAAGTCCGGAGGCGAGCGGGAGTTTGTTCCGGTGCTCGCGCGAGCAGCGGTAGCGGTCGGCGTGGCTGGTGTGTTCATCGAGACGCATCAGGACCCGGACAAGGCGCCGTCCGACGGACCCAATATGCTACCCCTGAAAGACATGGAACTGCTTCTGCGCGCGCTGGTCGATTTCGACCGGGTGGCGAAGCGCTAAACGGCGCGGCGTTTGCACTCAATGGGCCGCGTCCTCAATCTTATGGCTTTCGTGATCTTTGCGACGACGCTGTTCATGCGCTCGGTCGATCCGGTTATTCCGCAAATCGCACAAGGCTTGAATGTAGCGCCAACGACGGCAGCGTTGTTGTCGACCGGGTTCACTTTGCCCTATGCGTTGATTCAACCGGTACTCGGCGCGCTTGCCGACATGTTCAGCAAGACGCGATTGATCGCGCTTTGCATGCTGATCGTCGGCATCACAACGATCGCGTGCGGTCTTGTGACGAATTTTGAAACCCTGATGGTGCTTCGCATGCTGGCTGGCATTACCGCCGGCGGTGTGTTT
>Ga0187779_10001780_pt1 | contig 13431 bp, 12 predicted proteins | sample 1015_Q2_SP10_10__FD_132435 | JGI IMG/M metagenome (GOLD analysis project Ga0187779, IMG submission 132435) | Tropical peat soil microbial communities from peatlands in Department of Meta, Colombia - 1015_Q2_SP10_10_MG | ecosystem: Environmental > Terrestrial > Soil > Wetlands > Peat | place... | reverse complement strand
TTGCACATCGCCCGCTACGGCGGTGCACGCGAGCGCCTCGACGCCGCGCGCAAGCTCGCTCGCGCCTTGGCCGACCCGGGCATTGCTCAGGACGAAACGGACGGGCTGCTGCGGCGCGAGTTTGCCCGCATCGCGCAGCAGACCGACAGCTCCATCTACCACGACGATCTCGCCATCCCGAACGACCCGGTGTACTTCCATCAGTTCGCCGAGCACGCACGCTTGAACGGCCTCGCGTTCGTCTCCGAAGCGAAGCTCTTCAATTCCTCAGGGCTGGGCCTCGCGCCTTCCATGCAGAACCTCATCGCCGGGCTCGAACGACTCGAGCGCGAGCAATATCTCGACTTTGCATGCCTCCGACGTTTTCGACAAAGCGTGCTATGCCGCGCAAGGGCCGGCGACGCGTTCGCGCTTGCCCCCGAGCGCGTAGCGAGCATGCACGTGGCTGCTTCGCACTCGCTGATGGGCGCCGCGCAAAGGGGAAAGCCGCTGTTCAATCCGGCCCGGCTCACGCTCGATCCCACCGACGCGCAGAGGCTTCATGCGGTGCTCGCGCGCTTGCTCGAAATCGCCCCCCGTGCGGTACCGGTCGCGGAGATCGAAGCGGGGCTCGCCGCGAACCGAAGCGCAGCGCCTGGCGCGCCTGCGCGCTCGGTCGCCACTCTGCTGACCCAGGCATGCCTTGCCGACGAGGTCCAGCTTCACGTCCATCCGCCACGACTCTCCGAGATCCCCGCCGAGCGTCCGCTCGCAAGCCGCGTCGCGCGTTGGCAAGCACGCCACGGCAAGACGATGACCAATTTGTGTCACGAGTCGCTGCAGATTCCGGAAGGCCTGCCGCGCGCGCTGCTCGTGTTGCTCGACGGAACGCGCGACGGCGCTGCGCTGGATGCCACCCTCGGGTCGGCGATCGAACTCGAAGTCATGGCAGCACGCCGCCGTCGCATCGACGGCTATGTGCGACAATTCGGGCGGCTCGGATTGCTGCTGAGCTGAGCACCGCAGAGGAGAGCAGGCCATGACGACGCACAACAAGGCCGCGATCGTGACCGGCGCCGGAACCGGCATCGGCAAGGCGGTTGCGCTCGCCTTGCTGCGCGACGGCTATCGGGTGGCGCTCGCGGGCCGGCGCAGGGAGCCGCTCGAGGCGACCCTCGCCGAGGCCGGCGTCGCAACCGGCCGCGCGCTCGCCGTACCCACCGACGTGAGCGACCCTGAGTCCGTCCGCGCGCTGTTCGCGCGGGTGCGCGATGGGTTCGGGCGCCTCGATCTGCTGTTCAACAACGCCGGGGTCAATGCGCCAGGCATCAGCCTGGAGGACCTCAGCGTCGAACAATGGCGCAATGTCGTCGACATCAACCTGAGCGGCGTATTTCTGTGCATCCAGGAAGCTTTCAAGCTGATGAAGACCCAGGATCCCCGCGGCGGCCGGATCATCAATAACGGCTCGATCTCGGCGCACGCACCGCGTCCCAACTCGGCACCCTACACGGCGACCAAGCACGCGATTACCGGATTGACGAAATCAGCCTCGCTTGACGGGCGCAAGTACGACATCGCCTGCGGGCAGATCGATATCGGAAACGCCGCTACAGAAATGGCGGCAAGAATGGCCAAGGGTGTGCCGCAGGCCAACGGCACCGTCGCTGTCGAGCCGCTGATGGACGTGCAGCACGTCGCGAGTGCGGTGCTCTATATGGCGAGTCTGCCGCTGGAGTCCAACGTGCAGTTTCTCACCGTAATGGCGACAAAGATGCCCTTCGTCGGCAGAGGCTAGCTATTGGCCGTGATCGGTGCCGGGGCCGATCGGGCACTGCGGTATCAATCCCCAGGAAGCTCCGCAGTACCTCGCGCGCGCCGACTGCTCGCAAGCTGGCCGATCGAACATTGCCTCACGTGCACAGCGCTTGAGAGCATCGTTCAGGCTCTGAAGCGGGTCTACCCGCACGGCCACCTCCACCGGCCGCTGCGGTGCCGCCGCGCGCGGCGCAGGCTCGGGCGGGGTCGCCGGTGCGGCTTCCACCGGCGCAGGCGTCGTTACCGGATCAGCGGGGGCGGTCTTACGCACGCGCTGTTGTGGGGGCTTCGGTAACAAGGGCTCGGACTCGATCTGCAAGGGAGGGTTCGACGCAGGAGCCACGGCCGCGGGCGCCACGGCTTCGGGCTGAGTTTTGGCCACCGGTGCGCGAGGCTGCGCTTCATCCGTGGCGGCGGGCACCTCGCGACGCGCCGCAAGCATGCCGAGAACGAGCACCACGCCGAGCGCGGCAGCCGTCCCCGTGAAAAGCCAAAACACGTGCGGTCCGCGCGTCGCGACGGTGCTGCGCACCGGTGTCCTTCTGTGTTCGACCGCCGGTTTGAGCGGCTGGTCGCCGCGCACGACTGACAGCTTGCGTTGCGTCCTACCCGGCTTAGGCGCGAAGCGCGGCTGGCTGACCGACGGCGCGCCGACGGCAGCGAGCAACAGCGGCTGCGTGACCGTCGCAGCAAAGGCTCGCTTCCGCGCGGCGGCGCAGTCTTTGCACAGCTTCTTCCCGAGCGGCGCTTCGCAGCCGCAAATGCGGCATTTCATAGGCATTCTCCAACGTGCGCGGCGTGAACAGACCCGACCCGCGCGAGCCCTCCCTTGGGCGCATACGGCTATGATAATGGCATAGAAGCGCTTTGTGGTTGCGATGGAAGCGCTTGTGCACCACAGTGGTGTCATCCAGCTTCAGGTACAACGCTTGCCGCGCACGGCGGCGGTCGTGGAACCGGGGCGGCCGCGTCAGCGGTCGGCACGATTGCCGCGTGCGCTTTCGGCCAATGCAGCCTTGATCGAGCCGGTGCGCCGGCCGGTCGTTGCGGCTCCACGTTGGGGGTGGTCTCCGGCGGCGGCTCGCTGTCCGGCTGCTCCTCGGGCACCTCGATGCCCTGGGGCTGCCCTTCTGGTTGCGGGGCTGCGCCCGACGGAGCGAGCTCCAGTGGGTTGCGCTGCCATACGAGCCTCGGCTCGGCGAGCACGAGCAGGAGCACAACGAGCTGGGCAACGAGGTAGGGCAGGAGAGCGCGCACCAGTCGACGCGTGGATAGCGGGCGCTGCAGCCGATTGCGCACCATCAATACCGCGTATCCGAACGGCGGCACGAGGAAGCTCGCCTGCAGCACGAGCAGTGTCAGCACCGCGACCCAGGTGACGTTCTGCACCAGCGTAAGCAGCGGCGGCATGACGACGGGAACGACGACGAAGATCATCTCGAAGGCATCGAGCACGAGCGCGCAGAGCGCCAGCACGAGCAGGACGAGGACGAGCGACGGATACTCGCCCCAGGATAGGTGCGACAGCACGGCGCCGATCCAGCGGTCGGTATCGTATGCACGAAGCACGAGCGTGAACACCGTCGCTGCCATCAGCAAGGCGAACAGCGCACCGGTGATGGCGATCGTGTCGCGCAGAACGTCACGCAGCACGTCGACGGTCAGCGTGCGTGTCGCGAGTCCGCAGGCGAATAGCGCCACGCCGCCCGCCGCCGCGGCCTCGACGGCGTACAGATAACCGAGGGCCACGCCTCCGAGAAGCGCGACGATGAAGCCTACCGTGAGCACGGCGACGAACCAGTCGCGCCGACCCGGCGGCGGGGTCGAGAGCGCCGCGCGACGCGGCTCGCGCCGCTCCAGCAACCAGGTGACCGCAGTGGCAAACAGGAGCAGCAGCCCCGCTGGGACCAGTGCACCAACGAAGACGTCCTGCGTGTTGATGATGCGCAGCGACTCTCCCGTGATGTTGAGTGCTTCGGTGTGTGCCCGCATCATTGCATCGCCGAGCAGGATCAGCACCAGCGATGGCGGCACGACGACCCCCAGCGTGCTCGCCATGCAAATGATCGCCGCGCTGCGCTCCCCGGGCATCCCCGCCGCATCGAGCCTCGGCTGGATCACGCGCGAGAGCGTCGCCACGCTGGCGCCCACCGATCCGTTCATCGGTGCGAGCAGCACGCCGAGGCCGAGGCCTGCGAGCGGTCCGCCTGCGCCGGTGCGCGCCAGCGCCCGGCTGCCCACGCGGAAAATCATCTGCGCCAGCGGCAAGTGATTGAGGAGCGCTCCCATCAGCGCGTAGAGCGGAAGCGCCTGGAGCAGGTCGTTCTCGAGCAGACCGATGAGCCGGGCTGGAATGGCCGTGAACAGCGCCACTGAAAGCGGGCCGAGCGCGATGCCTGCTACGGAGAAGACGAGGGCGACGCCGATGAGGACGATCCACGCCGGCAGCCCGGTCAGGACCAGAACGCCGGCCACGACCGCCAGCATCCACACGCCAGCGGACGGCATCAGCGCGACTCCGGTTTCGGGCGCAGGCAATCCAGAAGGGCTTGCAGCAGCACGAGCAGCGCCAGCAGGAACAGCGCGAGCTTGAGTACGAAGTAGCCCGGGTTGAACGTTTCCGGGAATGCCTCCAACTGCCTCACCGATTGCACCACGACCGGCCAGCTCGCGTAGATGATGAATGCCGCCCACGGCACGAGCGCGCACAGGGAGGCGCCGCGGGCGAGCCGCTCCCGCGTCACCGCGCTGTAGCGTTGCGCGAGCGAGTCGGCCGCGAGGTGCGTCCGGTGTCGCGACGCATACGTGACCGCGAGCGACACGTAGAGCGCGAACAATATCTGCGCGAGATCGTTCGCCTCGCGCGAGTAGGCCTGGATGAGGTCACGCAACGGCCATTGCAGGAACAGCAGCAGCGACAGCGGAAGCACGAGGACCGCGCCAGCGCCAAGGAGCAGCCCGATCAGCCGGTCCAGAGTCGCGAGCGCACGTGCGAGCATGACCGCGGTGGTGGGCTGGAGCGCGACGCGCGCTATACTGGGCGGTGAGGCTTTCGATGAACGCCCGTTATCGGCGATTGATCAAGCGCGCGGCATGGGTCGCCATCGCGCTTCTCGGTCTCGGCTTCTCGCTCGCGGTCGGCGCGGACTGAGCGCGGCGGCCCGCTAAGGTGTCGCGGCGCGCCCCGCCCTACTGTCCGTGGTCGACAGGAGGGCCGCCCGGGCACTGCGGCACCTTGCCCCAGTATCCGTCGCAGTAGTGGGCCCGGGTGCGTTGCTGGCACCCCACGCGCGCGAAGAAACTTTCCTTCGCGCATTGGGCCATCTCGTCCGCGTACATCTGCCAGCGATCGACTTGCGCCGTCACAGTCGGGGTCGGCGGCGAAGCCTTGCGCGTCGCGGGCGCCGGAGTCGCAGCAGGCGCAGCCGGTGTCGGCTGGGCGGGCATCGTCTGCACGGGCTGTGCCGGCGCGGTCTTTGGCGCCGTTTTGGCGACGGAGGTCTTAGGCTGAACCCCCACGGTCGTCGCAGGCTGTCCCGGGAGCGCCGGCGCGGTCGAAGCTGACGGTGTCGCCGCTGAGGACCCTGCAGGCGGGGAGCTTGCCGCCGCGACGTTCGGTGGCGGCTCCGGAGTTGTTGCGCTCTCCTTGGCCGCTTCCACGGGAGGCGCTGGCGGCGCCTCCGCCTTGGGGGGTTCGGCGGTCGCAGTCACCTGCTTCGATCCTTCGTTCGCAAGCATGCGATAGCCGACGTATCCGGCAATGCCGAGCACAACCACAATCGCTATGCCTGCGATAACCAGGCTGCGAGACGAAGACCGCGCGGGCGCCGCCGGAGCCTCTGTCCCCACAGCCGTCGGCGCGGCGGGCGGGGGAGCGGCAACGGACGCCGCAGGGCGGACCACCGTCTGCACGGGCGGCGTCTGTGGGACGAGGGCCGGGCGCTGACCCGTCGACGCGCTACCCAGCGGAGCGGATGTCGTCGGCCCGATCGCAGAGGACGGCGCGGTCAAACTCAGCACCACGCCGCAATGCACGCAGAACTTTGCGCCCGGCTGATTCTCGTTGCCGCACGCGGTGCACTTCATCAACGATCCCTCCTTCGAGGGGGCTGGCCCCGGCGACACGCTGGAACTCCCGGCGACGACCCCAACAGGCGGCGGCTATTATGGGCCTATCGCCCCCTGGCTGTCACTCGCGCGGGGCGTGCGTGGCCGCGACACGCGAAAACTTTCATCGGGGCACGAGCGCGAGTTCCCAGGTTTCGGCCACGAGCCTCTTCCCGAAGCTGCGATGCCGCTGCGTAGCCACGCGCCGGAACCCCTGCCGTGCATAGAGGCGGCGCGCCGCATGCAGATCGGCCTGTGTCCACAGCGTCAGCCTGCGATAGCCGGCCGCGCGCGCGAAGCGTACGCATTCCTCGACCAGTCGCTCACCGATGCCGAGCCCGCGCGCATGCGGCTCGACGAGCAACAGGCGTAACTTGGCTACGCTGCGCGTCTTGCGTACGAGGAAAACGGACCCGACCGGCTCGCCGGCAAGCTCGGCGATCCAGCAACGTTCCCGCTGCGGATCGAAATGTTCAATGAACTGCGAAGCGATCTCGGCCACGAGTGCCTCGAAGCGCTGGTCGTAGCCATACTCGCGCGCGTACAGCACCCCGTGCCGTTGCACGACCCAGCCGAGGTCGCCCGGCTCCGGAGGACGAAGAACCACAGCGGGCACATCCGAGAATGCTCCGTTCTCGGCGTCCCCCAGAACGCGCTGCACGGTCTTCATGGCCTCGACCAGCCGCGACTGCGCCGGCGCCGCGAGCCGCCCCAGCATCGCCACCGCATCGGCCTGCGAGCGTGCTTCGAGAGGAGAGAAGACCCTGCGTCCCTTCGCGGTCAGCGCGAGGCTCTTGTGTCTCGCATCGGTGGAGCTTCTCGTCTTGCTGATGAGTCGACGCTGCTCGAGGTCGCGCAGGATGCGGCTCAGGTAGCCTTCATCGAGGGCGAGCTTGCCGGCGAGCACTGCTGCCGTCGGCGCCTGCTGCCCGCGCCAGTGCGCCAGCTCGTACAGCACGCGCACTGCGGCGAGGGGAAACGGACTGTCGAGCAGATGCTCGCGGAGCACGCCGATGCGCTGCGTGTAGTAGCGGTTGAAGCCGCGCACCACCGTGGCGCGGCGCTCCACTGCGGTAAGACCGGCGGCCATCGGAGCGGCATCAGAACGCGCGGGCATCATCCATGTAGACGCGCCCATCAATGCCAATGTCAGCTATTTAGTTGCTTTTGTCAACTAATGGCCGGCCGCGTACCAGGCCCGTCGTAGGTCAGGCGATGTGTCGGCGAAAGAAGTCTAGGCTGCGCTCGCGGGCGAGCGCAGCTGCGGCCGGGTTGTAGCTCTTGCGCTGGTCGCAGTTGAAGCCGTGATCGGCATCGTAGAAGAATATCTCCGCCCCGGGGTGCGCGACCGCGAGACGGCGCACTCCGTCGACCGGAATCGCCGCATCGCGCTCGCCGAAGTGCGCTATGACCGGACACAAGGGGCGCTCGTCGATCGCCTCGAGCATGCCGCCGCCGTAGTAGCACGCGGCGCAGGCGAACCCGTTCAGCCGCGCGCTGGCCATCCAGGCGACGAAACCGCCCCAGCAATAGCCGATGATCCCGACGCGGCCGGTCGCAGAGACCGATTCGCGCGCGGCCGCCACGTCCGAGAGGGCCGTGTTGGTCTTGGCACGAGCCTTGAGCTCGCGACCCCGAACGACATCCTCGGGCGCGTAGCCCAACGACACCCCCTTCTGGTAGCGATCGAACAGACCCGGGGCTATCGCTGCGTAGCCGTCAGCCGCATAACTGTCGCAGACCCCGCGGATGTGACTGTTGACGCCAAAGATCTCCTGTACGACCACCAGGCCGCCGCGAGGCCTGCGCCCATCCGGCGGATCGGCGCGATAGGCCTGCAGGTGGAATCCGTCGGCCGCGGCAAGAGTCAACCACTGGCCCATATCTAAACCTCCCTTGATCGGGGTGCCGATGCTCGGCGTGCGGCATTATCGCACCTCTCCCCAACGTCCGTATGCCCGGGTGAGGGCGCCTCGCATGGGATAATTCGCATGCGCGCGACCCGCGCGGGATCTTGCGAGGCAGGCATGAACCAGGAGAAGGTGGCGACGTTCGTGCGGGAGATACTGCGCGAGATCGGCGAGGACCCGGAGCGCGAGGGACTGCTCAAGACGCCGCAGCGCGTCGCCGCCGCGCTGTCCTTCCTCACCTCGGGCTACCGAACCGACCCTGAAAAGCTCGTCAACGGGGCGATCTTCACGCAGCAGACCAACAGCATGGTCATCGTGAAGAACATCGAAGTCTATAGCCTGTGCGAGCACCACATGCTGCCGTTCTTCGGACGCTGCCACATCGGTTACATCCCGACGGGGAAGGTTTTCGGCGTGTCCAAGCTCGCCCGGTTGGTCGACATGTACGCGCGGAGGCTTCAGCTGCAGGAGCGCCTGACCGAGCAGATCTCGCAGGAAATCATGACCTCCATCGGCGCCACCGGCGTGGGCGTCATGGTCGAAGCCCGGCATCTGTGCATGATGATGCGCGGCGTGGAGAAGCAGAACTCGGTGATGGTCACCTCGTCCGTGCTGGGAGCGTTCCGCGAATCGACAGCCACCCGCGAGGAGTTTCTCGCTCTGATCGGCACCCGTCACGTCGACTGAGCCGGGGTGGCCGCCGCCCGCGGTGTTCGGGCAGCCATGCAGACCTTCGCGCACATCCTCGGGCTGACCGCGCCGCTCTTCTTGCTGATCCTGCTCGGGTATTCGCTGACCCGCTGGGGGCGCTGGCCGAAGGCGGTCGCCGATGCGCTCACCCGCTTCGTGTTCTCGGTGGCCATACCCGCGCTTCTGTTCCGGATGATGAACGGCGTCTCGCGCCTGCCTCCCGTGGATGCGCGGCTGCTCGTCGCCTTCTTCGGCGGCTGTCTCGTCGTGTTCGCACTAGGACGACTGATCGCCGGGCGCCTGTTCGCTCTCGATGGCGTGGCGCAATCCGTCTTCGCGCTCGGCGGCATCTTCTCCAACAACGTGCTCCTCGGGGTTCCGCTCGCGCAAGTGACGCTCGGCGAGGCGTCGCTGCCAGCCGTCTCGCTCGTACTGGTCTTCAATTCGCTGCTGCTGTGGACGCTGGTGACGGTGGCAGTCGAATGGGCGCGTCAGCGGGCGATGTCCTGGCCCGCGTACCTGCAGGCGGCCAAAGCGGTGCTGCGCAACCCGGTCGTCGCCAGCATCCTGCTCGGTACGCTGTGGGGGTTTGCCGGGCTGCAGTTCCCTCCCTTCATCGACGAGACGCTCGCGCTGATCAGCCAGGCCGCGGTTCCGCTGTCGCTCATCGCGCTGGGCATGGGCCTCGCCGGGTACGGGATCCGCGAAGGCTGGCGGGTGAGCGCAACGATCACGGCGCTCAAGCTCGCCGTGCAACCGGCCATCGTGTGGCTGCTGGCGCGGGCTCTCGCGCTACCACCGCTCGAGACACAGGCGATCGTCCTGCTCGCCGCGCTCCCGGTGGGGGCCAACGTCTATCTCATGTCGCGACAGTTCGATACGCTCGGCGGCCCGGTTGCTGCGAGCCTCGTCATGTCGACCGTGCTCGCCGCCGCAAGCACGCCCGTCGTGCTGACCCTGGTCGTGCACGCTGGAACGTAGCGCGCAGTGCAGAGGCACGCTCGATGCGGAGCGGGCTGCGGATGGGATAATCGCAGTCGATCGCCAGTCAGCGGAGGGCCGCATGACCGATTCCCTTCGTCGCGTCGCGATTCTCGGCGGCGCGCGCATTCCGTTCGCACGCAGCAACACGGCCTATGCCGAGGCCAGCAATCAGGACATGCTCACGGCAGCGCTCGCTGCGCTGGTCGACAGGTTCGGTCTCCGGGGCGAGACGCTTGGCGAAGTCGCGGCCGGCGCCGTCATCAAGCACTCGCGCGACTGGAATCTCACGCGCGAGTCCACTCAGGGCGCGGGCCTCGATCCCCACACACCTGCCTACGATGTCCAGCGCGCCTGCGGCACGAGCCTTACAACCGCCGTGCAGCTCGCTCAGCGCATCGCTCGCGGCGAGATCGACTGCGCGATCGCGGGCGGCGTGGACACGGTAAGCGACGTACCCATCGTGGCGAGCCGGCGCTTGAGCCGCATCGTGCTTGCGAGCGCGCGCGGCAAGACCATAGGACAGCGCTTGCGCCCCTGGCTCGAGCTGCGCCCGCGCGATCTGAAGCCTTCGGCGCCGGCCGTCGCCGAGCCGCGCACCGGCCTGTCGATGGGCGAACACTGCGAGCTGATGGCCAAGGAATGGAGCGTCGGGCGCACCGAGCAGGACGAGCTCGCCCTGCAGAGCCACGTGAAAGCAGCGGCAGCGTGGCGCGAAGGATTCTATGCGGGCGACGTGGTGCCATACGCCGGCCTCGCCTTCGACAACAACGTGCGCAGCGATACGAGCCTTGCCAAGCTTGCGGCGCTCAAGCCTGTGTACGATCGCAGCGCGGCGGGAACGCTGACCGCGGGCAACAGCACGCCGCTCACCGATGGGGCCTCGTGCGTGCTGCTCGCCTCCGAGGCCTGGGCACGAGCCCGAGGCCTGGAAGCGCAGGCATGGCTCACGCACTCCGCGGTGGCGGCGGTGGACTACGCCGGTCTCGCCGGCCCGCGCGAAGGCTTGCTGATGGCCCCGACCTATGCGGTGCCGGCGATGCTGGACCGTGCGGGCCTCTGTTTGCAGGACTTTGACATCTACGAGATCCACGAAGCGTTCGCCGCGCAGGTCCTGTGCACGCTGAAGGCGTGGCAATCCGAAGCGTACTGCCGCGAGACGTTGAAGCGCGCCGAGCCTCTGGGTGCCATCGACCGCGCGAAGCTCAATCCGAAAGGCGGCAGCGTCGCGCTCGGCCACCCGTTTGCCGCCACGGGCACGCGTATCGTGGCCACGCTCGCAAAGCAGCTTGCGCAGCGCGGCTCGGGACGCGGGCTGATCTCGATCTGCACCGCGGGAGGGATGGGTGTTGTCGCAATCCTCGAGCGGTGAACGCTTGGCGAGAAGCGTGGTCTGATCAGGACGGTCGTTGCGTCGTCAAGCAAGGGGAGTTGCGTGCCGACGGTTTTTCCTCGCCGCGATTTGTAGAATCTGCACACGGATCTGGCAGAGCAGCCAAGTCTAGCCGTCGCCGCAAGCGGACATAACGACCACGGGGGATCGCCATGAGCTTTCAAGATCAGATCCGCTCGATCCGGTTGTCGCTGCGCTTCATCGCTCCGCTCGCGGTAACGTTGGCGCTCCTCGCCTACGCGCTGGTGCCGGTGGTGGATCGCCTCACGCTGCGCTGGTGGATCAACGATCTCGACATGCGCTCGCAGCTCATCGCCAACACGATGCAGGAGCAGCTCGGCGAGTTGGTCGAGGAAGGCCAATCGGCGAAGATCAACTCCCTGTTCATGCGTGCACTGCAGGACGAGCGCCTGTACGCGCTCGCTTTCTGCGACGAGAGGGGGGAGTTGCAGTACGCGACGGCGACCTACCCCGGCTCGCTCGGCTGCCGCCCGCCGGAAGGCTCGGGCCCGGAGCACTCTGTCGTGCGACTGCCTCAGGGTCCTCTGCACGTCGTGACTCGCCCGGTGTACCAGGGCAACGACCAGATCGGCTCTCTGATCCTCGTCCACGACATGAGCTTCGTCGAACGGCGAAGCGCCGACACGCGGCGCTATCTCATCGGCCTGTTCGTCGTGCTCGGCGTGGTCATCTCGCTGGTGACCGTGCTCATCGCGCAGCTGTCGTGGCGGGGCTGGGTCGCGGGCGCGCGCGCCCTGCTGCGCGGCGAGGGCATCGTGCAGCCGTTCTCGCAAACCGGGAGCAACTCGCAGTTGCATCCGCTCGCGAGCGACCTGCGGGCCCTGCTGCGCGATATCGATCTGTCACGGCGCAGCCCCGATCGCAACGCGACCTGGAGCCCGGACATGCTGCGCGGCGTGCTGCGCGAGAAGCTCCTCGGCGACGAGGTGCTCGTCGTCTCTAACCGCGAGCCCTTCCTGCATGTGCACTCGGCCGGCGGCATATCCGTGCGCCGGCCCGCAAGCGGTCTCGTCACTGCATTGGAGCCGGTCATGCGTGCTTGCTCCGGTACGTGGATCGCGCACGGCAGCGGTGACGCCGACCATGAAACGGTCGACAGGCGCGACCGCGTCCGCGTCCCTCCGGAGAAGCCGGCGTACACACTGCGCCGGGTGTGGCTTTCGGTCGAGGAGGAAAAGGGCTACTACTACGGCTTCGCCAATGAAGGCCTGTGGCCGTTGTGCCACATCGCGCACGTGCGCCCTGTCTTCCGCACGCCCGACTGGGAGCAGTACGTGCGCGTGAACCGGCGCTTCGCCCACGCCGTGCGCGACGAGGCCAACACCGACGATCCGGTCGTGCTGCTGCAGGATTACCATTTCGCGCTCCTGCCACGCATGGTGCGGGAACTGCTGCCGAAGGCGACGATCATCACCTTCTGGCACATTCCCTGGCCCAACTCCGAATCCTTCGGCATCTGCCCCTGGCGCGAGGAGCTTCTGGACGGCCTGCTCGGGAGCACGACGCTTGGCTTTCACACGCGCTTCCACTGCCAGAACTTCGTCGAGACGGTCGACCGCTACCTCGAGGCGCGCATCGAACGCGAATCATCCACCATCTCTCACGGCGGACACCTGACCCGCGTCGAGCATTACCCGATCTCCATCCAGTGGCCGCCCGAATGGGTCGATTCGCAGCTCTCCGTGCCGTTGTGCCGGGCGAAGGTGCAGCGCGTCGATCAGCTGCCCGACGACGTGCTGCTCTGCGTCGGCGTCGACCGCCTCGACTACACCAAGGGGATCCTCGAGCGGTTCATGGCGGTCGAGCGCCTGCTCGAGCTCCACCCCGAGCTGATCGGCAGGCTTGTGTTCATACAGATCGCTGCACCTTCGCGCTCGACGCTCGACGAGTACCAGAACTTCGAGGCGAGGGTGCGCGCGCTCTGTGCGCGCGTGAATGCTCGCTTCGGACGCGCCGGCTGGCAGCCGATCCTGCTCAAAGCCGAGCACCACGAACCGCCGATCGTCAACGAGTACTACCGCGCGGCCGACGTCTGCGTCGTGACCAGTCTCCACGACGGCATGAACCTAGTAGCCAAGGAGTTCATCGCCTCGCGCGACGACGAGCAGGGCGTGCTCGTCCTGTCGCAGTTCACCGGCTCCGCCCGCGAGCTGCACGACGCTCTGCTCGTCAACCCCTATCATAACGAGCAGTGTGCGGAGGCGCTGTATCGCGCCGTGACGATGCCCGCCGCCGAGCAGCGCGTGCGCATGCGCAGCATGCGGCGGCTCGTGCAGGAGTTCAACGTGTATCGCTGGGCGGGGGCGATGCTCCTCGACGCCGCACGGCTGCGACAGCGCCAGCGAGTATCGGAACGCATCGACGCGCACCAAGGCATGGTGGATCTCGATCTCAAGTGAAGTACGCGCTTTCCGCCACCGGCCTGCAGCGCATCGAGGCATGTGCGACGAGCGACGCCCTGCTCGCCTTCGACATCGACGGCACTCTCGCCCCCATCGTGGAGCGTCCGCGCGATGCGCGGGTACCCGATGA
>Ga0187779_10001779_pt1 | contig 13436 bp, 10 predicted proteins | sample 1015_Q2_SP10_10__FD_132435 | JGI IMG/M metagenome (GOLD analysis project Ga0187779, IMG submission 132435) | Tropical peat soil microbial communities from peatlands in Department of Meta, Colombia - 1015_Q2_SP10_10_MG | ecosystem: Environmental > Terrestrial > Soil > Wetlands > Peat | place... | reverse complement strand
TCCTGTACGATTTCTGCAGGTGGTTAAGGTACCAGACAGGACGTGTCTGAATCCGGTTCTCATGGAGATGCGCCATAAGCGATTCCCTGTCTTTGCCGTAAACGGCGGCGTCAATCTGGAGGGCATACATCCAGTGATTATTGTCGGCATAGCTGGGCGCGTCAGCGAGATGAAGCCCCGCGATCTGGTCGATTTCCCTTTTGTAGGCCGCGTAAGACGCCCTCTTTGCTTCCAGGTATTCCGGCAACCGTTCCATTTGTGCAACACCGAGTGCCGCCTGTATGTTTGTAAGCCTGAAATTATATCCGATATCATCGTGGATATAACGGATTTCGTCGTCTTTGGCCTGAGTGGTCAAGTATTTGGCACGCTCGGCATATCGAGTTTCATTGGTTACGATCATGCCGCCGCCACCCGTCGTTATGATCTTATTTCCGTTGAAGGAATAGCATCCGATGTCCCCGATCGTCCCTGTATGTTTCCCTGCAAGGATACCTTCCCTATAGAAGGTGCCTAGACTTTCGCTGGCATCTTCGACGACCCTGATATTTCTTTCCCTGCAGAAATCAATAAGGTTGTGCAAAAGCACAGCATTTCCAAAGACATGCACAGGCACTAGGGCAGGGATCCGCCTGTTCGTGCGCTTATTGAATGTATGACCATCGTGGAAGACCGTTTCTTCTTTGATAAATTCTATGGTCTTCTCAATATCCATGTTATAATACTTGTCACAGTCCATGAAGACCGGCTCGCCGCCGAGGTACCGTACGGCATTTACCGGGGCAATGAAGGTTAATGTCGGGAGTATCACCTCGTCACCGGGCTCCACCCCGGCAAGGCGGAGCGAGACCTGGAGCGCGGCTGTGCCGTTGACACATGCCACCGCATATGGGGCGCCCGTATATGCGCATATGCTCTTTTCGAACCTATCAACAAAGGAGCCCGTTGAGGAGACCCATCCCGTGTCGAGGCACTCCTTTACATATTTCCACTCGTTGCCCTCAATGCTGGGTATTGAAAGGGGGATCATTTCAGACATTGTAGTATGCCGGCTTGTATTGGGTACGATGCGCTGCTATCCATTCAATCGTGCCCAGCAGTCCCTGCCGCAAGGTGAATTTCGGCTTCCACCCGGTGTGCTCGGTCAGTTTTTTGTTGTTGCACCTTAATCGCATGACCTCGCTGGTGTCGGGGCGGATTCTTGCATCGTCTGCAACACTGGCGATATCGATATTCATGAGCTCTGCGATCATCCTGAGTAGATCGCCGATCGATATTTCTTCATTCATACCGATATTTGTCACTTCACCGGCGAGCGCTTCACTCTTGAGAATTTCGATGAAGCCGTTCACGGTATCTTTGACAAATGTCAAGTCCCTCGTCGGGGCTGTATTGCCCAGCTTGATCTCCGTCTGGCCGTTCAGTATCTGTGTAATAATCGTCGGGATAACGGCACGCGCCGATTGACGGGGTCCATATGTGTTGAACGGACGGACAATTTTAACAGGCAGATCGAACGAGCGGTAATAACTAAGCGCGAGTTGGTCGGCAGCAATTTTTGATGCCGAGTAAGGTGACTGCCCTACGAGCGGATGCTGCTCATCTATTGGCACATATTGCGCGGTCCCGTAGGTTTCGCTTGTCGATGTGATGAGGACGTTGCCTGCCCCCAGAGTCCTGGCTGCTTCAAGGACATTGTATGTGCCTTCAACGTTCGTTTTGATATAGGCAAGGGGGGAGATATAGGAGTAGGGAATCCCGATCAAAGCTGCGAGATGAATGACCGAATCGCAGCCTTTCATGGCCTTGTGGACAGAGTCGTAGTCGCGGATGTCCCCCGTTACGACCTCAATCTCTTTGAGAATTTCTGTCTCTTCGAGCCATCCCCAATTGTTTCTTGAATTATAACGGACCAATGCCTTAACTTCATATCCCAGCTCTACGGACCGCTCCACAAGATGGGAGCCGATGAAGCCCGCACTTCCTGTGATAAAAATTTTCATGCTCTCTCCCTCTATGCGCTGACCGCCGTCTCTCTTCTAGAAACGATATAGTCCGTTAGTTGATTCGCCTCTTCACACAGGATTTTGGCTGTCTGCCTCAGTTTACTGCGAAGAGGATCTCCCTGCTTAAGATACTGTCGAGCCACGCCGAGAATTTCGCCGATTTCACTTTCACTGGGAAGAGCAGAGAATGGTTCTCTGCCCTCATACCCTATTATTTCCCGCAGGCTCGCCATTTTATGAGAATGGGCTTCTAAAAAAATGCACGGTGTCCCACCGAGTGTGGCCAAAATTGTGGGATGAAACCTGCCGGATACGAATAGGCGGGCATTGGCCAGTATGGCTCCGGCAGTCAATATAGGGGTATTCAAAGGGACCAGGCCTACACCGCTTCTTTTGGCTACCTGCTGGAGAAAACGATCGCCTCCGCAGTTCTCTGTGATGTACACGGGATAACCGAGCTTACGGAGTCCTTCAAGCAGAAGAAGATACGCATCTACAGACCTTTCCTGGTATTCAGCGGCCCATGAGCTGCCTCCCATGCAGATGTAGGGCCTCGAGAAATCCAGCTTGCCGAAATACTTCTCTTCCTCCGGCGGGGGAATGATAAAATCACCGTTGGCGGGTAGATGCGTATCAGGCCCCTCATAGAGCGGATACCAAGTGAAGAGTGCATCTGGAACATAGTGACACTTTACCTCGGGCATTTCTCGTGCAAGGTATTCAAGGGACTGCTTGTCCCGCACTAAAACGGCAGAGCACTTTTTAAGGGATTTTCGTGCGGAGTCAAAATTTCTGCCATTTCGCCCGGTGAAGGGACAGTCTGATATGATTCCATTGACATAGAAGGCCTCTTTGCCCAATCGAACCGCCAATTCTATCATCATGAGATAGAAAAAGAAATCCCTTCTGTAAGGTGTCCGAAAAATACCGCTCCCTTCGCCGTTAATTACAACCGCATCGGCATTGATGACCAACTCATATATTTCCGCCAAGCCTTTCGACGTCGACTTATACCGCAATACATGCTCCGCGCTCTCTATCGGTTCGTCAGTAATGAAATCTTTCGCTCCAAATAACTCTTCGAATTTCAAATACCAATCTGCTACTTTCACTTTGTTTCTCATTCTGACGAGGAAACGGAAGTAGGTTTGGGGCAAAATGGTTCTTACGTAACCGTCTACTGCCTCTGGGGACACGACAGAAATCCCAGGGATGACGCCCGAGATTTCGAACCGCTTGCTCAACAGTTGATGAAGCGCAATGGATTGGCCACGCGCACCCCAATTGAGGGAGTCTCTGAGATCCCCGACCAGTAATGCTTTCAATTTCTTTTCTCCCGCTGATGAACTGTAATACGGCTTTTCACTTGTCATTTCGTCTTCTGGCCATTCAGTAAGAATACAGACACCTTTACGAAGGCATTCTTGACTGAAGCCAACATATCCTCCTCAATCAGTCCAATCAATCTCATACTGATGTAGTAAAGGAAGATGATCCCGATCTTTAGTATAAAGGATATGAGGATATTGTCGGCTGAAACGAGGAGGGACACAAGAACGAAACTTACTGATACAATAGCAAGCTTCAAAATAAAGACCATATTGTATCGAATGGGATAGAGCCTTTGTGCAACAAGGTAGAAGAGTCCGGACGTCATTGTCTGGCTGATATTCAGTGCTATCAGGGCTCCCCATATTTTGAATTTCGGAATGAAAAGGTAGTTCAAAAGGAGACTTACAATCGCAGTAGATCCATTTATATATGCTACATATTTGGTTTTCTTATGTATCAGAATCCCCGTTTCAAAATGGTATCTCGTCCCGAAGATTATCCATGCAAGTATGATCAATGGAATATACCGGGATGCCTGATAGAACTGTTCAGTGGTCATGATCCTTATAATTTCGCTCGAGAAAACAGAGAGACAAAGGCCCGCAGTCCCTATAATCAACAAGTAATAATTCAGAATCAAAGCATAATGTTCTTTTGCATCTTCCTGATGCATAATCTCAAATCTCCGAGGTGAGAAACTTTGCAGAAAAGGAGAGGTGATTAATATGTGGATCGATGTCCCGATCTTATTCGCGATTGTGTAAATCCCCGTCTCAAATGGTGAAAAGAAATAATTGATAAAATACTTGTCGGATTCATTGACCCCCATCCGGAACATATTCGAAAATATCAAAGGAAAAGAAAATTTTATCATGTTCAACGCGAGTTTTTTTGAAAAATGTAAGCCAATTTTTGAAATGATGGGAATAGTTATTATGCTAGCGAATATAACTCTAGTTATTAATAAAGAATAGAAAATGCCCAAGAGTCCTTTCCCCGCATATACAATGAAATATATATTGAACCCAATCAGGAGAAGGAGATTCGAAAGTGAGACAACGACGGTTTTGATCGATTCGTTTTTAACCCGCAGGTACAATAATCCGGTATCAACGAAAAAACCGAATGTGAGCGACATGGTTGCTACTCGAAAATGAATTCTATAAGCACTGCTGTGAAAGAGCATATTTGATAAAAACTCTGAGCAGAAGAGCAAAGAAACAGAAATCGCAATTCCAAACAACCCGACAATGGTATAGAGGGTGGATATGACCAGATTTCCTCCTACATCATCCTGACGGTCATAATAGAATCGAGGCATTGCATTGGCGAAGCCGGAAGCCGCCACAACACCCGCCAACCCCATGGTGACGTCTATCAGTGTCGCCACTCCATAATCTGCCGGCGTAAGGTACCTCGTATAAAGCGGTAAAAGAAGAAAACCGACCGCTTGACCGACAACCGTGCCAATTCCATAAATGCTCGAATGTTTTAATAAAAATTTAATTTCTCTGTTTGCCATGGCGTGTTAATTGAATATTGCATTCAGTAGCTTCCGATAAATAATGAAATGACATCCCCTGATTTGCAGCGAAAAGGAGAAACTCTTCAATATTCTTCAGAAATATTTCGAGTTCCTGCTGATTACGAACAAAGGGGCTTCTCCCCGGGAGCAGCGTCGTGGAGTGAAAAGACATATTCAAAAAACGATACCCTAAACGGCTAAAGTTTTTTGCTAGGCTGATCATCTCTGAGGCGTTACTCATCTCAGGGGACAGCCAGCGAAAGCTCACGACACCCATCCTGTCCAATATGCCCAGGAGATGATAGCGAGACAGAAAACTTCCTGAAATCCATTTTTTTGTTGCATGACACAATTTCATTTTATTTTGCAGGTAACCGATGGTCGGCGGAATTTCCAAAAGGGGCCCCTTAGCTTTCGCGATAAAAATGTCATCTGGATCAAAATAATAGGCGTCGGATCGAGCGTCGCTGAAATCCGGTCCATTATAGGCCGTCCAGTCAACAAAGGGTGTGATTGAAGTGTCAATCCGATACCCTAGATGAGACAGACTTCTCGCAACATTTGGACCAAACCCCCACCTTCCCGTCCTAAAGCAAACAGGAACAATTGAGAATCTTCTTACAACTGAGTCATGAAGAGTCTCAATCTTTTTCTCAACGAGCTTTTGTGACAAGTTACATAGCATTGAGTTCCTGCTGCTGGTTTCTTCTTCAAAAGGAGGGGTGTTCCAGGGATGGCAGTGAGTCCCGATTTCGCATTTCCCCTTTTCATATATATCGAGGAGTATCTTTCTTGATTGGTCACTTTCACTTACAGGATAACTAACCAGGTACGTTGGCCTGGCTCCATATCTATCAAATACATCCTGTAATAGGGGAATCTGATCAATGTTTTCTATGGTATGCCCTTGGGTATCATAACGACCCCAATCATCCTCTTCCGTGTCGATTGTGATAAATACCCTAGTGTTCATGATTCCATCCATCGAGCCGCTACCTAGTTATTCTGCTTTTATTTCCCACAATCACGTAATAAATTGCCCGTCATTTATGCTTAGACGTACATTTCTTCATATTTTATCTTCGTAAATGATCTTCCGTCGGGGTGATAATCGTTCACTCCCAACCCATTTCGTGTCGCTTCCTCGAGGTAATCGTGGGAGAGAACCGCGAGCTTTCTGCTTTTTCTTTCCCTAGCAACAAAGCTGGCCATTACCGAATCGATCGCTACGGGATCTCTCGAGAGAAAGATACTCTTGGGAAATTCGTTGTTGAATGTCTTCCACGGCTGTTTCCCTGGTCCTTCGCCTCGGTCAAACACTCCGAATATGCCATCTGCGATTATGATTCGCGTTTTGTTCTTGATGTGGGGATTCCGGTTGATATCCGTGATTGATTTGTTTAACACTGGCCCATGGAGTGAAACGGGATACGACTCATTGTTACTGAAGCGGACAGTTCCATAATGATTTTTCATAGCTCCTGAATTGACTATGTAAATGTGGTTCGTTAACAGCGGCATATTGATGAGATGCTGCGCTTGTACGATGACCTTGGGATTATAGCACTGCAGTCGCCTTCCTGCCTCGCTGAGTATGGTTTCACGCATCTCTATTTCTGCGCTCCTGTCCGCTGACGCCGGTCCATAGCGTAGCCGATTTTTAATTTTCTCGATGAGCGTCCGGTTGTCCATTCTTTCCACATACTGGACAGGATAGTGGATCGACTTTCGCACGATGTCGTGGTTAATCTCCTTGCACAAATCATATACGTAAATGTTCTGTGGTTTTACCTCGACAATCTCGACTAGTTGTTTGACCACAGCATTTATCAACTGCGGTGACGTGATGGTATACGCCAGCCCGTGGTTGATACTGTTAAAATTCGGTTTTATAGCGATCTTATCTCCGGATTGATAATTTTTTAGGATATCCAACCATGCACTTTTTATGTCTTTTTTGCCTGTCAATTTTATTAGGCCCTCTTCCAAGACCTTATTCAGTTTTTCACTGTCAATAAAATCGAGATAATTGGCGGGCTGAAAGTCTTTCATGATAATATCGGAGCTCTGAACTCTTATAACCCGCGAAGTCTTTTGAGCATGTTCGTCAACGTTACTGTGTTTCCCCATTGCATTCCCCGTCGCTAATCCTTTCTTCGCTCCACTCCCTACTGCTGTATTTTCTTGCTTACGATAACTTGGCCCTGTATCACTGTTACCCAAGCCTCTTCTTGGAATAAAAAAAATGCTTGCCAGAAAAAACAGGAGGGCTTTGTGAAATCTGCGCCGATTCATGATCTGCCATTAACCTCTTGCAAATTTCTAGTGCTCGTTTTCCACGGAACGTGGTACAAATTTATTTACGATTGCCGCCTCGACCTTTGCATCTCTTTCCTTTCTCTTTTTCAGATATTGACGAATGGCGCCGTTCTCAGCCCTTCTCCATGCATTTCCGATCTGCTCATGAGTCATCATCTTCTCCAAATAGAGTCTCCCTTTTTTCAACAATGGACTGCTCCTGACAGAATCATTTTCGATATCTCGAATCGCTTGTGTCATCATGGCAATCCCGAGTTTAACAACTTTTACATAAAGCGTCGCGGGATTATCGTCCATTTCAATGCCAGGACGGCCCTGATAGATGATATTGCCCTCATCGACACCTTCATTCACATAGTGAACAGTTGCGCCAATGTACTCGGGCTGCTCATTGACAAGAGCCCAATGCGTCGTCCAAACCCCTCGATATTCCTGCGCGAGCCCACCGTGAAGGTTTACAACACCCCGCGGAGGAATCGCTAAAATCTCTTTTTTTAACATGGAGGTGCCGCAAACCGCGATGACGTCGGGCTTCAATTTCTTAATCCCTTCAACATATACCGGTCTATTTATAGTTCTGCAACCCTCGGTATAAATGATATTACATGTGTCGCCCGTGAAGAGCCTGACGCCTTCCTCTCCGAAAAATTTTTTGTTTATTTCATCATTCCTGACGCCATACCGTTTTACCTTCCATTTTGCTATTTCTTGATATATTCTTTCCGTCAAAATTCTCGGCTGTACCATGAACTTCAAAGCTTTCGCGATCCGACTCGGTGTATTGACACTTTCCTGTTGTTCCTCGACGACGATTCCCACTACGTTGAATCTTTTCGCGATCTGATTGGCGAAATAGATATCTGAACTGTCTGAACTCACTAGGCAAACGAGTCTCAATTTCATAGGGGCTCTCACCGGTTCTCCGTGTTGCTTTTTATCACACAAGAATAATCTTCGTATTACTGATATTTCATTTTGTAAAGCCAGGGCTGAATGCGCTGGAAATAAATACGTCTCAGGGAGGTCAATACCCCGGGATTTCTTTGAACGCCGAGAATGCAATGGGGACACATTTCAAGCTTTCCTCCATTTTGATGTTTCCTGAAGACCCGATGCTTGTCTTTATTCCAAATCTCGTCGAGGGAATTGCGCACGAGGTTGCCCATAACATAATTATTGATGAATGGACAGGCGACGATATTGCCATACGGATCCACGGTAACCTCATTTCTCTCGACGTAACATTTGTCATGGGGAATTGTACCCTCATAGAGGTTCCGTTCTGACAATACATCGATATTCATCGTAACAATCCCGATTGGCTCCTTCTGATATTTTTCTTTTATTTTCCGGAGACTTTCTTTTACGAGATGAGCGCCTCGTTGATCAACCAATACGGTTTCATCCTGTTTGACGATATACGGAGAAGGCCTTAAGCCGTTGATTGTGGAATGATCAATATATTCGGGCGAAAATTCTCCAACGTACTCGAAGTATATTTCGTCAAATCCTCTTGAACATGCATACTCAACTATCTTATCGAGTACGCTTATGTTGAATTTGGAGACCGTTGTGTTACACATCAATCGGGGAGACTTTGAATCCTTCCGCAGTCTGAGCAGTTTTGTCATCGAATCCTCTACCCGTTGTGAGGCACCTTTCTGCCCTCGGATAAGGTCCTGATATTCTCCCACACCGTCGGTCGAGATGTACAAATAATCAACGCAAGAGACAATTGCACCGGCAATTTCGTCGTCCAAGCCAATCTGGTTCGTCGGCAGGTGAACAATAAATTTTTTTTCGCGAAGATACTGTAATACGGGGATCAACACATCTTTGCGCAGGAGAACATTCCCCCCGAATATTTCTGCGATTCTAACTCCTGCGGCTTCCAGCTTGTCTATGATGTTTTTCCATTCATGGACACCGATTTCCTTCTTTATTTCTTCTTCCGCGGGTCTTTTCCAAGCAGTACACGTTTTGCAATGAGAATTGCAGCGGTAAGTGAGGAAGAGTGTAGCTATATGAGGTTGTACTTGATAAAAGCGCACTTCGCGCTGAGCAATGTCTTTTATGTCTTGATAGACATCCTTAGAGCCTTTCATTATTTTGTTGAGTAAAGCCATATTTTCTCCTTTTGCTATTAATATACTGCTTTACTACATTCAACTTCATTCTCCTGAGCAGAGGGATCACTTTATATTCCAAAAAATATAGACCGCGCGCTCGGAGATTCTCATTGAATATCTCTGTATTAATATACTTTCTCGTATTGTCAGTCCATTTAACCAAGTAGTCATATGTGTGACCGCAGGTATTGTATTCTTTTATCTGAGACTCCTCGAATATTGTTTTTAGGATGTGACTCTCGAGTATTGATCCCGGCGATAAGTCCCTGAATGATTCATCGAAATCTGCGCGGATGGGGTACGCCGTGTTGTTATAGGTTAGATGTAATTCAAACGCGATGGGATAGCCTCCTTTTTTTAATAAAAACAGACTGGCCAGGCCCTGTGGACCGAACCGGTCGCAAATTTCCTTATAGAACCCTTCAGACCCTGGACTACTCGTGATATCTGTTTGTGCTTTCTTTTTCCAACTTCTCTGGGAGACTGAAATCATATCGGCAACATCTGCCTGGCTGCTATCTTTTATCGTTATCTTCTCAATCGATAAATCACCAGCATGATCGGCACGATTAAGCTTGTTTCTCAGGGTTTTTCTGAACTTTTGAGATTTACTGTTTAAAAAGGATGCCCAGTCTGAATCAATAACAATATAGGGGCTCTCGATATTATCTTTGATACCGTAACATATCTTTTTCCTTTCAAGGCACGAAAATAAAATAGCACTAGTACTGCCGTCGCTCTGTATCTTGGTCAATTCAAGAACATCCCAACCGGACACAGCCGCAAAATACCCGATGATTGCGGTGATCACCTGTTTTTGTTGATCTTTTCTCGAGATAATATCAGCCGAAGGCGAATACCCGTTTGCCATGAGGGTTATTTTTTGCGCAGGTACGCCACGATACGAGCTCTTTACCATAATACAGGGAGCAATACCGACAATCTTCCGCGAGGCGTCGTAAACTACTATGATATACAGGCTTTGTGGACTACCAAAGTTATTCCACCAGGCCATGATCCAGTCATGTGTGAGATTGATGATATCATTGCCGCTATTTTTGAGCAAGGCATCCCATTCGGCCTTTATGGACATTAGTTCTGTGACCGTTGTCAACACCCGTATATCCATGGCGTTATGAGGCGTCGTGTCTTCGTTACAATCGCTGCAGGTTTCTTGTTTTATAACGGGAATTCTTTCTGATCTTTCGTCCAGTACCGGAACCGGGCTGAAACAACTCTTATCATTGACTTTATGGATCATTGTACTTGTAGATCCTTGGAAGCGGTCACCGAAAGGAGACAACCGACCCATGTCGAGCAGACTTTCACAAACAGTGAAGGTGCTTTACCTTTTAACGCTGCAGTCAACTGAATAGCGCTCCATAGTCTCCGGTTTTCATTGCTCGTGAAAACCAATAATTCCGTAAGGATTGATGTCTATGTCCCCAAAATGGTCCTTATTGGACAGAAGCTGATATGACGTAATAGATAGGTCACCTTGTCAAGAGTCTTGTCGAGATTCAGGTAATGCCTTACTCTTGATTTTATTGACGCTCGTATTCTGGGTTGCTCATGATCTATTTCCCATGGATGAAAGTAGATGACTGCCGGCTGGTTTTCGATTGTGTTGATATGGTCGATCGCTTTCTTTATAAACCATGCAGGAAGCAGTCTTAGATAGCCTCCTCCTGCTATAGGAAGATTATATTTTATCTTGGCCATATTAATTTGAAGGGTCGAGAGAGGAAATTCCATTATGATCCCAGACGGCCTGCGGATCTGACTCGGAAACCGGTAAGCATCTACCATACCATAGATATCGTGCAGGACCGGGAATATGCTTGAATCATAGGTAAATCCTTCTTCGATAAGAATGTCCAAGGCCCATAGGGACTTCTTTGTAATCGAATAGCTCGGCGCCCTGAAGCCGGTTACTGCCACCCCGCAGATATCTTCAATGAGAGATTTTGCCTTTTTTACATCTTGTCTGAAATTTTCATGCCCAATACGGTAGATCAGTTGATGGCCGTATCCGTGACATGCTATTTCGTGGCCTCTTTCATGAATTTCCTTTACTACTAGTGGCCGTCGTTCCGCTACCCAGCCTAGAATAAAAAAAGTTGCTTTTACAGAAAACTTATCGAGTAGATCCAGAATTTTCTTCGTATTGCCCTCAACTCTCAGTGAGTAGTTATCCCAGTCTTCCCGCCTGATATATCGTTCGAAGGCAGAAACGTGAAAATAATCTTCTACGTCTATACTGACAGCATTCAACATCGATCATCGCCCTCTAATTATGTAAGTCGGAAGTCCGCCGAGAGGATATGGCCACATCGCCGGTCCGATATAGGCTATCCGACATATTGGGTAGACATTTGGCAAGACTCTTTGTACCACTCAGTCGTCACCTTGAGCCCTTTTTTAATATTAAACTTATTGCTGTGTCCAAGATTCCTTATCGCATACTCGGTGTCACCAACTGAGTTCCGTATATCGCCTATTCTCGGAGGTTTGAATACTATTTCGGACTTTGATCCGGTAATCTCGATGATCGTCATGGCCAGCTCCATAATGCTAGTTTGCTCGCCATTGGCGACATTGAAAATGTTTCCGGAAATGTTGCCCCCGATCAAGGCTCTCAGGTTGGCGTTCACAACGTCGTCGATGTAGATAAAGTCCCTCGTCTGACTACCGTCACCCTCTATTGGAATGGGTTCGTTTTCCAACGCCTTAGTGATGAATTTCGGTATGACCGCAGCGTAATCGGATGCAGGATCCTGTCTTTTCCCATAGACATTGAAATACCGGAGGCCGATGATATCGATACCATAAAGGCTTGAAAAAACACTGCCTATCATCTCTTTAGCGGCCTTCGACATGGCATACGGGGACTTTGGACAGGGCGCCATGGTTTCTCGTTTCGGGAGCTCGGGCGAGTCTCCGTAGATCGACGAGGAGCTTGCAAACACGACCCGTTTGCACCCGTATTCCGCCGCAATATGGAAAAGGCTTGTCGTCCCGGCCACATTTGTTTCCATGGTCTTAACGGGATCGGCGATGCTTTTCGCTACACTCGATATTGCAGCCTGATGGGAGACCAAGGAGATGTTTTCCGACTTGATGATCGACCTCAGCAGTCCACTCTCCAGGATGCTGCCCTTGATGAATTTCAGATTGCCACTTTCGCTGAGATCAATGATATTTTTCATCTTCCCCGTGCTGAGGTCGTCGATTATAACTACCCGATATCCATGCGCGAGTAACGCTTCAGCAATATTGCTTCCGATAAATCCTGCTCCTCCTGTTACTAAAACTGATTCCATTGTTCCTCCTTTTCACCTTTGCCAAGAAATCCCATTGAATAGAAATACCTTTTTAGAATCTCCCCTCGTCGCTCTTTGCTGAAGGGACATGTCATCTTTATGGAAGGGAGAGGTTGGAGGGAATTTTAGAAAAGGATGTCGTTATTAGAATGAGACTGTTAAGTAGGTAACAGTCATTTTGATGGAATTCCTGATATACCTAAACGTCATCATCTCTGCATGGTATGGCCTCAGCCATGAAGACCACCATCCCGCCGAAGTTCGACGTTTTGTTCATCGCGCCTTTATCACAGGAAACTCGCGCTAATCGTATGGCCCGTCGTCACACTTGTGAATGTATACGATGATATCGCTCCTTGCGAAACCCCGTCCACCTGGACATCGGCAATGGAGTAGCCGGTATTCGGCGTGATCGTGAACGTCTGGCTTGCATTGTAATTCACCGCAACTGCTCCCGATGGGCTGATGCTACCGTTCGCTCCCGCACTAGCCGTGATGGTAAAGGTGTTGATCGCGAATGTCGCCGATATCGTGTGGGCAGTCGTTACAAGTGTGAACGTATAAGAGGTCTGGGCGCCAATCGAAACCCCGTCTACCTGGACATCGGCAATGGAATAGCCGGTAGTCGGCGTGATCGTGAACGTCTGGCTTGCATTGTAATTCACCGCAACTGCTCCCGACGGGCTGATGCCGCCTCCCGTTCCCGCACTCGCCGTGATGGTAAAGGTGTTGATCGCGAATGTCGCCGATATGGTGTGGGCAGCCGTCACACTGCTAAATGTATACGATGATATCGCTCCTT
>Ga0187779_10001778_pt1 | contig 13437 bp, 11 predicted proteins | sample 1015_Q2_SP10_10__FD_132435 | JGI IMG/M metagenome (GOLD analysis project Ga0187779, IMG submission 132435) | Tropical peat soil microbial communities from peatlands in Department of Meta, Colombia - 1015_Q2_SP10_10_MG | ecosystem: Environmental > Terrestrial > Soil > Wetlands > Peat | place... | reverse complement strand
TACGATCGCACGCGCGCGCTCGCCGACGGCCGCGTGCGGCCGGAAGGCATCGATCTCGACTATCTCACGCTGCACGTCGAAGAGACCTTCTTCCGGATGCTGCGCCATCGCGAGTTCGGCGCGGCGGAGATGTCGCTCTCCTCTTACGTGCTGTCGCTCGCCAGGGGGCATTCGCCTTTCGTCGCGATTCCGGTGTTCCCGTCGCGCTTCTTCCGCCACTCGTGCATCTTCGTCTCGTCGAGGAGCGGTATCGCCGAGCCGAAAGATCTCGCCGGCAAGCGCGTCGGCGTGCCGGAATACCAGATGACGGCACCGGTGTGGATCCGCGGCATCCTGCAGGACGAATACGGGGTCGATCCGGCAAGCGTGATCCATTGCACGGGCGGCGAAGAGGAGCCGGGACGCAAGGAGAAGATCGAGCTCGATCTGCCCGCGAAATTCCGACTCGAGCCGATCGGTCCGCGCTCGACGCTTTCCCGGATGCTGGCCGACGGCGAGATCGACGCGCTCTTCACGGCGCGCATCCCTTCCACGTTTCGCACCCGGCCGGATGCGGTCCGGCGGCTGTTCGACAACTACGTCGACGTCGAGCGCGCCTACTTCCGCAAGACGCGGATCTTCCCGATCATGCACGCGGTGGTCCTTCGCCGCGACCTCTACGAGGCCAACCGCTGGATCGCGCGCTCGCTCTACAAGGCGTTCGAGGAGGCTCGCCTGCAGGTGCTCGAGAATCTGTACACGAGCTCGGCGCTCACGACCATGCTGCCCTGGCAGATCGCGCACGTCGAAGAGGCGCGGCGCGAGATGGGCGAGGACTGGTGGCCGTACGGATTCGCCGCCAATCGCGACGTGCTCGACACGTTCCTGCGCTACCACCACGAGCAGGGCTTGTCGGCGCGCCGGCTTCAGCCCGAAGAATTGTTCGCGCCCGAAACGCTCGAGTCGTTCAAGATCTGATTTATCTCCAGTGCGTCGCCGATGCCGGCGTCCGCCAGCCGACCGTCCGTCAGGGCGCGGACGCCGGCGGCGAGGAATCCCACTGCCAGTCTCGGATCTCCGGCATGTCCTCGCCGTGGCGGTGGATGTAGTTGGTGTGATCGGTGAGCTTGTCGCGGATCAGCTGCTTCGCATGCGCGGCGCGGGCCGCGAGCTTCGGCACGCGATCGACCACGTCGCCGACCAGGTGGAAGCGGTCCAGCTCGTTCAGAACCACCATGTCGAACGGCGTGGTGGTCGTGCCTTCCTCCTTGTAGCCGCGGACGTGGAGCCCCTCGTGGTTGGTCCGCCGGTAGGTGAGGCGGTGAATGAGCCACGGGTAGCCGTGGTAGGCGAAGATGATCGGCTTGTCCCGGGTGAAGAGGGCGTCGAAATCCGCGTCCTTCAAACCGTGCGGATGCTCGGAGCGCGGCTGCAGCGTCATCAAGTCGACCACGTTGACGACGCGGACCTTGAGCTCGGGAAAGAGCTGGCGCAGGAGCGACACCGCGGCGAGCGTCTCGAGCGACGGCACGTCGCCCGCGCACGCCATGACCACATCGGGCTCGCCGCCGCCGTCGTTGCTCGCCCATTCCCACATGCCGATGCCCGCGGCGCAATGCTTGATCGCCGCATCCATGTCGAGCCACTGCTGCTCCGGCTGCTTGCCGGCGACGATCACGTTGACGCAGTTGCGGCTGCGCAGGCAAAGATCCGTGACGCAGAGCAGCGTATTCGCGTCCGGCGGCAGGTATACGCGGATGATGTCCGCCTTCTTGTTGACGACGTGGTCGATGAACCCCGGATCCTGATGGCTGAAGCCGTTGTGGTCCTGTCGCCACACGTGCGAGGTCAGAAGATAGTTGAGCGAGGCGATCGGCCGCCGCCATGGAATGCCGCGCGAGACCTTGAGCCACTTGGCGTGCTGATTGAACATCGAATCGACGATGTGGATGAAAGCCTCGTAGCAGGAGAAGATGCCGTGCCGGCCGGTGAGGAGGTAACCCTCGAGCCAGCCTTCACACTGGTGCTCGCTCAAGACTTCCATCACGCGGCCGTCGGGACTGATGTGGACGTCGCCGGGCTCGATTTCGGCGACCGAGCGGCGCTCGGTCGCTTCGAACACCGCGTCCCAGCGATTCGACAGCGTCTCGTCCGGGCTGAACACGCGGAAGTTGCGCGCTTCGGCATTCGCCTTCAGCACGTCGCGAATGAACCGGCCCTGGACGCGCGTGGCCTCCGCCTTCACGTTTCCGGGCTTCGGCACGGGGACCGCGTAGTCGCGGAATTCCGGCAGCTTCAAGTCGCGCAGCAGGACGCCGCCGTTGGCATGCGGGTTTGCGCCCATGCGCCGCTCGCCTCGGGGCGCGAGCTCGGCGAGCTCGAGCTCGAGCCGGCCGCTCGCGTCGAACAGCTCCTGCGGCCGGTAGCTGCGCAGCCACGCCTCGAGGATCCCGAAGTGCTCGGGCTTCGCCTTGAAATCGGCGATCGGAACCTGGTGCGCGCGGAACGTGCCCTCGACCGGCTCGCCGTCGACGATCTTCGGGCCGGTCCAGCCCTTCGGCGTGACCAGCACGATCATCGGCCAGCGCGGCCGGCGGAGGAAGCCGTGCGTGCGGGCATCGTGCTGGATCCTGCGGATGTCGGCGAGCACGGCGTCGAGCGTCGCGGCCATCGCGCGGTGCATGGGCTCCGGCTCGTGCCCCGCGACGAAATGCGGCGCCCAGCCGCAGCCTTCCAGCAGCGCGACAAGCTCCTCGCGCGGAATGCGCGCGAGCACCGTGGGTCCGGCGATCTTGTAGCCGTTGAGATGCAGGATCGGCAGCACCGCGCCGTCGGAAGCCGGATTCAGGAACTTGTTCGAGTGCCAGCTCGTGGCGAGCGGCCCCGTCTCGGCTTCGCCGTCGCCGACGACGCACGCCGCGATGAGATCGGGATTGTCGAACACGGCGCCGAAGGCGTGCGCGAGGCTGTAGCCAAGCTCGCCGCCCTCGTTGATCGAGCCCGGCGTTTCCGGTGCGGCGTGGCTGGGAATGCCGCCGGGAAACGAGAATTGCGTGAACAGCCGCTTCATCCCTCGCTCGTCCTGCGACACGCCCGGATAGAGCTCGCTGTACGTGCCCTCCAGGTAGGTGTTCGCGACCAGCGCCGGCCCGCCGTGTCCGGGGCCGGTAACGAAGATCATGTCGAGATCGTGCGCCTTGATGATGCGATTCAAGTGCACGTAGATGAAGTTGAGGCCGGGTGTGGTGCCCCAGTGACCGAGCAGCCGCGGCTTCACGTGCTCGAGCTTGAGCGGCTCGCGCAGCAGCGGATTGTCGTAGAGGTAGATCTGTCCCGCGGAAAGGTAATTGGCGGCGCGCCAGTAGGCGTCGATCTTCTTCAGGAGCGCCGCCGCGAGCGAAGCGCGATGCGCTCGCCGGTTGCGAGGATGCGTCTCGACGATCGCCATGGTCAGCTCGCGAAGTATCGGTCCATGCTCGGGTCCCACAGACGGATGCCGCCGGTGAGCCCGGCTTCGTTGGAAACCAGCGTCACCTTGGCGGGCGGTGTGAAGTCGATCCGGCGCGCGTTGCCGCCGCCCACGTACAGCCGGTCGTAGTTGAGGAGAGTGTGCAGGATGTCGATCACGCGCCGCACCCGCCGGTTCCATTTCTCGACGCCCTTCTCCTCGAGCGCGGCGTCGCCGACGTAACGGTCGTAGGTCTTGTTCTTGCGCACCGGATGCTGCCCGAGCTCCAGATGCGGCATGAGCTCGCCGTCGCGATAGATCGCGCTGCCGAATCCCGTGCCCAGCGTCACGACGCATTCGAGGCCTCTGCGTTCGATGACGCCGAAGCCCTGCACTTCCGCATCGTTCAACACGCGCACCGGGCGACCCCAGAGGCGCGCGAGCGCCTCCGCGAGCGGGAAGTCGTGCCATGCGGCGGTCCCGAGGTTCGGCGCGGTGATGATGGTGCCGCGCCTGACCACGCCGGGAAATCCGACCGAGACCCGGTCGAACGCGGGAAGCGCATGCGTCATTCGATCGAAGAGCGCGAGCACCTGGTCGGGGGGCGCGGGGTGCGGAGTCGCTTCCTGGACGTGGGCCGTGGTCTCGGCGCCGGAAGGATCGAGGACGACGGCCTTGAGGTGCGAGCCGCCGACGTCGATCCCGAGCGTGTACGGGCCCGATCTCGAGCGATGCGCTCGCTGGCTGCGGCGCTTGCTCATGGCGCGTCGGCCAACGCGTGCCAGCCGCCGACGCCTGCCGTGATCGCCTCCGCGGCATGCGGGCCCCAGGTGCCCGGTGCGTATTCCAGCGCCGGGCCCGTCGCCTCCAGGGCCGGCTCCACGACGCGCCAAGCGGCTTCGACCGCATCCTCGCGCGCGAACAGCATGCCGTCGCCGGCGATCGCGTCGCTGATGAGACGCTCGTACGGATCGGGTATGGGACCGCGCTCGTTGCAGCAGTACAGCTCGATGTCCTCCCCAGCCATCGCCGTGCCCGGTCGCTTCGTGCGCACGCCCATGGCAATCGCCACGCGCTCGGGTCCGAGCTGAAAGCGCGCGTAGTTGGCGTGCGCCGGCAGCGGCTCGGCGAACAGCCGCTGCGGCGGATGCCGGAACTCGACCACGATCTCGGTGGCGGTCGTGGGCAGGCACTTTCCCGCGCGGATGAAAAAGGGCACGCCGGCCCAGCGCCACGAGTCGATGTGAATTCGAACGGCGGCGAAGGTCTCGACCGTGGACGCCGGATCGACGCCGCGCTCGGCGCGATAACCGCGGTATTGACCGCGCACGATATCGCGAAGAGCGAGCGCCTGCATCGCGCGCAGCACCTTGACCTTCTCGTCGCGCTGCGCGTCGCCCGAGAGCGAATTCGGCGGCTCCATAGCCAGGATCGCCGTCACCTGCAACATGTGGTTCTGCACCACGTCGCGGATCGCGCCGACCGATTCGTAGAATTCGCCCCGCCCTTCGACGCCGAAGGCCTCCGCCATCGTCACCTGGACGTTGCCGACGTAGTGCCTGTTCCATACCGGCTCGAGGAAGGAGTTGGCGAAGCGGAAATAGGCCAGGTTGAGGATGGGCTCCTTGCCGAGATAGTGATCGATGCGGAAGATCGCGTCCTCCGGAAAGCGCGCATGCAGCGTGGCGTTGAGCGAGCGGGCCGAGGCGAGGTCGCGCCCGAAAGGCTTTTCGACCACCACGCGAGCGCCTTCGGCGCCGCCCGAGCGGCCGAGCATCTCGACCACGGCAGGAAAGGCGTCGGGCGGAATCGCGAGGTAGTACAGCGGTCGCTTGCGATCGCCCAGCGCGCGGCGCAGCGCCTCGTAGATCGCCGCATCGCGGTAGTCGCCCTGCACATAGTCGAGGAGCCCGACGAGCTTCGCGACATCGGTCTCCTTGGCGCCCGATTGGCGCAGGTTCTTGGCCACGTAGTCGCGGAACCCCGGCGCATCGTAGGCGCTCCGCGCCGCCCCGACGACCGGAATGTCCAGCCCGCGGGCGGCCAGCGCGAGCAGCGCGGGGAAGATCTTCTTGCGCGCGAGATCGCCCGTGCTCCCGAAGAGCACGAGCGCGTCGGAGTGAGCAGTATCCATGTGACGACCTTTGTCCTGATCTACATTATCGATCCGCGTACGCTGTCCGGGTTCAATCGAATTGCCCAATCTCAACCAGGACGGCTCGGGGCCCGCGGAAGCGAGTGGGGTTCCGAGCCGCGGGCCCCGAGCCGTCCGCCTACCCCGGAACGCGGCGCGACGCGGAGTCATCCAATGGTTCAGGACCGACGAGACCACGGAAGAGCCATGGGTTTGCCAGCCGCCGGCGTGGCGCACGACGGCGATCTCGCTCTCGCGCGCCGCATCGTCGCGCGCGACGAGCGCGCCTTCGAAGCGCTGATGCGCACCCACAACCGCATGCTCTATCGGCTCGCGCGCTCCGTTCTCAAGGACGACGCCGAGGCCGAAGACGCCGTTCAGGAGGCGTATCTCGCGGCCTATCGCAACATCGAGACGTTCCGCGGCGGCGCGAAGCTCTCGACCTGGCTTGCCCGCATCGTTCTGAACGAAGCGTACGGACGGTTGCGCAAGCGCAAGGCCGTCGCGCCGGTCGTGCCGCTCGCCGGCGCGCCGGGAGATCGCCACGGCGATTCGCGCCCCGAGGAGGGAATCATGATGGACGAGACAGGCGAGCGGCCCGAGGCGGCGGCGATGCGCGGCGAGGTGCGAAGAATGCTCGAACGCCGGATCGATGCGCTGCCGGAGCAGTTTCGGACCGTGTTCATGCTGCGCGAGGTGGAGGAGTTGTCGGTCGAAGAGACCGCCGAGTGCCTGGAGCTGCCGCCGGCGACCGTGCGTACGAGAGCGTTCCGGGCGCGGGCGCTGCTGCGCGAGGCGCTCGCGCGCGACATCGATGCAGCGACCGTCCATGCCTTCGGCTTCGCGGGCGAGCGGTGCGACCGCATCGTCGTCCGGGTTCTGCAGGCGCTTGGGAGTCACCCCAACCTTACAGGAGAAACGCGATGAAATCCCTCGTTGAACATGCCTACCCGACTCGCGGCGGCAGACTGGCCGTCGCGACGGGTCTTTTCGCCGGTGCGCTCGCGCTCGCCTCGACCGCCGCGCTCGCGCAGGGCGCCGGACCGAACGATGCGCAGATCGCGCACATCGTCGTGACGGCGAACCAGGTCGACATCGACGCCGGCAAGCTCGCCGAGTCGAGAGGCCACAGCCCGGACGTCAAGGCCTTCGGCAAGCGCATGGTGACCGACCACACCGGCGTCAACAAACAGGCGGTCGCGCTGGTGACAAAGCTCGGGGTCAAGCCCGAGGACAATCCCACCAGCCAGAGCCTGAAGCAGGGCGGCGAGGAGAACCTCAAGAATCTCAAGGGCCTCAACGGCGCCGCGTTCGACAAGGCCTACATCGATCACGAGGTGGCCTATCACCAGCAGGTCATCGACGCCGTCGACAAGACGCTCATTCCCAGCGCCAAGAACGCCGAGCTCAAGGACTTGCTCACGAAGACGCGCCCCGCGTTCGTGGCGCATCTCGACCATGCGAAAGAGCTCCAGTCCAAGCTCAAATAGCGGGCTGCGCGGCGCCGTCGTTCTCGCCGCGACACTCGCCGCGTGCGCCGGCTCGATCGGCGCGGCGCACGCGGCCGAGCACACCGTCACGATCGACGGCGTGAAATACGAGCCCGCCGCACTGACGGTGTCGCGCGGCGAGACGGTCGTATGGGTGAACAAGGATCCGTTCCCGCATACGGTCACGGCCCGCGGCGCCTTCGATTCGCGCGAGATCGCCGCCGGCAAGTCGTGGAAGCTCACGCCGCGTAACGCGGGCACGTTCGAGTACGTCTGCACGCTGCACCCGAACATGAAGGGCATGCTGATCGTGCAGTGACGCACGGGCCGTAGTCCGCGCTCCTACGTTCGGCCAGCCGCGCGCTCGCCTTCCGCAGCGGCGCGCCCGAATGGAAGATCGTGGCGTTGTATACGATGGGCGGAGGCATCGTCGGCGCGCTGCTCGCGGCGATACCGGGCTTGATCGACCTGGTCTCGCTCCCCAGCGAGCCGCGCAAGACCGCGCTGGTCCACATGGCGATCAACCTGTCGATCGTGGTGATCTACGCCGTCAATTTCTGGCTGCGCCTCGACACGCCTGCTGCGTCCGGCCTCGCCTGGCTGTCGCTGTTGACGATCGCGATGCTGCTCGTTTCCGGATGGCTCGGCGGGAGGCTGGTCTACGTGCTCGGCGTGGCGGTGAGCGCGGGCGAATCGCCCGCGGCGCCGCACCGGCAATCGAGCCGGTTGCCGATCGCCGGCGATTGAGCCTTCAGGGCCGATCGATCGGGGACCAGGCGTAGGTCGCGACCAGATCGAGCCCGTCGAGATCGGCGAACGCGAGCTCGCCTTCGATCGTGGCGTAGCCCAGAAGCACGACCGAGAGCGCGATCCACAATCCGACGACGATCGCGTGCACGCGGAGGCGCTTGTACACCGCCGGCACCGACACGGCGCCGGCGACTCGGGCGAAGCGTTCGAAGGCGTGGACGCTGATGAGCTGCCTCGCTTACACCGTTGACGAGCCGCAACCTCGCAAGCGACGTGCCAGTGCAGCTTCGTGCAGTAACGCCTTGGGCCACAGGGAGTTGCGACACGCGGCTCGATGCGCGGCGCCGGCCGCACGCACTATTGCATGGCGCACGCGGCCGTTCGCGCACCATGTTCGCCCGCGCCGGATTCGCGCGAGCTAGCCCTGCCAGCGCGCGAGATCGGGTCGGCGCCGGTGCCAATCCGTGACGCTCTGGAAGGCGCGGCCGATGCGGACGAGCATGGCGTCCGAGAACGGCGCGCCGGTGATCTGAATGCCGACCGGCAACCCTTCGTCCGAGAAGCCGGCCGGCAGCGAGACCGCGCAGGCCCCGACATAATTCACGGCCCGCGTGAACGTGGCGAGCGTCGTCGTCGCCTCGTCGACCTGATCGAGCGGCGTCGCCGTGATGGGCAGCGTGGGCGTGAGCAGCCCGTCGCGGTCCTGCATCCAGCGCGCAAACGCGGCGGCCGCGCGCTCGCGCGCGGCGAGCTCGTCGCGGTATTCCGCGGGACCGATGTCCTTTCCGCCGAGCGTGCGCTTGCGCACCCACGAATCGATCTCCGCGGTTTCGTCGCCGATGTAGTCGCGGTGCAAGGCATAGGCTTCGGCGGCGATGATGCGGCCGTTTCGCACCATGACATCGTGAAGATCGAACGGCGCCGGCGTCTCTTCGACCGTGGCGCCGAGCCCGCGCAGCGCCGCGATCGCGCGCTGGCGCGCGTCGATCACGCAGTCTTCCGTGGGCCATGCGAACTGCTCCGCCGGAACCGCGGCGATGCGCAGACCGGTCAGATCGAGCGCGGCCGCCCGCGCGGCGGCGAAATCGACGACCGGCACCCGCAGCGTCGCGGCGTCGCGCGGATCGGGACCGGCGATCGCGCCGAGCAGCAAGGCGGCGTCGTCGACATCGCGCGTGATCGGCCCGACCGAGTCCAGCGTCTTCGCGAGGGGGAAGACGCCGGCGAGGCTCACCAGGCCGTAGGTCGGCTTGAAGCCGGTCAGTCCGCACAGCGACGCGGGAATGCGCACCGAGCCGCCGGTGTCGGTGCCGAGCGCGGCCGGGGCGAGTCCCGCCGCGACCGCGACCGCCGAACCGCTGCTCGATCCGCCGGCGACGCGATGAATCGACGTGTCCCACGGATTCCACGGCGCGCCCATCGGCGCGTTGCGGCCCCACCCGCCGAAGGCGAATTCGACCAGGTGCGTCTTGCCGAGGGCGATCATCCCGGCGTCGAGGAGGCGCTCGACGACGGTCGCCGTCTCGCTCGCCACGCCGAAGGGGTGGCTCTTCGATCCTGCCGTCGTCACGCGGCCCCGGATGTGCAGCAGGTCCTTGAGCGCGATCGGCAGTCCGTGCAGCGGGCCGCGGCCCTGTCCGGCCGCGCGCTTGCGATCGGCCTCGCGCGCCGCCGCAAGCGCGCTGTCGCGATAGACGTCGACATAGGCATGGGCCGGGTCGTCGAGCGCTGCGATGCGGTTGAGATAAGCCACGACGATCTCGACCGAGGAGAGGGCGCCGCGGTCGAGCTCCCGCGCGAGACCGCAGAGCGTGAGATCGAGGAGGTCGCGAGCCGCCATCGAGACGCAATCAGTAGCGGCCGCGCCCGTCGGCCGCGGGTGCGCGCCGCACCTTGGGCTCGCGCTTGAGATGAAGCGTCCAGGCAACGGACGCCGGCCCGGGTCGCGTCGCATCGATCGTCTTGCGCGTCGACTCCTCGCTCGCGTCGAGCTGAGGATGCCACACGCGCACCGCGTAGACGCGCGGCGGCAGATCGGCGATCAGCGCGGTGCCGTCGCTTCCCGTCTTGGCGAAGTACGGCGATTCGGAGACGTAGACGTAGCCGATCATCCAGTCGTGGATGTTGCAGCCGAGCACGACGACACCCGGCTTGTCGAACACCACCGCCTCGGCCGGCACGCCGGCGTAGAGCGGAAGCTCGAAGCGCTTGGCCGGCGAAAAGGAATAGACCTGATGCCGGATATTGTCGTGATTCGGAAAACGGACCGCCGTTCCGACCACGATGGCTGTGACTTTGGGCGTGAACTCTTGGTTCACCTGATCGACCATGCCCTCGCGCGGCCGCGCCGGCACTCGGACGCCGCCCTCCGTGGGCACGGCGACGACCACCGCGTCGGCGACGGGACGGCCCTCGTCGTCGACGATCCTGGCCGAGATCTCCGAGGTCTGGGCGTGGGCGGCGGCGGCAAGGAGCAGCGCGAAGGCGGCGATGAGGGGGCGCATCGGTTCGAGACTCTTCTCTAGTAGCTCCAGGCGTACAGCAGGTTCACCCGGTGGCTGCGATAGGAAATGCCTCCCGAGGCGTCGGTGCGCTCGTCGGCGTAGACCAGATTCAACGACGAACGATCGTCGAGCGCGAACGATCCGTTGATGCGTGCGGTGTCGGTCGTGCCCGGAAGGCGGTAGGCGAAGAAGTCCGGACCGAACGTCGGATCGGCGGCGATCGCGTCGGACACGACGAAGATGTCGAAATCCGGACGCGTGCTCGCGACAACGTCGCCGCGCCTAACCTCGAGCTCCGCGCCGACGTGCAGCCGGTCGTCGACATCGTATCCGCCGCGCACATACACGCTGCGGCCGCGCAGCGCGAACACTCGCCCGGAAACGCCCGGCACGACGGGCTCGTCGTTACGCCCGTAGCGACGCTCGTAGCGCGCGCCGAAGGCTGCGTCGAACTGCGATGAGAAACGCTTGCCGAGCTCGGCGCGGAGCTCGAACCGGGGACCGTCGCGGATGCGCGAGTGGTAATCGTCGTTCGAGCCGTTGGCCGCTAGCACGAGGTACGGGACCTCCAGGCCGACTCCGAACTTGTGCTTGTACGTCGCCGTCGCGCCGAGCCCGATCACGTCGAGCCCCGTGAAGCGGTTGTAGAACTCGCCGCGCGCTTCCGCCGAGAGCGTGAGCCAGTCGCTGCCGGAGAGGACCCACGACGCGGCGGTGGCTGCGTCCATGGTGACGGCAGCGTCGGCGCGAATGTCGGCGGGCGCGTACGCGCGCGTCAGGTTGTCGTCGTAGAGGAAGCCGGCGTCGACATCGAGCGCCAAGGCGGTCGCCGCGCCGCCGCTCGCGCAGAGGAAGACGAGTGCGGACCCGGCCAGGATCGCCGGCGCGCGGCGCAGCGCTGTGAGGTACATGAAGAATGGTTCCGAAGCGAGAGCGAGTCTACAACAGAGCGGCAAGGAACTTGCTTCGGCGAACCGGCCACGCGCGCGCGCATGCGAGCGCGATGTGCGGATTTTCCGGGGAGGAGAGCGTGACCGTGCTCCAAGTCCTTGAGTTGGCGGTGCATTCAAATTGCATCTCTCGAAGCGCTCGTGCCCGACGATGGCACGAGCCCGCGATCGATCGGGATCGTTCGGCTCGAGCCGGCGCGCGGGCAATTGCCGAGCCGCGTCAAGCGCGCGGGCCGGACGTCGCGCTGAACACACGGACCGACTCCGCGTTCTCTCATGCGCGCCCATAGTCTACAGACGCGAATCACCGCTTTATTCCTGCTCCTGATGATCGTGGTGCAGGTCGGCGGCTTCGTGCTGATCAACACGGTCGGCGTCGCGTCGGCGAGAAAGACCGTGGGCGAGGAGATCGTCGGCGGAGACCGCGTCGCGGAGCTCCTTCTCGAGCAGGACGCGCAGCGCCTCATCCAGGGCGCGCGGCTCCTCTCCGCCGACTATGCGTTTCGCGGCGCGATCGCGACGGGCGACGTGGACACGATCCGCTCCGCGCTCGCCAATCACGGCAAGCGCATCGACGCCGATCTCATGATCCTGGTGGGACTCGACCAGCGCGTGCTCGCCGACACGCTGCAAGGCTCCAGCGGCGAGCCGTTTTCGTTCCCTGCGCTGCTCGCCAGCGCCGAATCCGCGCAAGCGGCGAGCGCGATGGTTCTGTTGCACGGCAGCCTCTATCAGCTCGTGCTCGTTCCGGTGCTCGCGCCCCTGCCGATCGCCTGGGTCGCGGTCGGCGTGAACGTCAACGACGCGTTCTCGCGCGGCTTGAATCGGGTCACCGGGCTGCAGGTGTCGTTCGCGAGCCGGCAACGCAACGGCCCGTGGCGGCTGCAGGCGAGCACGCTTCCCCATGCGCAGCGCGAAGCGCTCCTTGCCGACGTATCGGCCGGTCGCTTCGCCGCCACCGATGCCTCGGGCAACGCGCTGTACGAAGACGGCGCGGTGACGCGCGTGCGCGCTCTGCCCACGCGCGACGGCGAAGCGGTGATCGCGATACTGCAGCAGCCCCTGTCCTCTGCGCTCGAGCCCTTCCGGCGCCTGCAGCGCCAGCTCGCGCTCATTTCCGCGCTCGGCATCGCCGTTTCGATCCTCGCGAGCCTCGCGATCGCGCGCGGCATCGTGCGGCCGGTGCGCGAGCTGGCGGGCGTCGCGCGCCGTATCGCCGCGGGCAACTATTCGACCGTGCCGGAGCCGAAGAGCCACGACGAGATCGGTGCGCTCGCCGATGCGTTCCGGACGATGCAGCAGGGACTCGTCGCCAGGGAATCGCGCATCATGGATCTCGCCTATCGCGACGCGCTGACGGCGCTCCCCAATCGAGCGATGTACTCGGAACGGCTCGACCAGGAGCTGGCCGCGGCGGCGCCGCTGAACGTTCCGGTCGCGGTGCTGTTGATGGATCTGGACCATTTCAAGGACGTCAACGATTCGCTCGGGCATCCGATCGGCGACATGCTGCTGTGCGAGGTCGCGGCGCGCCTGCAAAGCGTGGTCGGCACGTCCGACGACACGGTCGCGCGCCTGGGCGGCGACGAATTCGCGGTGCTGCTGCCCGGCTCGAGCGCGGCCGACGCGGAATATGTCGCTCGCGAGATGCTCGAGGTCCTCGAAGCGCCGATGACGCTCGGCGGGCACATGGTCGACGTGCGGGCGAGCATCGGAGTGGCGGTGTATCCGGACCACGGCAAGGAAAGCGCGACCCTTCTGCGCCGGGCCGACATCGCGATGTACGAGGCCAAGCGCAAGAATCTCGGCGTCGCGGCGTGGAACGACCGGCTCGACCGGCACAGCGGCGAGCGCCTGACGCTGATGAGCGACCTGCGCCAGGCGGTCGACGGCGACGAGCTGACGCTGCTGTATCAGCCGAAGGTCGCGCTCGGCGGAAGCGGCGAGTGCTTCGTCGAAGCGCTGCTGCGCTGGAAGCATCCGACGCGCGGCGTCGTCTCGCCGCTCGAGTTCATCCCGTTCGCCGAGCAGACCGGCTACATCCGCGCGATCACGCGCTGGGTCCTCGCCCACGCGGTGAAACAATGCGCGGCGTGGAGGGCCGAAGGCCTGCCGATGAATGTGGCGGTGAACCTGTCCGCGCGCGACCTCATGGATCCGGAGCTTCCCGAGCGCTTCCACG
>Ga0187779_10001777_pt1 | contig 13437 bp, 13 predicted proteins | sample 1015_Q2_SP10_10__FD_132435 | JGI IMG/M metagenome (GOLD analysis project Ga0187779, IMG submission 132435) | Tropical peat soil microbial communities from peatlands in Department of Meta, Colombia - 1015_Q2_SP10_10_MG | ecosystem: Environmental > Terrestrial > Soil > Wetlands > Peat | place... | reverse complement strand
TCCGCCGGCCCGGGCGGCTCGCCCCCGAAGAGATGAGCGCGGGCGACCCGCGTCGGCGAGAGCGGCCGCCGGTCCGGGCGCGCACCGCCTCGGAGAGGCCTTCCAGCAAGTCGGGGGGAGGCGTCGGCGGAGGACCCTCGGCCGTGGCACGCACTTGGACGAGCATGGAATCGACCGCGGCGAGGACGAGGTCCACCACGCTTCGGTCCCACTGGCCCTCGCCGCGGCGGAGCACGTCGACCAGGTCCTCCACCCGGTGGGCCAGGGTGGCGATGGATTCCAGCCCCATCGAGGCGGCCATCCCCTTGACCGAGTGCGCGTGCCGGAAGAGCGAGTCCACCGTCTCCGGCGTCCGCTCCCGCTCCAGGGCGAGGAGGTCACGGGAGAGAGCCTCGAGGTGCTCCACCGCCTCGGCCACGAAGAGGCCGACGTACCGCGACATGTCCTGACCCGGCGCCACCGTCGCTCCCGTCACGGGCTCCGCTCGTCCCCGAGCACCTTGCGCAGCACGCCGAGCACGTCCTCGGGGCGGAAGGGCTTGACCACGAAGTCGGCCGCTCCCGCCTCGATGGCCTCCATGACCAGCGCTTCCTGGCCCAGCGCCGAGCAGATGACGATCACCGCCGAGGGGTCGGTGCGGACGATCTCCCGGGTGGCCTCGATGCCGTTCTTGTACGGCATGACGATGTCCATGGTGGTCAGGTCCGGCTTGAGCTCGCGGTGCCGCTGGACCGCCTCGATGCCGTGGGTGGCCTCGCCGACCACCAGGTATCCGGCGGCGCCGAGGATGTCGCGGAGCATGTTCCGCATGAAGACGGCGTCGTCGACGATGAGCACGCGCTTGGGCATGGACGATGCCCGGAAAGCCTATCTGCCCCGGAAGAGAGCCGTCACCCGAACGTCGAGCAGGTCGACGTCGAGGACACCCACCTGCACCGCACCTAGGCGAGCTACACCTCGCACCAGATCCATGCCCTCCGTCGCACTCCTCACCACACGCTCCAGCTGCTCGATGCCCTCGACCTCGGAGACGCCCAGCCCGAGGTCGCGACGGCCCCGGTCGAGGAGCAGCACCTTGGCCGCCGGCGCGTCGGGCGTCCCCAGCCCGAGCAGCGGGCGCAGGTCGACCACCGTCACCACCCGGCCGCGCAGGTTGATCACCCCGGTCACCGCTGCGCCGGTACGCGGGATGCGGGTCACCAGCTCCGGGGTGATGACCACCTCCCGCACCGCGGAGAGCGGCAGCGCGTAGCGCCCGGAGTCGACCCGGAAGACGACGTGACGTTCCGGCTCACCCATCGGCGCTCAGGCGCCGAGCCGGAAGCGCCGCACCACGCTCTGCAGCTCGAGCGAGAGGTTGTTCAGCTCCTGGGCAGCCGAGGTCATCCGGGCCACCGCCGAGGTCTGCTCGCGGATCACCGACTGGACGGCATTGGTCGACCCGGCATTGGCCTTGGCCACCTCGGAGATCTCCCGGATGGCCTTGACCATCTCCTCGCTCCCCTGGAGCTGCTCCCGGGCGCTCTCCGAGATGAGGTGCACCTTGTCCGCACCGGTTCGCGCGATGTCGGTGATCATCCCCATCGAGCGAAGGATGCTGGTCAGGTCCTCCCGGCCCTCGCTCAGCTCGGCGATGCCCTCGCGCATGGCGGTCACCACCGCCGCCGACTGACGGGAGATGTCTCGGGCGAGCTTGGAGATCTGCTCGGCGCTCCGGCCGGCGCTCTCCGCCAGCTTGCGGACCTCGTCGGCGACGACGGCGAAGCCGCGGCCGTACTCTCCGGCCCGGGCCGCCTCGATGGTCGCGTTCAGCGCCAGGAGATGGGTCTGCTGGGCGACGTGGGTGATGGCGTCGACGATCTTGGAGATCTCCTGCGTCTTCTCGCCGAAGGCGAACACCTCTTGGCTGGCCACCTCGATGCGGCTGAAGACCTTGTTCACCTTCTCGCCCGCCAGGCGGGCCGCCTTGCTACCCTGGTCGGCGGCGCCCGAGCTGTCGCCGGCGGCCCGGGCCGCGTCCTCGGCGCTGACCGCGGTGCGCTGGATGGAGCCGGCCATGCCGGTGATGACCTGCGAGGCATGCCCGACCAGGTCGGACTGGGCCACCGCGCCCTGGGCGATGGTGAGGATGGACTCGCCCACCTCCTCGGTGGCGGCGTTGACGTTCTCCGCCGACCGCTGCAGGTCGGTGGCCGAGTCGGCCACCGCCTGTGCGGTGTGCTGGATGTGCCCCACCAGCTCGCGCAGGTTCTCCTGCATGTGGCGGATGGCGGTGGCCAGCTCGTCGATCTCGTCACGCCCGAGGCTGACCGGCGTGGCCACCGGGCTGGCCAGGTCACCGCGGGAGATCTCCAGCGCCGAGCGGCTGAGGACCCGGAGCCGGGCCACCCGGGCGAGCAGGGCGGGGACGATGATCGCCAGCCCTCCGGTGACGCCGGCGGCGACCAGGATCTGCAGCTCCAGGGGGGCGGACCGCACCAGGCGTAGAACGACGAAGAGCACCGCGCCGAGCACGCCGTAACCGAGGACGATCTTGTTCTGGAGGGGAAGGCTCCTGCCCCCGCGGCCCTCGTCCACGGCGCGCAGCACGCGGGGAGCCGGGTCACGCCGGGGCAGGAGCGCGGCGGAGAACTCGTCGAGCACCGGACTGCGCGGAGCGGCGTTCCGGGAGGGAGGTTGGGCGATGGCCATGGCCCTGGGCGGCAGCCTGGACATTCTGGACCGATCCGCTCCGCTTTTCACCGTTCCGGCCCGGCTCGGGGCGGGGTGGGCAGTCCACCCACGTGGGGGGACAGCCCACCTCCATCGAAGAGCGACCGGTTCGACTCCACCCAGGCATGGAGGAGGCGAACGCCGGTGGCGACATCCGTCCGCGGCCTCCAGGCCAGGGCCGCCGAGGCGGCCGAGATGTCCGCCACGAACACCGGCTGGTCGCCCGGCCGCCAGTCCGCGAAGCGAGGCCGGACCGGCCGTCCGGTGAGCTTCTCGAGGAGGCCGACGAGCTCGAGCAGGGACAGGGTGTGCGCCGGGCCTCCCCCGAGGTTGAAGACCGCTCCGCGCAGGGACTCGGCGCGTGCCACCGCGGCGTCGTAGGCGTCGCACAGGTCGTCGACGAAGAGCAGATCCCGCACCTGCTTCCCGTCGCCGTAGATAAAGACCGGCTGGCCGGTGACGGCGGCGATGGTGAACCAGGCCACCCAGCCCTGGTCCTCGACGCCGAACTGCCGGTACCCGTAGATGCACGACTGGCGGAAGCACACCGTGCGCAGGCGGTAGATGCGCGCGTAGTCGCGGACGTACTGGTCGGCGGCCCCCTTGCTGCACCCGTAGGGCGAGTGGAAGTCGAGCGGCTGCGTCTCCGGGATGCCCCCGGGGCGGTGGCGGAACCGGTAGCGGCCCTGGTGGAGCTCCACCCCTTCCGTCTCCAGGCCCCCGTACACCTTGTTCGTCGAGGCGTAGAGGAAGACCGCGCCGGGGAGATGGCGGCGGGTGGCCTCGAGGAGGTTGAAGGTTCCCAGGGCGTTGACCTCGAAGTCGTGGCGCGGATCCTCGACCGAGGTGGTCACCGCCACCTGCGCCGCCAGGTGCAGCACCACCTCGGCATCCCGGTGGCGGGCGAGGCAGTCCTCCACCGCCAGTCGGTCGCGGATGTCGATGCGCTCGAAGGTCAGGTCCCCGGGCTGCTCCCGAAGCCAGGCGAGGTTGCGGTCCGCCCCGCGCCGGGAGAGGTCGTCCACCACCACCACCGCGTGCCCGGCGTCCAGCCAGCGCCTGGCCGCATTGCACCCGATGAAGCCTGCCCCTCCGGTGACGAGACGCTTGGTGCCTGCGGACACGGGACGGCAGTCTCGCACGGCCCCTAGAGGAAGTGATCGAACCCGGCGCCGGGCATCTCCTCGGCACGGCCCCGCGCGGTGCGCAGGCGCAGGGCGCGCCCCCGGACCAGCCGGCCGATGCGCGTCACCTCTTCCCCGGCCCGCGCGCAGGCGCGCTCGAAGGCGCCGGCCCGGGCTGCGGGAATGGCCAGGAGCAGCTCGTAGTCCTCGCCGCCGGCCAGGGCGAAGCGGAGGCCCCGCCGGCCGCGGCCCAGGGCGCTCACCACGCCCGGGTCGACCGGGATGCGCTCCGCGTCGAGCTCGGCCCCGAGCCGCGACGCGGCGAGCAGGTGCCCGAGGTCCTGGAGGAGCCCGTCCGAGAGGTCGATGGCCGCCGAGGCGTGGGCGGCGGCGAGCAGACCGAGGCGAACCCGCGGAAGAGGCCGGCGCTGGCGCCGCTCCGCCCGGGGGAACCTGGGAGCGCCGGCCCTCCGGGCGAGGGAGCGCAGCCCGAGCCGCGCCCCGCCGAGCGCTCCGGAGACGTAGAGCAGGTCTCCGGCGCCGGCTCCCGAGCGGAGGAGCGGCGCGCGACCGGACACCTCGCCCCCGGCGGTGACGGTGAGCGACAGCTCCCGCGCCCGGGTCACGTTGCCGCCGACGAGCTGGACCCGAAACCGCGCGGCCAGGCCGGCCATGCCCCGGGCCAGGGCGCGAACCTCACCGGCGGTGAGCGAGGGCGCGGCCAGGGCACAGAGGAACCACCGGGGCCGGGCGCCCATCGCCGCCAGGTCGGAGAGGCTCACCGCCAGCGCCTTGTGCCCCACGTCCTCCAGCGGGCCGTCCGCCCGCCGGAAGTGAACGCCCTCCACGACCGCATCGGTGGTCACGCACAGGGCCCGGCGGGCCGGAGCGAGGACGGCGCAGTCATCGCCCGGGCCGACCGGAGCGCGGGCGCGGGGAAAGCGAGCGAGGAAGGCCCGGATGGCCTCGAACTCGCCCAGCCGGCGCGTCAGAACCTCTCCACCGGGATGGGGCCGTCGGACGCCGGGGGCGAGATGACCGAGCCCGGCGTGGGGGGCTTGGCCGGCAGGACGACCTCGAAGCGCGAGCCGCGCCCGACCTCGCTGGTGACCTTGACCGCTCCGCCGTGCCCCTCCACGTAGCTCTTGACGATGGCCAGCCCGAGGCCGGCGCCGCCGAACTCGCGCGTGGAGCTGTTGTCCACCTGGTAGAAGCTCTGGAAGACCTTGTCCAGCTGGTCGGGGGGAATGCCCACTCCCGAGTCCTGGACCACGATGCGGTAGCCGGGCGCGGAGCCGAGCTCCGGCTGGGGCTGGATGTCGGTGAGCACCACCTGGACCCAGCCCCCCTTGGGGGTGAACTTGACCGCGTTGGAGAGGAGATTGACCACCACCTGGCGGAGCTTCTCCCGGTCGGCGCGCGCCTCCACCGCCCGCGGCGGCAGCTTGGTGTCCATCACCAGGCCCTTCTTCTGCGCCTGGGGCTTGACGCTGGAGAGGGCGGAGGTGACGACGTCGGAAACGAGCACTCCGTCGAAGGTGAGCCGGACCTTGCCCGCCTCGATCTGGCTGATGTCGAGGATGGAGGAGATCAGCTTCAAGAGCGTGTCGCCCTTGTCCATGATCGTCCGCACGTAGTCGGTCTGCTCGACGTTCATCGGCCCGACCAGCCCCTCGGAGAGCATCTCCGAGTAGCCGATGATCGACGTGAGCGGCGTGCGGAGCTCGTGGCTCACCGTGGCCAGGAAGCTGGACTTGAGCCGATCCATCTCCTTGAGGCGGACGTTCATTGCCTCCAGCTTGCGGTTCTGACCCTCCAGCTCGCGGTTGCTCTCCAGCGTGGCCTCGATGTGCACCTGGCTGGTGAGGTAGGTCTTCTGCCCGGCGGCCACCAGTGCCTCGAGCAGCTGGGCGAAGTGGAGCATCACCTTGGCCACCGTCTGCTCCGGCGCGCGGCGAATCTTGGCCAGGTGGCCCTGGGCCAGCGCCAGGTCGATGCCCGGGGTGAGGTCGGTCAGGCTGGTGGGGAGGTCGCCCAGGTCCTCCGGGGTGAAGGGCCCGAAGACCACCCGGCCCAGGCTGTCGCCCTCCCAGAGGATGGGGAGCACCAGGTAGCGGAGCCCGGTGAAGCAGGGCACGGTGACCATCCCGCGCAGGGGGACCCCGGGCGGGCCGAGCGGCTCCCGCGCAGCCTGGACGGTGGCCACCGGACCCTCCTTGACCCGCGCCACCGTCGCCGTGCAGCAGCGCCGGCCCTCGGTGAAGGAGAAGACGTAGCCGCAGAAGTCGCCGTTGCCGACCTTGATGTCGGCGAGCCGGTTCCCCTTCTCGTCGAACACCTTCACCCCGACCTTGTAGAGCTCGGCAAAACCCTTCACCAGCTCCCCGAAGGTCTGGAGGTCGAGGAGGTCCCCGAGCGCCAGCCGGCGCTGGAGAACCGACTCCGGCGAGCGGGTGGGGCCCTCGGTGCTCACTGGTCACCCTTCCGGAGCTGCTCCAGCCAGCTCTCCACCTGGGTGCCGGAGGTGTCGATGCGGGCGAAGACCTGATCCAGGAAGCCGGACTCGCTCAGGCCGAGGTTCCGCGCCAGCCCCGCCTGCTCGTCCATCTTCCGGTAGGCGAGCTGGATGACGGCGAAGAGCGTCTCCAGCACACCCTCTCCCCGGATGGCCACCGCGCCGATGACCGGCTCCTTGCCGCGGGCCCGCGTCTCCTCCAGCTCCTGGTCGGTCTTGGTGTCGGGCAGGTCGCGCTTGTTGAACTGGATGACGATGGGGACCTGGGCGGTGTCCAGGCCGTTCTCCCGCATGTTCTCGTGCAGGTTGGCCCAGTAGGCGTTGTTGTCCGCGTTGGCCGCTCGGCGGCTGTCGGCGATGAAGGCCACCGCGTCGGCGTTCTGCAGCACCACCCGGCGCGTGGCGTTGTGGATCACCTGTCCGGGAACGGTGAAGAGCTTCACCTTCACCGTGTAGCCGCCCTTGGTCTGGAAGAAGACGGGGAGGAGGTCGAAGAACAGCGTCCGGTCGTCGTGGGTCTCGACGGTGAGCAGCTTGCCGCGCCCCTCGGACTGCGTCCGGGCGTGGATGAGCTGTAGATTGGTGGTCTTTCCGGACAGCCCCGGGCCGTAATAGACGACCTTGACGGTCAGTTCGCGCTGCGCGTGATTGAGTTGCACGGATCGAGAGCCTGATGGCCGATGGCCGGCCGCCAGAGCGTGATTCCGGGGAAGCCCTGCGGTCATCCTACAGGAGAAACACGCCCCGACCCCAACGGGCGCCGCCGCCCTACAGGTGGGTGCGGCCCCGGGCCCGGGGGTCTCCAGAACAGGTGACCCGACCGACGGGCTGCGGTTAGGATCCGTGGCGCGCGGGAAGGAGGCCCCGGGGCGATGACCATGAAGCGGATCGAGACTCCCCCGGAAGCCACGTCCCCGCCGGTCCTGGACGTCGCCAGCCTGCCGACCGACCTGACACCCCTGCTCAAGTACGGCCCCCTGGGGGATGACGAGCTGCCCATGGTGGCCCAGCTCCGGGCCGGGTACCGGGGAGAGACCCAGGCCCAGTCCATCGAGGCGCTGACACCGCTCCGGCCCTTCGTCCAGGTGGTCCGGCTGAGCGGTCAGATCGTCGGCTACGTGAGCATCGAGCGCGACGGGCCGGTCCAGGGCGCGGCCTACATGCGCAACATCGTGGTCAAGCCCGAGCTGCGCAAGCGGGGGATCGGCACCCAGCTCCTCAAGCACGCCATCGAGGTGTCCAAGAACATGTACCGGAGGACCCTGGCCCTCCGCGTCGACCCCTCCAACGCCACCGCGGTCAGCTTCTACCGCTCGATGGGCTTCACCACCGTGGCCACGGTGGTCTCCAAGAAGTCGGGAAAGCTCCGGCTGCTCATGTCCCGGGAGCTGTAGGCGAGCGGCCCCCTCGGGGGAGAGCGGTTCGCTTCACGGAACCGGCGGTTCGCTGCACGGTGTGACTGAAGTCTTCCACCCGCTGCCCTAGGCTCGTGTATTTGGTGGTTCGCTTGCGTCGCCGCGCGCTTCAGCTTCTCGGGCTGGTGGTCCTCGGGCTCGTCCCCGGTGTGGTCGCCTGGTCGGGCATGCTCTACGCGGAAAGGGCCGAGCACGGCTGGGGCCCCTTCTTCTGGTACGCCCTGCCCTGGGTGGCCTGGGCCCTCTACTGCCCGGTCATCTTCTGGGTGGTCCGCCACTGGGCTCCGCTCAAGAGCCTCGGCCAGCCCAGCTGGTGGCTGGCACATCTGGGAACGCTGGGCGTGGGCTGGGTGGGCAACGAGGTGGTCCAGACGGCGCTCAAGCCCTGGGCTCCCTGGCCGAGCATCCAGGCGATGCAGTTCTTCCCGCTCCTCCTGGACATGCTCCGCAAGTCGGCGATCAACGACCTCATCGCCTACTGCGGCGCCTGCGGCGTCATCTATGCCATCGACGCCCGCCGCCGGCTGCGCACCCAGGAGATGGCCGCCGTCCGGCTGGAGACCCAGCTCGCCCGCGCCCAGCTCGAGGCGCTCAAGGTCCAGCTGCATCCCCACTTCCTGTTCAACACGCTGAACGCCATCTCGATGATGGTCCGCAAGGGGGAGACCGAGGGGGCGGTGCGCATGCTCGCCGGGCTGAGCGACCTGCTCCGGCTGACGCTGGCCAGCGTCGGGAAGCAGGAGGTCCCGCTCCGGCAGGAGCTGGACTTTCTCGAGCGCTACCTGGCCCTGCAGCAGGTCCGCTTCTCCGACCGCCTCGAGGTCCGGATGCACATCTCGCCCGAGGTGCTCGACGCCAGCGTTCCCTCGCTGGTGCTCCAGCCCCTGGCGGAGAACGCCGTCCGCCACGGGCTGGGGCCCAGGGAACAGGGCGGCGTCCTGGAAATCGCCGCCGAGCGCTCCGGCCCGGACCTGGTGCTCTCGCTGAGGGACACCGGCGTCGGGCTCCCGCCGGAATCCGAGCGACGCGGCGGGGTGGGCCTGCAGAACGTCCGCGCGCGGCTGGCGGTGCTCTACCCGGACGCCCACCGCTTCACGCTCGAGAACCACCCGGCCGGAGGCACCCTGGCCACCCTGGCCATTCCCTTCCACCGCGAGGCGATGGCCGATGCCTGAGCCCCTCCGGGTGGCGGTGGTCGACGACGAGCCGCTCGCCCGCGAGGGGGTCCGGCTGCTCCTGGCCCGCGACCCCGAGGTGACCGTGGTCGGGGAGGCGGCCAACGCCGGGGAAGCGCTGGCCCTGCTCAGGTCGACCCGGCCGCAGCTGGTCTTCCTCGACGTCCAGATGCCCGGAGGCGACGGCTTCGAGGTCCTTTCCCGGGCCGAGCGCCCGCTCCCGCTGGTGGTCTTCGTCACCGCCTACGATGCCCACGCGCTCCAGGCCTTCGCCGTGCACGCCCTGGACTACGTGCTCAAGCCGTTCGACGACGAGCGCTTCACCCAGGCCCTGCGCCGGGCGAAGGACGAGCTGCGGCGGGACGCGGCGGCCCGCATCGGGGAGCGGATGCTCCAGGGTCTGGAGGCCCTGGAGCGAACCCGGGTGGTGGTCCGGGACCGCGGCCGGGTGACCTTCCTCTCCGAGGATGAGATCGACTGGATCGAAGCGGCCGATTACTACGTCGAGCTCCACGTCGGCGCCCACGCCTACCTGCACCGCGAGTCCATGGCCGCCCTCGAAGCACGGCTCGACCCTCGGCGCTTCGTGCGCATCCACCGCAAGGCCATCGTCAACCTCCGCTGTCTGCGCGAGGTGAGGCGGGAGTCGGGAGGGGCGCTGGTCGCCGTCCTGGCCAGCGGCGTCTGCCTGCCCGTCGCCCGGAGCCACCAGGCCCAGGTCCGGCGCCTCTCGGGCTGATCCGTCCGGTCCGGCGTCCTCCGGGGCCCCGGCGGAGCCGTTCGCTGCACCGGGCCGGTTCCCGGCTGCTCCCCGCCCCGCGGTCCCCCGCCCGGCGAGCGATGCTCCCCCTCGCTTTCCGGAGGCCTTCATGTCTCGACCGCTCGTCCTCGGTCTCTTCGCCGGCGCCCTCGCCCTGGGCGCAGGCATGGCCGGATGGCTCCTCTCGGGGGACGCGGCGTGCACCCGGGGACCGGCCGTGCTCGAGAGCGAGGGGCTTCTCGAGGCGCAGGGCGGGCCGCGCGTGCTCTTCACACTTTACCGGCCCGCAGGGGACGGGGAGCGTGCCCGGAGCCTGGTCATCTTCGCCGCCGACGCCCGCGCCGAGCACCCCCGGCCCCTGCGCGAGTGGGCACGGGCGGCGGCCGCGAGCGGCGTGGTGGCGGCCTACCTCGAGCCGAGCGATGCGCCGGAGGAGGCGGCCGGCCGGCTCCGGACGGCCCTCGGCAGGCATGCCGAGGCGCTGGGCATCGACGCCGAGGCGCTCTGGACCTGGGCCGAGGGAGGTCGGTTGCAGGGGCCACCCCCGGCGCCGGCGCCCTGCGGATGGCGGAGCGGGCTGGCGGCGGCGGTGGCGCGGGCCGAGCGGAAGCTGACCCTCGCCGGAAGCGCCCTCCAGCATACCCTCGAGGCCCGCGCGGGCTGCCCGCTCGCCGGCCTCCCCTGACTGCGACCGCGCCGGGGCCGCGTCCTCACCGCCGCGGCGATGCCTCGTCTCCCGCCGCCGCGAGGTCACTGTCCGGTCGTCCCGAGCTCCGGCCCCGTCCGGCGGACAGCCAGGCGGCGAGCGGCTCGAGCCTCCGGAAGCGCCGGGCGGGCGGCAGCGACTGGACGAGCATCCGTCCGTAGGCCCGCCGGGAGACCCGGACGTCGAGCAGGGCGACGATGCCGCGGTCGGCGCGGGTGCGGATGAGCCGGCCGAACCCCTGGCGGAGCGCGAGCGCCGCCTCGGGGAGCTGGTAGGCGGAGAACGGCTCCTCGCCCCTCGCCTCGAGCTGCTCGATGCGCGCCGCGGTGAGGGGGTGCCCGGGCGAGGCGAAGGGCAGCTTGTCCATGACCACCAGCGACAGCGCCTCACCGGGGACGTCCACGCCTTCCCAGAAGCTGTGGGCGGCGAAGAGCACCGAGGGCTGGGCACGGAAGGCCTCGAGGAGGACGTGCTTCGGGGCCTCGCCCTGCTTCAACGCCGGCCATGGCAGGCGGTCCCGGAGCAGCCCGTGCACCGCCTCCATGTTCCTGAGGGAGGTGAAGAGGACGAAGGCGCGCCCTCCGGTGAGCTCGCTGAGCGCGACGACTTCCTCGGCCACCGCCTCGACGAAGCCGGGCTGGTTCGGCTCGGGGAGGTGGGTGGGCAGGTAGAGGGCCGACTGCTCGCGGTAATCGAAGGAGGAGGGCACGGCCAGCTGGGTGAGCGGGTGGACGGGCTCGCCGGCATCGTCGACCAGCCCGAGCCGGCGGCAGAAATAGCCGAACGAGCTCCCGGCGCGGAGCGTGGCCGAGGTGAACACGAGCGTGTCCACGGAGGCATAGAGCTTCTCCCGCAGCACCTCGGCGACGGAGATGGGCGCGGCGCGCAGCGCCACCCCGCGGCCTCGGCCCTCGGCCCAGTAGACGTGGTCCGTCGACTCGGCCCGGCGCACGAAGTCCAGCTCGCTCCCCAGCTCGTCGCTGCGCCGGCCCAGAGCCTGGACCTCCGGCTCCTCCGCCTCGCCGGCGAAGGCCCCCAGCGCGGCCAGGCCCTGGAGCAGCTCCTCCACCTGGCGGGAGAGGGGGCGGAGCAGGTCGGGGGTGAGCCTCACCGCTTGCTCGGCGCCCAGCCCGAGCGCGCGCGGCGCGCCGGTGAAGAGCGACTCCGCCTGGGAGCGCAGCTTGAACGCCAGCGCGGCCAGCATGCCCGACCGGGAGTCGGTGGGCTCGAGCGCCACCTGGGCATCCCGCGCCAGCTCCTCGAAGCGGTGGCTGGAGACGCCCACGCCGAAGAACTCGGTGGCCGCGTCCTCCAGCGCATGCGCCTCGTCGAAGACCACCGCATCGTACCGGGGAAGCACCCCCTCGCCGTTCCCGCGGGTGGTGCGCAGGGCGAGGTCGGCGAAGAAGAGGGCGTGGTTCACCACCACCAGGTCCGACGCCTCGGCCCGGGCCCGGAGGCGGGTGACGAAGCACGCCTCGTGGAGCGGACAGCGCGTCCCGAGGCACGTCTCCCGGGTGGTGGTCAGCCGGGGCCAGCCGGGGAAGTCCTCGGGCAGAGCCAGCTCGGCCCGGTCGCCGGTCTCGGTGTGGTCCGCCCAGGCCCGCACATCCGCCCAGGCCTCGTCGGTCCCCGGCCCGAGCAGGGCCGGCTCCCGCTCGATGCGCTCCAGACGGTGCAGGCAGAGGTAGTTGGACCGTCCCTTGACCAGCGTGGCGCGCAGCTCGAGCCGGAGGCCGCGCTGCAAGAGAGGGAGGTCCTTGTGGAAGAGCTGGTCCTGGAGGTTCTTGGTGGCGGTGGAGATGACCACCTTCCGCCCGCTCAGCGCGGCCGGGACGAGGTAGGCCAGGGTCTTGCCCGTGCCGGTGCCGGCCTCGGCGACCAGCACCCGCCGCTCGGCGAAGGCGCGCTCCACCTCGCGGGCAAGCGCCACCTGCTCCGGTCTCTCTTCCCAGCCCGGAAGCGCGCGGGAGAGCGGTCCACCGGGCGCGAGCAGGGTCTCCACCGCCATCGCGTCAGTGACCCCCGAGCAGCCGCAGGAGGACGAAGGCGGCGGCCACCGGCAGAAGAAGGACCATGGCCGCCACGGCCAGCGTCCACCTCCGGCGGCGGGGCGGCGCCGGTTCCGGGCGGCGCATCCCGGCCACCGCCACCGGAGCCGAGGCCATCTTCAACGTGGCCTCGACGCCCGCCTGCGCCAGGGCGTCCCCCGGGGACTGCGCCAAGCGGATGCGGTACAGCCGGCCGGCGGCGGCGAGCCCGTCCGCGGCGCCGGCCAGCTGGAGGAACCGGGTGTGCTCGGCGGCCTGACCCCAGCGAGCGGCGAGCGTCCTCCAGGCGCCGAGCACGGCCGCTGGCGGCTCGTGGTCGGCGGGCCGGAAGTTGGCGAAGACCAGGCCGCAGGCGGAGCAGGCGGCGGCGCCGGCCGGACGCGGTGAGATGCACTTCGGGCAGACGCCGGCGGGGGGCTCCACGGCCGCGTCGATGGAGCCCGGGGGGACGTCCGCGGTCCGGGGGGAGGCCTCGGCCCCCGGGCGCTGGACGGTCGCCGTCGGAGCGGCGGCCAGCGACAGTCGCTGCTCGCTTCCGCAGGCCGGGCAGCGCACCAGCACCAGCCCCTGGTCGAGCCGGACGTCGACCAGCTCCACCCGTTGCCCGCATGCCGAGCACGACCCCGTCATCCCTGGCGCACCAGCTGACCACACACCCCGCGGCCGGTCACGGGCCGGCGACGAGCCGCACCGGCGACGGGATGATGCACAGCGCGAAGACCACCAGGCAGGCGATGCAGGTGAGGACCCGGGCGGCTCCCAGCGGCTCCCCGGGCCGCTCGACCTCCGGGTGTCGGAATCCCACCAGCAGCGAGACGACCAGGAGCCAGGCCGTCCAGGACAGGTTGAAGAGGAGCACCAGGGCGAGCAGGCCGAGCGCGGCCACCTTGCCCACCACCACCGCCCGCGCGCCGAGATTGGCGAAGGCCAGGTGCCCGCCGTCGAGCTGCCCGATGGGGAAGAGGTTCAGGGTCGTGAC
>Ga0187779_10001774_pt1 | contig 13446 bp, 13 predicted proteins | sample 1015_Q2_SP10_10__FD_132435 | JGI IMG/M metagenome (GOLD analysis project Ga0187779, IMG submission 132435) | Tropical peat soil microbial communities from peatlands in Department of Meta, Colombia - 1015_Q2_SP10_10_MG | ecosystem: Environmental > Terrestrial > Soil > Wetlands > Peat | place... | reverse complement strand
TCAGCGGGCAGCGATGCGCGAGGCGCTGGCGCTCGACTGTGTGCGGACCGCGCGCACGAAGGGTCTCCCCGAACGTACCGTCCGCTGGCGCCACGCCTGGCGAAATTCCCTGGGTCCCATGCTGGCCCTGTTCGGACTCTGGTTGCCGCTCCTCGTGGCAGGGTCGTTCTTCGTCGAGGCCGTGTTTGTGTGGCCGGGACTCGGGATGCTCGCCTCGGAAGCGATTGCCACTCGTGACTATCCGGTGATCATGGGAGCGACGATCCTCGTGTCGGCGGCGGTGGTCCTGGGCAGCCTGGTTGCCGATCTGCTGCATCGGTGGGTGGATCCGCGGCTCCGCGAACCATGACGCTGGAGTGGCGCGGTCTCTGGGCCGATCGCGGGGGCAGGCTGGGGTTGCTGCTCCTGGCGCTCCTTCTCGCCGGCGCCCTGCTGCTGCCGCCTCTCCTCCCGGATCCCCGCGCCATGCCCGACCTGGCCGGAGGGACGCTCCTGCCGCCGGGCACACGGCATCTGCTGGGCACCGATCATCTCGGGCGGGACATCCTTGCCCGTCTGATCTTCGGGGCTCGGGTGTCGCTCGGCGTTGCGATCGGCGCGGTCACCTTGTCGATCACCCTGGGAGCGCTGGTGGGGCTCGTCGCAGGGTACCTCGGAGGGGCGGTGGATGCCCTCCTGATGCGCCTGGTGGATGCGGCGCTGGCAATCCCCCGCCTGTTCCTGTTGCTTCTCATCGTCGCGATCATGCCGCGCATTCCACTCTGGGTGCTCATCCTCACGATCGGGACGACCGGCTGGTTCGGAACCAGCCGGCTGGTCCGCGCCGAGGTGCTGCGACTATCCACCATGGATTTTGTCCGTGGGGCGGAGGCCCTCGGCGCTGGGCACCGCGTTGTCCTCTTCAGGCATCTACTGCCCAACGTCATTGGTCCGCTCGCCGCCGCCACCACGCTCGCCGTGGGCGACGTCATCCTCCTCGAGGCGGGGCTCTCCTTCCTTGGGCTCGGCGTGCAGCCCCCCACCCCCTCGTGGGGGAGCATGATCTTCGACGCCAAGTCGTATCTGATCACCGCGCCCTGGACTGGGATCGCGCCAGGTCTCGCGATCCTGCTCACCGTGCTTGCCGTGAACCTGATCGGTGAGGCGCTTACCAGCATGAATCAGGTCGGATCCGTATGAGCCCGCTGCTCGAGGTAGCCAATCTGCGCGTCAGCTTCCCGCTGGCCCGGGGGGTCGTCACGCCGGTTGACGGAGTCAGCTTCGGCATCGAACGCGGCGAAGCGCTGGCGCTGGTCGGCGAGTCCGGCTCGGGAAAGACTCTCACCGGGCTCTCCCTGCTCCGGTTGCTGCCACCCTCCGGCCGAATCGAACCTGGCTCCGTGCTCCGGATTGGTGGGACCGACCTGCTGGCGCTCGACGGTGAGGCCCTGCGCCAGGCGCGGGGCCGCCGCATCGGGATGGTCTTCCAGGATCCCATGACCAGCCTCAACCCGGTTCTGACTGTCGGCAGCCAGATCGCCGAAACGATTCGGGCGCACTTCCCCCTATCGGCGCGGGAAGCGCGAGCCCGGGCCGAGGCGCTGCTGGTGGAAGTAGGCTTGGGGGACACGAGGGGCCGGTACGGGAACTATCCCCACCAGTTGAGTGGCGGGATGCGGCAGCGGGTGATGCTGGCCATCGCGTTGGCAGCCGAGCCGGAACTGCTCATCGCGGACGAGCCAACCTCGGCCCTAGACGTCACGGTGCAGGCACAGATCCTCGAACTGCTGGACCGGCTCCGCACCTCCCGCGCGATGTCCATGCTGCTCATTACCCACGATCTGGGCGTCGTCGCTGGGCGCACTGACCGGGTCGCGGTGATGTACGCAGGACGGATCGTGGAGGAAGCCTCGACAGCGGCGCTCTTCGCCAGCCCTGGCCATCCCTATACCCGCGGGCTCCTGGCGTCGATACCGCGGCTGCGCGGCCCGAGGCAGCCGCTCCGCGCGATCCCGGGGAACGTGCCGGTCCCTGGCCAGTGGCCGACCGGATGCCGGTTCCGTCCCCGCTGCGATCGGGTCATGCCCCGCTGCGACACGGAGCCACCAGTGGTGCCCACCGCCGAGGGACACACCATGCGATGCTGGCTCGGCGAGACGCCATGACCAATTCACCGGCTGCCGCTGGCCCATTGCTGGTTGTCCGCGATCTGGTGAAGCACTACCTGCCTCACGGCCTCTTCGCTCGCGGCCATCCGATTCGGGCAGTGGATGGCGTCTCGCTCGAGGTCGCCCCGGGGGAGACCCTCGCGATCGTGGGGGAATCGGGGTCGGGCAAGTCCACCCTGGGCCGGACCATTCTCCGGCTGGAGCAGGCCACCAGCGGCAGCGTGCAGTTCGAGGGCCTGGATGTGCTCGCCCTGGACCGACGACCGTTGCAGGCGCTGCGCCGGAAGATGCAGATCGTCTTTCAGGACCCGTCCGGCGCGCTGAACCCGCGCATGACAGTCGGCGCGTCGATCGCGGAGGGTATGCACATCCACGGCCTGGCGTCTTCCGGGGACATTCCCCTGCGGGTGGCGGAGCTGATGGAGGAAGTGGGCCTCGATCCCGAGGCCAGGGATCGGTATCCCCGCGAATTCTCGGGCGGACAGAAGCAGCGGGTTGGGATCGCGCGGGCCCTGGCGGTGGGTCCCTCGTTCCTCGTGCTGGACGAGCCAGTCTCAGCGCTGGATGTCTCGGTGCAGGCGCAGGTGCTCAACCTGCTGCTCGACCTGCAACGGCGGCGGGGACTTGCCTATCTGTTCATCGCGCACGACCTCGCCGTGGTGCGACAGGTGGCGCACCGGGTGGCGGTGATGTACCTGGGCCGCATCGTCGAGACCGGACCGACCGACGAGGTACTGGCAACCCCCCGGCACCCCTACACGCAGGCCCTCATCGCGGCCGCGCCGGACCCCGACACCACCGCGAGGCCGTTCAAGCTCACACTCCCCGGCGAGCCGGGCGATCCCTCACGGCCACCCAGCGGGTGTCGTTTCCATCCGCGCTGCCCGCATCCCGCAAAGGACGATCGCTGTCGTCGCGAAGAACCGGCCCTCAGACCGATTGGCCACGGCCTCACCGCCTGCCACCATGCGGCACCGAATCCTTGAGTTCGCCTCCCTCTAGATTCGCGCGGCACCCTCCTGCGGCAGATGCCGCAGCGCCTGCAGGTACTCCCGCTCAAGACCTCTCAAGACTTCACCAGCCTCGGCTTCACCAGGCAGCGCCGGCGATTCCTCCAGCCGCCGGCAGCGCTCCGCGAGGCGGATGGCGCCTACCGAGCCGGCACTTCCTTTCAGGGCGTGCAACCCGTTCCGCCAGGCCTGCACATCGCCCTTCCTGACCGCTTGGGAGAGCTCATCGAGCTGCAGGCGCCCCTGGCCGCCGAACAAGGCCACGATCTCCCCCAGGAACCCGGGCATTCCCTCAATCTCGATCCCACGCAGTCCTTCCAGCACTGACGGATCGAGCACCGCGCCTTCGGCCGTGGATTCCTGCTCGGCGGGGACGAGACTCGAGGGAAGGAAGCGGCCCGGAATCCATCGCGCGAGCGTCTGCTCCAGCGACTGCCGGCTCACCGGCTTGGCGAGGTAGTCGTCCATCCCCGCGTCGAGACAGCGCTCGCGATCGCCCTGCATGGCGTGGGCGGTCATCGCAATGATCGCCACCCGTCGGCCGGCCGAGGCCTCGCGCTCACGGTGCAGCCGGGTCGCGGTGAAGCCGTCCATCACAGGCATCTGGCAATCCATCAGCACGAGGTCGTAGTACTCGCGCGCCATCAACTCCAGCGCTTCGGCCCCGTTCTTGGCCAGCTCGGCCTGGCAGCCCAGGCGCCGAAGCATGGTGAGCCCAACCTTCTGGTTCACGGGGGCATCGTCCGCGAGGAGCACCCGTGCCGGACGCTGGGTAGGATCATGCGGCCCCGTGGTTGACGGTCCAGCAGAACGCACGGCGATGCGCGGTTCGGGTCGGATGGCGTCCAGCAGCTCGCGCCGGCGGAACGGCCGAGACACGGTGGCGTGAATGCCTGACGAGTCGAGCCGGCCAGCGTGGCCGCCCACCTGGGTGAGAAGGACGATGCGGCACCCGGGCCCCGCCAGCATCCCCAGCTCGGCCAGGTCTTCCGCGGCGCTGTCGTCGACCAGAACTGCGTCGTAGGTGGTGGCGGCTTCCCGGGCCGCCCGCAGGCGCGCGAGGCCTTCGCCGGGTGTCGCAGCCTGATGGAGAAAGGCCCCCTGCGCCCCCAGCTGTTCGTCAAGGATGCGGCGCTCGCGGTCGTGCGGCACCAAGAGAAGCAGTCGACGCCCGTAGAGCCGGCCCGTGGCCGGGCGGGCAGCGCCTTCCACACGAAATGGCAGAGCGACACCAAAGCGGCTCCCCTGACCCTCGACACTTTCGACCTCGATGCGTCCCCCCATCAGCTCGGCGAGCTCCCGGCAAATGGCGAGACCCAGCCCGGTCCCGCCGTATCGACGCGTCGTCGACGCGTCCGCTTGGGTGAACTTCCCGAAGACGTGCTCCAGTTTGTCCGCCGGAATGCCGATGCCGGTGTCCTCGACAGCGAGGCGCACGGACACCCCGTCCGCGGCCGAGCTGTCCAGCCCGAGCTCCATGTGGACGCCACCTTGCTCGGTGAACTTGACCGCGTTGCCGAGCAGGTTGACCAGAATCTGCCGAAAGCGGCTTGCGTCACCGATCAGGTGCTCCGGGATGCGGGGATCGACGCGCGCGGTAAAGTCCAGCCCCTTTTCGGCCGCGCGCACCCCCAGCAGGATGGCGACTTCTTCGAGCAGATCGCGCGGACGGAACTCCACCGTTTCCAGGGTCAGCTTCCCCGCCTCGATCTTGGAAAGGTCGAGAATGTCGTTGAGGAGCGCCAACAGGGCATTGGCGGAGACGTGGATGGTCTCGGCATAGTCACGCTGCTCCGCACTCAACTCGGTGTCGAGGATCAGGCTGGTCATGCCGATCACGCCATTCATCGGCGTGCGAAGCTCGTGGCTCATGTTGGCCAGGAATTCGCTCTTGGCCCGATTCGCTGCCTGGGCCCGGTCGTTGGAGGCGACCAGTTCCCGGGTGCGCTCCTCCACCAGCCGCTCCAATCCTTCGCTGTAGGCCGCGATGTCGTGGTAGAGCTGCGCACTTTCCAACGTGCCCGCAACGTTCCCCATCAGGATGGAGAGCAGCTTCTGGTTGGCCTCTGGGACATGCTGCAACGAGTCATCGGCCACGCCGATGAACATCCCGATCACTCGCGAACGGGTGGCAAGGGCGTGCAGCAGGACCATACGGTCGGCGGAGGTACTCGCGGGGACGAGGACCGAGGCGTTGCGCTGGACGGCCCAGGCAAAGACTCCCGCGGACACCAGCGCCTCTACCTCCCCTTCCAGCTCCTCAGCCGCGGCCGCGGGCTCCGCGTCGACCAGTCGGAAGGCGAGCCCATCCGGTTCCAGCAGCAGGAAGGCCGATCGCTCGAACGCCAGCAGCCGCCGCAGGACGGGCTTCGCGGCGCCGAAGATGGCGGTGGGGGCGACATCCCTCGGCTGATCCGCTCGGAACGTGCCGAGAGAGGCGACCATGTCGAGCGCCTCCAGTACCCACTGCGGATGATCGGTCGCCGGCGCCGGCGTAGCTGTCATGTGCGGTCCTGCGCAATGACCCCGACCGCGGCCTCGTAGTGTCGCTCCGCCTCCTCCAACAGGTCTCCGATGTTCGCCGTGGGCAGGCCGACCAGCTCCCAGGCCTTCGGATCGAGCGGCGGCACCGACGGCTCGCCACTGCTCCCCAGGCCGAGAGCGTTCGCTAGCAGGTCTGCGACATGCACTACCGCGGTCTCGACAGGGAAACGCTGGGAGCGGTCCGGATGATGATGGTTGGCCACTGCCTCGCGCAGGCTGGGCGGGAGCTTCCACTGCTCGAGGAGCGCCTGACCGACGTGGCTGTGATCGAAACCGAGCAGGGCGTACTCCACCTCGTAGAGTGGCTCGCCGCCCTCGCGGCTTCGCAGTACAGCGACCCGGGCTTCCTCGGGTACCTGCATGAACATGATCGGCCGTCCGATATCATGGAGCAGGCCGGCCACGAAATAGCGCTCGACATTCGCCTCGCGACGCCGCGCCGCCAGCGCCCGTGCGGTCACTCCACAGGCGACACTGTGCCGCCAGAAGGACTCCATCGTGACCAGGCTTTCGGGCACGTTCGCGAACAGCCGGATCACCGAGGTGGCCAGCGCCAGATCCTGGAGCTGCGCGGTCCCCACGATGCTGATCGCATGGCTCACCGTCTCGATCCGGGACGGGAAGCCGTACATCGCGCTGTTGACCAGCTTGAGCAGCCGCGCGGTGAGCCCCGGGTCCTCCGCGATCACTGCGCCTACATCCGCTGCCGAAGTTCGTGGATCGCTCACGACCGCGGAGAGTCGCAGGTAGACACCCGGCAGGGAGGCCACGCTGACCACGCCCTTGAGGAGATCGGACGCCCTACGCATGATGCCGAGCCGCCTCGGCCAGCCGCTGGGCCTCCCGCGCGGTGCAAGCTTCGATGAGCCCCGCGATGACCGGATGATCAAGATTGTTGTTGTGAAACCGGGCCCGCACCTGGGCCTCGGCACGCGCCAGGATCTCGGGGGAGATGGGAACAGGCGCGCTGTCCTCCCCGGCTGGCCCGCGTACCCGCACGCTCATGATTCCCCACAACTGGAAGGCGCGCAGATGCCGTTCGGTCAGCTCGGTGCCCCCCTGGATGAGCAGCCGACCCTGCGCGTCATGCACGCTGTCGGCCAGCATCATCCCCGGCTCGAGATCGTCGACCGCCACCGTGGGGCGGTTGCCCTTGATCGCCATGGTAGGGTGCGCTCGAGTCACGGATGAACGGGGTCAGGGCCCATGGGGTCAGATCGCCCGGATGCCATTGATCATCTGCGCGTTCTCCAGCTGTGGCTTGAGATGGCGCTCGTAGCAGTCCGGACAGATCCCGTGGGAGAATTGCGCCTCGGTGTGACGCGAGACGTAGTCCTCGACCTGCGACCAGCGATCCAGTTCGTCCCGGATCTTCTTGCAATAGCTGCAGATCGGGAGCAGCCCCTCGAGCTGCCGGACTTCCTGCTGCAGGCTGAGGATTCGCTCCGCGACGCGGAGCCGCACCTGAAGCTCCTGCCGGTCGAGCGGCTTGGACATGAAATCGTCCGCGCCAGCATCCATTCCGTCGAGATAGCGCTCCTTCCCGTGAAGCGCGGTCAGCAGCAGCACCCAGGTGTAGCGTTCACGGGCCCGGGCCCGGATCCGCCTGGTCAGCTCCAGTCCGTCCACCCTCGGCATCATCCAGTCGGTAATGACCACGTCTACCGGCTCGGCAATGAACCGCTCCCAGGCCTCGTGACCGTCCCATGCCACGAGGGGCTCGTGCTTCAGGCCCTCGAGCGTCTTGGTCAACAGCAGCCGGGACACCGGATCGTCTTCCGCTACGAGCACTCGCATGCCGCCCCCGCCGTTCGTGCGGACCCCATGGCAATCGCCCGATAGGCAACCGCCCGGCCGCAGGTTATCCTTTCCCAGCTGTCGTCCAGACTCAACATGCTTTCGCTGCTGCCGAGGAACAGCAGGCCATCGGGGCGCAGCGTCTGACGGGCGCGCCGCAGGACTGCCCGCTTGACCTCGTGGTCGAAGTAGATCAAGACGTTGCGCAGGAGGATCAGATCGAACCGCGGCAGTGGCGGCCATGGCTCGGCCAGATTGAGTTGGCGGGCATGCACCCGGCCCCGCAGCTCCGCGCTGACCTGCCACCGGCTTCCCACCTGCTCGAAGTGCCTGGCCAGGTCGGCCGGGGCGAGACCCCGGTTCACCTCCAACTGCTCGTAAAAGCCGCGGCCGGTCCGACGCACCATCGCATGGGAGATATCGGTCGCGAGAATGCTGACTTCCCAGGAGGCGAGGGCGGGAAAGTGATCGGCCAGCATGATGGCCACGCTGTACGCCTCCTGGCCGCTGGAGCAGGCTCCGCTCCAGATCCGGAGCGATCGCTCCGACGCCCGGCTGGCGATGAGATCCGGGAGCACCACGGTCTTGAGCGCCTCGAAGGGATGCACGTCCCGGAACCAGCTGGTCTCGTTGGTGGTCATCGCCTCGACCACGGACCACTCGAGCTCGCTTCCCGGAGCAGCGCGGAGCGCGGCGACCAGGTCCGCCATAGTCGCAAGATTCCGGTCGCGCAGGACCGGCGCCATGCGGCTTTCCACCAGATATTCCTTGCCCGCCTCGATGACGATGGCCGAGCGCGCACGAACCAGGGCGCGCAGGAATTCGAACTCCGACGCACTCATCATGGATCGCCCCTCGCCTCTCCTCGTCCGGCGTACTGGACCGGGGGCGGGAACGACGGCAACCGTCCCACCGCGGCGCGCTGGACCAGTTCCCCAGCGATGCTGTCGAGCGGCAATACCGCATCCGCCTGACCCGCTGTCGCCACGGCCCCCGGCATCCCCCAGACGACCGAGCTGGCCTCGTCCTGGACCAGCACCTGACCGCCGGCCTGGCGGATCACCTCCGCCCCGCGAAGGCCGTCCTGACCCATCCCAGTGAGCACCAGTGCCAAGGTTCGATTGCCATGCGTGGCCGCGACGCTGCGGAACAACGGGTCGACCGCGGGACGACAGGAATTCTCCTGCGCGTCCTGGTTGAGGCGCAGCCGGAACACGTCCCCCTGGCGCTCAACCAGCATGTGGTGGTTCCCCGGCGCCACCCAGGCAATGCCCGGCTCCACCAGCGCACCGTCTTCCCCTTCCCGCACGGTGATCCGCGAGCAACTCGACAGGCGTTCGGCAAGGAAGCGGGTGAAAACCGGCGGCATGTGCTGCACGATGACGATCGGAAGAGGAAACTCCGCCGGCAACGCCGGAAGAAGCGAGGCCAGCGCGTTCGGACCGCCGGTGGAGACCCCGACAGCGAGGATGTCGACCCGCGTCGGGAGCGACGGGCGGCGGACAACCCGCGGCTCGGCCGGAACCGGCGCTGCCGGCGCCAAAGCCGTGACCCGTCGGACCCGGCCACACAGGGCCAGGATCCTGGGGATCAGCTCCTCGCGAATTTTTTCCTGAGCCTGGCTCAGACTGCCGACGTTCGCGGGTTTGGTGACGTAGTCAGTGGCACCCCTGGCCAGAGCCTCGAGGGTGGCGGATGCGCCGCGCTCGGTGAGGGTACTGAACATGATCACGGGAAGACGCGGGTGGGTCTTCCGCAGCGCGACGAGCGTCTCCAGTCCGTCCAGCTCTGGCATCTCGATGTCGAGCGTGATGAGGTCGGGCTGGAGGGACTCCACTTTGGCGAGCGCCAGCCGGCCATTCGCCGCGGTCCCGACCACCTCGATGTCCGGATCGGACGACAGGACCTCTGTCACCAGGCGGCGGACAACCACGGCGTCGTCAACGACCAACACGCGAGTCTTGGGCATGGTCAGACCGCCGGCAGGCCCACGAGCTGCAACCGCTCGCGCAGGGCGTGCTTGGTGAATGGCTTTGTGAGATAGCCGTTGGCTCCGGCATCGAGGGCGGGCCCCACCTGGCCCGCATGAGCCTCAGTCGTCAACAGGAGGATGACGGTCTCCTTCCACGCCTGGTTGCCCCGTACCGCCGAGAGGAACTCCAGACCCTCTGGCTCAGGCAGCTTCCAGTCGATCAGCACCAGATCGACCCTACCCGCCCCGGCCAGACGTTCGAGCGCCTCCCTGCCATGGGCCGCTTCGATCAACTCGAAGCCGAGCTCCTTTACCGTCGCCCCGATGATGCTCCGGATCGCTCGGGAATCCTCGACGACCAGCGCTCGCACGAGAGCCTCCTTGCTCGAAATAGGTGGGCTCGCCGCCCCGCGAGGGGCTTGGGCGAGCGCTCCGGCAGGGCCTCTGGTCCGGGGAAAGGCCTCCCAGGCCACCTTCTTGGTATCGGCAGGGTCGAAGACCGGCTTGACTGGTGGGGACTGCGGCAGGGGGCCGAAAGAGGCGGGACGCCGGGGGCTGGGCAGCCCCCCGGCGGCGGGTCAAGGATCCCGGCGGAGACCCAGGTGTGACTGGAATTCCCGTTCGACCTGCGCGGGATCGTGGGTATTGAACAGGATGATGTTGCGGAGATGCTCGAGACTGTCGATCCCGATGATCTCGGTAAACTGGATCGCGCAGCCGGCGGGGCCGGACCGGACCACGTGCCCCCGGGCCCGGACCTGGACGTCGGTGCCATCGAGATGGAGCCGCACTTCGCAGGGCTCCCCCTCGGCGGGGGCGCTACTGCTCCGCAGGAATCCACCCTTGAGGCTCAGATTCTCCATAGTGCCGTCGCGGTGGGCAGTGTCCCGCACGATCACCTCGGTCCGCAGATGAACCGTGACCCGACTGAATTCCCGCCGATGAGGAAATGGAATGCCTGCCATCAGTCCTCCCGGATGTCGCCGTTGGGCGTTGATGGGGCGCGGGCAACCGCCGGGACGGCGGGCCCGCGCCGGGCCTGGGCTTCAAGATACAGCACGGCGTCCCTCGCTTCGTGTAAGCCGGTAGCAGCCGGCCCGGTCGAATGGAACCCGCTCGTAGCCGTCGCCGAGGTTGATCGTAGTCTCAGCGCCGCCCAGGAACAGGTATCCCCATGGCTGCATCACCCTGCGAACGTTCTCCAGAATGCCGCGCTTGGTCGTCAAGTCAAAGTAGATCAGCACATTGCGAAGGAAGACCACATCCGCGACTGGCATGGCGCCCCATGAATCCACCAGGTTCAGCTCGCGGAACTCGCAGAGCCGCTTCAGTTCGGGTCGGGCCACCCATTCCATTCCCTGCCTCTCGAAGTACTTCCCCAGCAAGTCAGTTGATAGCCCCCGGCTCACCTCAGTCAGCCCATACCGCCCGGCCTCGCAGCGTGCCACCATCTCTCGGGAGATGTCCGTGCCGAGAATGCTGACGCTCCACCGGGCCAGCTGGGGGAAATGCTCCAGCAAGGTCATCGCAACCGAATAGGGCTCCTGTCCGCTGGCGGAGGCCGCACACCAGATGGTCAGGCGGCGCTCGGCTCGCCGTCGCTCGAGCACCTCGGGGATGACTACCTGCCGCAACGCCTCGAACGGATGCAGGTCTCGGAAGAAGCTGGTTTCATTGGTCGTCATCGCCTCGACAACCTTGCGATCCAGACCGCTTCCCGGATGCCTCCGCAGCTCCGCAATCATTGCCTCGATGGACCCGTATCCCTCAGCCCGGGCCATCGGAGTGAGCCTTGCTTCGATCAGATAGGCCTTATCCGGCTCCAGCACGATCGCCGAATGATGCCGCACCAACTGGCTCACGTACAGGAAGTCCCAGGGACTCACGCCCATCACAAGCTCCGAGGACGTATCGTAGACGTCACCTGGTCGAGCCCACGGGTCACGGCGCGGGTCCCTCCGTCAGAGCCGTCCGGAGTTGCTCCAGGTGCGCGGCACCTGAGACAGCCCGACGGAGCACCTCCGCCGAGGCTTCGGTCCGGGTAGTCAACGCTTCAACGCGCCCCCGCAGACCTTCCGCGAAGGCACGGGTTTCCTCCAACAAGTCCCCAGCGGCAAGAACAGCCTGCTCGTGTGCGGCATGAAGTGCGGCGTCAAGCGCCATCTGGTTGGTCCGGCGCGCGATGGCCGTGAGCGCCTCCAGCGCTTCGGCCTGCGATCCCCTCGGTGCCCCCGGCGGCTGGCTCTCCCGCACTGCCGCGAGGAGGGCGACCGCAGTCTCGGCGAGGCGGACCGCATCGGGCACCGAGGCTCGTATCGACGGTGGCGCCGTCAGGTGTGACTGGCCTTCAGCCTCGTCCGCGGCGGTGTGCAGTAGCCGCGACAGCACCTGCAGCTCGGTGATTGCCGACTCCATCGCCTGTGCCTCTTCCCGCAGGCCGGCAGCCGCGGCAGCGACAGCGCCCCGTGGCGGCAGCGAACCGGTGGTCGGCTCCTCGGCGGGCGCCGCTGGCGGTGGGACTGCCTGAGTCCGGTGAACGATCTCCCAGGTCAGCTGTGGGCCGAGGAAATGCTGATCCTGATCGAACACCGCCGTCACCAGCATGGCGATCGTCTCCGGTCCGATGACCAGCTGTTCCTTGTGCGGCAGCAGCGCGGGATCGCTGAAGATCCGCTCGCGCTGCGACGGATCTGGAAAGAAGATCGAGATAGGCACCCCGTCCAGCGGATTCACAGGATAGGGGAGGTATGGCGCCAGGCGGGCCAGCGAATGCTCGCAGGCGGCGTTACCGAGCCACTTGTCCGGTGTCGTGCCAGGGAACATCACCGGTACCGGGAGATCCTCCGCTTGGGCGCGGAGCCGACGGAATACGGCCTGGGCGTGGTGGGCCTCGGATTCGTCGTCCCAGACGATCGCATGGCCGAGGTGTCGACCATCGGCGTCGAGCAGCCTGGTGAACCGGGCCTTCCATACGGTCCGCCCGAACGACCAGGTGAAGCTGTGGCTGGACCGCCGAGGGTCTGTCAGGGCGGCGTGCAACTGGGTTGGAGCGGAGTAGAAACGAAGGATGGAGGCACCGGTAAGGTCGCCGGCCCCAAGATTGAACGCCCGCCGCAGGTCGGCGTCGCACTTGAGGGCCGCGCGGGCAGCCTCGTCACTCACGTGCACCACGGTCAGATCTTTGTCCACGACGAGCAGATTGGCCGGCCCACCTTCGGGGCTAGTCGTGTACTGCTCTGCCAAGGCGATCAGCGTCTGTCGGGGGTCGCCAGGATCGGCTGTGCGCGGGGGCCCCTTGCCCTCGAGGTGTTTCACGCGCGTCGCAATCTCGGTCGCGAGACCCGAATCACAGCCAGTGTCCATGAACGCTGCTACAACGTGCCCCAGCAGTCGCGCGGTCCGCTCGTGGTCGAGACCGAGACGCCGGGCCACTTCTGCGGGCACGGGACTCGCCTCACCATGCTGGCCACCGAGAAGATCAGAAAGCAGCAGATGTGCGTTCCACCGCGCATCGCTCTCACTTCCCGGTGGGACCAGTTCGGAAAGCAGGGGGTCGCGGGCCACCCGCTCGAGGAGGCTGGTGACCGCACGGTCGATGCCGTCGAATCCTCCCACCCGGTCGAAGAGCACGCCTCGTTTCGGGGAGGCCTGGTGCGGAGCGAGCACGAGTTCTCCCTAGTGCGTAAACCGGCTCACCAGCCGCCGCAGATCGGAGGCCATCCTCGCCAGCTCGGCGGTCGCTTTACCGCTATTCTCGGTGCTCTCGCTGGTCGCCTGGGCCACGCGCGCGACGCCCGCGATGTTGTCGTTGATGTCCGAGGACCCGCGCGCCGCGCCGCTCAGATTGCGGCTCATCTCGTTGGTCGTCGCCGTCTGCTCTTCGACGGCACCGGCGATCACGGTCTGGATGTCGTTGATCCGCGTGATGATCGCCCCGATCTCACGGATGGCGTCCACGGCGCGCGAGGTGTCGCCC
>Ga0187779_10001772_pt1 | contig 13460 bp, 13 predicted proteins | sample 1015_Q2_SP10_10__FD_132435 | JGI IMG/M metagenome (GOLD analysis project Ga0187779, IMG submission 132435) | Tropical peat soil microbial communities from peatlands in Department of Meta, Colombia - 1015_Q2_SP10_10_MG | ecosystem: Environmental > Terrestrial > Soil > Wetlands > Peat | place... | reverse complement strand
GCCGATGTCGGCGCAGCCACGCGGCCGTGTCCCGGGCGCGGGCTAGGTGGCGTTCGTCGAACGTGGACGCCTTGGTCTCGATGGCAAAGGCGGTGCCCGTGGGGGCGATCGCGATGCTGTCGATATCCCCGCGCCCGCCCCACCCGAGCGAGTGGCGCAGCCGCCACCCCTCCGCCTCCAGCCCGCCGAGCGCGAAACGCACCGCGCCTTCAGACCGCGCCCCAACGCGGCTGCGCGCCGCCAGGCGCACCCAGCGACGAGCGTCGAGCAGCAGCGCGGCCATCCCCAGCGCCAGCAGCCCACCCAAGGCGCCCGCGCCGACACCCGCGGCGGTCGCCGCCAACGCGCCGACGACAATCGCTGCCGAGCCACTCGCGGCGGCCCGGCGTAGCCGCCGGGCCTGCTGACGGCGCGGAAAGCTAAACGCGGACACCGTCACAAGCTCGCATGCGGCTCGGACAACGCGCGAGGCTCCCGACGGATGGCGCTACCCGGGGCCGCGATGGCCCGCGCCATCGCGCAGCGAAAAGGCAGACGACCCCCGCCGTCTGCCTTTCGTCGGCGAAACGGCCGCAAATTACGGGGAAATCTGGACGCACGAATAGTCGCAGATCGATGAGACATCCCTGGAAATCACACGCCGTTTCAGGTGCAGGGCCGCACGACTGAAAACCGTGGTGTCCCCGGTTCAAGTCCGGGTCTCGCCATCCATCTGCTCGGCCAACTCGGGCACCGATATGCCCGCACGCCACACCATGTCATCGACATCCGGTCGCTGTACGGATCCCTCTGCGGAGAAACCGCTGACTGCTTTCCACGCGCAGCGGCACGGGTCGAGCCGGAGGCTCAGAATGCTCCTTTGGGCTTGAAGCGGCAGCCTCAGCGCGTCCTGGCGGCTCGTAGGTAACGCGGGTCGCCCGGCCCTTGCCCCACGCCGACGACCAAGAATCCAAGAGACGATGCGCCCTCCGGCGCTGAAAACGGCGGGCACCTGGGGACGGGAAAGGTCGGGATCGAACCTTGGGAAGCCTTGGCCCTTGAAAGTTGACCGCAACCCAGCGGGGGTACCAGCGCCCTTCGGGCGAGTCCCGCGGGCTGTCATCCGGGACTGCACGGCGGGGCATCCCTGCCGCTTGGTGGGCGATGGTCCGCCTCGGGACTTCGGAGATCGTGGAAGCGTTTGTCAGCGGGGCGCGATTGCTGCTTGGACCACCCGCCGACGGCTTCACGATGCCCGCACAAGGCTGCTCGATCTCTCGGCGGGAGCGGCAGTCCGGCCGCGTCGCCACTGGCAGCCCCTATCAGTCCGAACCGGAAGCCGCCTGAGCGTTGACCAGCTCCATCTTCTGGCTAGAATTCTGGTCATGAGCGAGACCATGTCGTTGGCGGCGGTTAAGGCGCGCTTCTCTGAGCTCGTCGATCGCGTCGAGCGCGAGCAGGACCGTGTCGTGGTCACGCGCAACGGCAAGCCGGCGGCCGTGCTCATCAGTCCTGAGGACCTCGAGCGCCTCGAGGAGACGCTGGCCGTCATGTCAGACCGCTCGCTCGGCAAGCAGATCCGCGAGAGCGAGAAGGCCATCGCCGCGGGCGACCCGGGCATGGGGCTTGAGGAGCTACGCGCCAGTCTGGCCCGTCGGCGTCCGACTCGCAAGTGAACGAACCGCGCTGGCGGCTGGTGGTGATGCCACCGGCACGCCGCGCGTTTCACCGTCTGCCGATCGCCGTCGCCGCCGCTGTGCTCGAGACGCTTGACGCGATCGCGCAGAATCCGCGCCGGCTGGGTAAGGCTTTGATGTTTGAGCACGAGGGCCGCTACTCGGCGCGCCGCGGGCCGTACCGGGTCATCTACGAGCTCGACGAGGACGAGCACGTTGTTCGAGTAATCGCGATCGGCCATCGACGCGACGTCTATCGACCGCGCGATTAGCAACAACCCTGAGCGGTTCGGCGCCATCGGCTCGGCGATGTGCCGGCAAGGGTGTGCCGGATCTCGACCAAAAAGCCGCCGCGGGCGTGCTCGGGCCGCCAGGTCATCGATGGCGCCACCCCTCCATGCGGCAATGGCATGGCCAACAGAGCAGAGCAGCTCAAACGTCCTCGCACGCGCGTCGCACTGACGATACTGGCGGTCGATCGACGACTGCGTGCGCGGCGCTGACCGGCCCGGGTACATCGTCACGCCCCCCGAGCTGGGGTCGCAGCGCACCCTCGCGCGGCGTCTCGTCCGACGTCCCCAACGACGTCCCGCCGCCGGCACGCCCGGTGCCACCCACGGAGACGACGGCCTCCGCGAGCGCGGTGATAGCAGGGGATTTCGCCTCGCCGGGACCCTGCCGCGCTCGCCTGGGAACAACTGAAAATCGTGGTGTCCCCGGTTCAAGTCCGGGTTTCGCCATGACCTAAGCTCCTGCGAATCGGATTACTTCCGATGTCGGGTGGCGGAGGCGCCGGACGGCTTCACGGGGCTTCGTTCCAGCCGCGCGCCCAACATATGTCCTCTGCGACGGACGCCGATAGGGACGGCGCAAGGTGCGCGAGCCCTATCACCTCGCCCAGCCGCCGATGTTCGTCCGTCCGAGAGGCGCGTGATTGTTCTCGAATACAGGGCGTTTGGCGTGTCGGCATCTGCGACGTAGGCGTCGTGCAGCGCGGACAGCATCGATCCAGCGGGTTGAAGTCCCGTCCTGGGAGCTGTCCGGTGTGCCCAGGTAGTCATATCCGGCGCGCTCGGGGGGCGACCCCTTGGCGTGAAAGCCCGGAGGTAGAAGTGTTGGCGAAGGCCAGTGTCCGCAGGGAAGAAATCGGACAGGTCCAGCCGCGGGCTCTCCGGCGTAGGAGCCCGGCTATCTGGTCTACATGTGCAGCCGTGATCGAGTCGCTGCCAGCATCTGCTGGCGCAGCTATCGCGCATGCGTCCCGCGATGCGGTGGTGCAGGAGGCCGCGGAAGTCATCGCCGCGGTGCACGGCCGCAACAAGCAGCCTCACCGGCTCCGGGCGATACAAGCCCGGCCGACCCGCCGGGGTCAGCGCGATGCTTAAGGCGGCGACCAACGCCGGGAGAGGCCGATCAACGCCGCGACGTGCTACAGCGTCGTATAGACGTTCAGCCGTACCGCGTGCGACTTTGTCCGCTTATTGCGCACTTTTGTACCTCCTCACACGACGAGTTGCTCCGGCTGTCGCACGTTGATTACACGAGCGCACGCCGCTCGACCGGATCAGCCCCGCCGCTGGCCGGGTCCGGACGCCGAAGCTGGCATAGGAGGGAGAAGCCGTGCCAAATCAATCGAACCTCGCTCTGGTGGCGGAGATCCGTGATAAATCGGACGAGGCGGAGGAGAACCGCGTAGCGATACAGGAAGCCTCACGTCAAGACGACATCCACCCGCAACCGCCAACGCACCCCGAGGCGGTGATGTCAATCCGTGCGCTGCTCGACGCGACAGAAACGCGACACGCGGAGTTGGAAGCCCAGCTTTCGCGAACGCGCAAACTGCTCGACGAGCTGGTGCGCGTGGCCTACGAGGAGTACATGGACGGAGGCCGGGCATACCCGAGAGAGGACCCGCCGGGATACGAGTCGACGAAGGTCAGCCGCTGGCTGGACGATCACCGGTCCCTGTTGCCAACGGGCGTCCCGTTCCCGCGCCGGACGAACGAGTTCAGCAGAGTCCCGGGCTCATCCGCCCATCGAGAGTGGGGCGCCAGGGTCCTCGGGGCGCTGGCCTTCGGCGCGGCGTTGTGCGCCATCGTGCAACTCAGCCGTAGGGTCGCATCCCCATGACGCCGCTCTCCCGGCGGGATCCGCGCCGGCTGCCCATGCTGCGATCTCCTCCGGCGGCGCGCGACGTTGGAGGCCGGCGGCCACGATGGCGCTACCGCTTCCCGTGCGAATGAGTAGTGCGGCGTCCCGGGTGCGACGGTCCAATTCGCGCACTCGAGGGTCGGCTGACGCGATCCGGACTATCGCTTTCGCGATCCTGGCAGCCGTCGCCGCGCTATCGCGTTGGTGACGTAGCAATCATCAGCCTTGCCGACACAGCGCGACTGCTTCGCCACCGAACAGGATCGTCAGCTCGTCCGACTCGCCGACGACTGGCTTGCAGATGGGGGGATTGCGCACGAGACGTGCTTTTGGCGAAAACGAGGGAAGCTTCGGCTGTCCTTCGACGTCGGCGTCTTCCCTCGTGTGAGCGCCAAGCGGGGCAGATGCCAAGTGCCGGTTCCGCCATGCAAAGTCGTGAGAGCGAGTGTCGACCTCCGGCCGTGCCGCGGCCCCGCAGACCGGGGCACGGGGCAAGTCTTCCCTGCTTGGCCGGCTGAGCAGGTCGAACCCAGGGAAGAGTGTTGAGCGGAGATCTGCTCTCCTTCCGTGGGGGTGGGTGCCGCCAAGCTCTCCCGATTCGGTTCACCTCGCGCGGCCGACGGCATCCCAGGCCGTTGCCTATGCAGCACCTCGCTGCCGCCGCCATACCGGCTCGGGGTGACCGTCGGACCAGAGCCTCTCGCCGATGCGGTCCGGCGGGATCGAGGCATGGCCGAGCGATAGCGTGGGCGTCGACCGGCGGCAGGTCCGGTCGTCTCCGAAGCGATCCCAGTCCGCGCCGAGTCATACCGGAAGCGCTCAGCCAGTCGCCGGGGGACGGGGGTCCGGGCTATGGGGGGCCTCGAGGTCGAGCCGACCCGGAGAGCGGCGCTGCTCCACACGGAGGAGGTCGCGCTCGATGGCCGGTCTCAGACGTCAAGCGATGCGCCGCTGAGGTCCTGCTGGCCGTTCGCTTTGCAGCCTATGCCCGCGGATGCCAAGAAAGCCCGCACCGCGGGAGAGGGCGAAGCGCTGGCGAGGATTGCAAGGGACAGGCGCCTTTCCGTGCGAGGATTGAGTGGTCGGAGCACGACTTCGCGCGGTGGTCGATGTGCGGCCAGGCCGGGCATCACGGACACGCCGAGCCCTTCGCCGACGAGCGCCAGAATCGAGGAGGCTTCGCTGACCTCGTAGCGGACGTTGGGTGTCACGCTCTGCATGGCGAGCGCGCCGAGGACGAGGCGCTCGCAGCCCGCGCGGGTGAGGATGAACGGCTCGGCGGCCAGGTCACGGGGGCGCACAGTTTGGCGGGTTGCGAGTGGGTGGGCGGCTGGCAGGACAGCGAGCAGTTCGTCCGTCACCAGCGGCTGCAGCACCAGCTGGTCGTGATCGCCGGCAACGACGGCGATCTCAACAATCCCCTCGCCTACCCACTTGACAAGTTCGTCGTCATGGCCCTCGAGGACCGTGACCGACAGTGCCGGGTGTCGGTGTTCCAGCGCGGCCAAGAGCGGCGGGAGGATCGTGGATGAAACGCTTGGCATCGAACCTAGCCGCACGTGGCCGGTGGCGACCCCGGTGAGTTCGTCGCGCTCTTGGCGCATCGCCTCCGCTTCGCGCAATAGCGCACGGCTCCGCGCTAGCGCTCGCTCACCGAACGCGGTGAGTGCAACCCGCCCGCGGCGCCGATGCAACAGCTCGGTCCCGAGTTCGTCCTCGAGCGCACGAACCGCGCGGCTGACCCCCGGCTGGGTCATGTGCAGCCGCGCCGCAGCCCGGAACCCTCCCGTCTCGGCGACGGCAACGAACGCACGCAACTGTGCCTCGGTCATCGACTCGATGCGGGATCCACATTGGACACGGAGCGGATTGAACCTTACGGTCATCGCTGATGGCAGCGAGCTACCTGATCCTGCACGGCATCGAGAACGACCGCCCGCCGCAACACTGGCAGTTCCAACTCGCGGCCGAGCTTGTCCGCCGTGGCCACGAGGTTCGCTATCCAGGCCTCCCGGACCCCTACACGCCCATTCTGGACAGCTGGCTCGAAGCGCTCAACGGCGAGCTCGCCGCTCTACGAGGCGAGCACCGCGTGGTCGTCTGCCACTCCCTCGCCTGCCTCCTGTGGTTTCACGCCGCCGCGCGCGGCCTTCACAAGGTGGTACCGGTTGACCGCGTACTGCTCGTCGCGCCGCCCGATTCAGCCTTCGTTCCCGAGGCGGGCGCGTCTTTCCGGTTGGCAGGGTTCGAGCCCGACCCGATCCGCGAGAGCGCACGCTCGGAGCTAGCGATCGTCTGCTCGGACGCCGACCCATACAACCCAACCGGCGCGCAGACTCTCTACGGCGACCCGCTCGCCATCGACGCAACGATCCTTCACGGCGGCCAGCACATCACACCAGACAGCGGCTATGGCCGCTGGCGATTCGCGGAGCGATGGTGCCAGCCCCCACCGGCTGAGCACGATTGCACCACATAAGAACCAGGTCACGACGCCAGCGCCTCCCCTGCAGACGTCGAGCAGCCGGGCGCGATCTGGGCAGGACGACTGCTTCACTCACCGGAGAATCGCGCCGCGCGCGAACGGAATGGCGACGGAGGAGTGGCCAGCCGAGGCCGAGCCCGGACAAGCGCTAGGCCACGATCGCAGGCGCGCAGTGACGACGATCGAGAACGTCGGCATGGACTCAGCGGGCGCGAGTAACGGCGCGTCGCATATTGCCTATGCACCGCCCGCGAAAATGGTGGAGACCCGAGCGAGTACGCACGGCATCTGCGCGTCTCCAGCCGTGCGCCGGCGAGAGACTCGCAATTTCGTCGATGCGGGTTTGGTGTCTCTGCCCTGCTTCGCCGGCCAAGCAGGGAAGACTTGCCCCGTGCCCCGGTTTGCGCGGAAAGCGTGCATCGGCCACCCGTTGGCCAGGTAGATGTCGTAGCGCATCCGTTCGCGGTTGCGCTTGAAGTAGCCGGCGGTGGTGAGCGGCGTGTTGGCCGTGCTGCCGGTGAGCCTGCGCTTGGTGACGCTCAGCCGCGGCCCCTTGACGACCTGGTCGACCTGACCTTCGAGGATCCGTTGGGCGCGCTGGTAGACGCCCGTTCGAACGGTACTGCGATGACATCGTGGTCCACGGCTTCAGCGAGAAGCAGACCCGGTATCTGGGTCGGCGGATCGCCGCCAGGCTGCACAAGGTCGGGCTGCGGTTGCATCCCGACAAGACGAAGATCGTCTACTGCCAACAGGATGGGCGAGAGGACTCCTATGAGCGCACCTCGTTCACCTTCCTCGGGTACGCCTTCCGGGCACGGGGGGCAATCAACAGCAAGAACGGGGGAGGTTTCACCTCTTCTCGCCCGCGATCAGTCCCGAGGCGGTCACGGCGAAGAGCGACCGGCTCCGCGAGTTGCGGATCCACAGCCAAGTAAGCCTTGTCCGTGGATGACCTGGCGGAATGGCTGAACCCCATCATCGCCGGGTGGATGAACTGCTACGGCCGGTTCTAACGGACAGGGATCTATCCCCTTCTGCGGCGCGTGAGCATCTACCTGAGGCGCTGGGCTGGGAAGAAGTACAAACGGCTGCGTGTCACGCCGGGATCTGCGTCTCCGGGCTGAGCGATCGCGTTCCCGCCGGTCGTTCAAACTGGCAGGGTCGGGCGGCCGCCGGCTTGGAAGGCTCGATTCCTTCGCCGCGTCAGTCGAGGACTTTCAGCCCGTGCGCAAGGATTCTGCAGCTCAGGCACGCTGTTGCTCCAGTCGTCCGAGGGGGCGGTCTCTGCGGATCCCAGAGTCTGCCGCGAACGTCGGCGGATGCGCGCTGCTCGCCCGGCCACCCCCAACCACGAGGTTGACCCACTGAGGGGATCTAACCTCGATCACATGCCGCGTGATTGATTTGGCCGCCTCCTCGTTGGACACAGGCCACGGACCTTGTGAGGAGGCGCACGTATTGCGAGCAACCACCTACATGCGGTACGTGGTTTGCCGCACCGATTTTGGGTGAAGTCCCTGATGACGGGACCTGACGTTTTGATCGATATTCGCGCTGATGTAGCGAGGTTGAGCCGAGAGAGTGTGTTGACCGTGCGTCGGTTGCGAACGAGCAGTTCGCGGAAGCAGTGGCGACCCGTCAGGCGCCGGTCTCGGACTGACCCCGGTTTTGCCGGCGAGATCGCTCAGATCCCCGGCGGTGACCGTTTGCGCGAGTGCATCCAGTGCGGCACTTGCAGCGCCGTGTGCCCGCTGAGCGAGTATATGGACTACACGCCGCGTCGCCTGATCGCAATGACGCAAGCGGGGATGAAGGACGAGGTCCTGGGCAGTTTCTCGATTTGGGTGTGCGCGGGCTGCTACGCATGCACTACCGCGTGCCCGAAAGAGATCCCGATCACCGACATGATGTATGCGCTAAAGCGCACGGCGATCCGCGAGGGCGTGCATCCGAGGCGTTTTGGGACGCCCGTTCTGGCGCGCGAGTTCGTCCGATCGGTTGACCGCTGGGGACGCAACAGCGAGTCGCGGCTCGCGATCAGTCTGTATCTGAAAACGCATCCGAGGCTGCTGTTACAGGACTACCCGCTCGCGGAACGTCTCCGCCGGCGGGGGCGGATGCGGCTGCGGCGCGAGTCGATCCGTCAGCGGCGCCAGCTCAGGACGATTTTGCGGGCCGTGGACGCGGTGCCGGATCGTGCGCCGACGACGGGCGGCGGCCCCACCGCCGGTTCGGAGGGAGCCTGATGGACTACGCCTACTATCCAGGTTGCTCGCTGAAGGGCAGCTCGAACGCGTACGAGGAGTCCTTGCTCGCCGTCTTTGAGACGCTGGGCGTGGGCCTCGATGAGTTGGACGATTGGAACTGCTGCGGGGCGACCGCGTACGCGGCGGTCGACCAGACGAAGGCGTTTGCGATGGCCGCGCGCAATCTGGCGCTGGCCGAAGAGACGGCGGCGGGCCCCGGCCCGGTGGATCTCGTGGCTCCGTGCGCCGGCTGTTACATGACGCTGCTCAGGACGCAGCGCTATCTGAACAAGCACGGCTCGGTCGCGGATACGATCGAGGGCGCGCTCGAGGCGGGCGGGCTGCGTTACGACGGGCGGGTCCGGGTGCGCCATCCCCTCGACGTGCTCGTCAACGACATCGGGTTGGAGCGGGTCGCCGATGCGGTCACCAGGCCGCTGCACGGGCTCAGGGTCGCTTGCTACTACGGCTGCCTGCTGGTGCGCCCGTTCGCGACGTTCGACGATCAGCACAACCCGATGACGCTTGATCGGCTGATGGAGGCGCTTGGAGCAGAGCCGATTGACTGGCCGTTGAAGACGCGTTGCTGCGGTGGTTCCTGCTGTGGGGGGCCGCTTGTGGGGACGATCCGGGAAGCTGGGTTGCGTTTGATTTCCGTCCTGCTGCAGGAGGCGAGGCGACGGGACGCCGACATCCTCGTGACCGCTTGCCCGCTGTGTCAGTTCAATCTCGAGTGCTTCCAGAAGCGCGTTGGCCAGGAATTCGGTGAGCCGGTCGAGCTGACGGTCGGCTTCTTCACGCAGATTCTGGGGCTCGCGCTGGGGTTGGACGAGCGGCGGCTCGGAATCCAGCGCATGTTGCGTTGGCAGTTGCCCGAGCTCGCACCCGTGGGCGGCGGAGGCGCGCATGTCTGCCCCTGATGTGAACGGCGGGACGACAGCGCCGCGAATCGGTGTCTACGTCTGTCACTGCGGTCTGAACATCGCCGGCAAGGTGGATGTCGAGCGCGTCGTCGAGTTCGCCGCCAAGCTGCCGAACGTCGCGGTCGCGCGCAATTACACGTTCATGTGCTCGGACCCGGGCCAGGATCTGATCCAGCAGGACATCCGCGCCGGTTCGGTCAATCGCGTGGTCGTCGCTTCCTGCTCGCCGTTGATGCACGGGGCGACGTTCCGCCGAGCGACGGGGTCCGGCGGGATTAGCCCGTTCCAGCTACAGATGGCGAGCATCCGCGAGCACGTGAGCTGGGTGACCGAGGACGCCGGGGACGCGACCGAGAAGGCGAAGGCGCTGGTCGCCGGCGCGGTTTCGCGGGTCGGCTCCCATGAGGCGCTCGAACGCCGGCAGGTCCCGGTTCATCCCGATGTGCTTGTCGTCGGCGCGGGGATCTCAGGGATCCACGCGGCGCTCACGCTCGCGAACGCGGGCAAGCACGTCTACCTGGTGGAGCGCGAGCCGTCCGTCGGCGGCCACATGGCGATGCTCGACAAGACCTTCCCGACCCTCGACTGCGCGGCTTGCATCCTCACTCCCAAGATGGTGGAGCTCGCGCAGCACCCGAACATCGAGCTGCTTGCGTACAGCGAGGTGGAGCAGGTCTCGGGCCATGTTGGCAGCTTCAAGGTCAGCGTCCGCCGGAAGGCGTCCTACATCGACGAGACGGTGTGCAACGGCTGCGGCGTATGCATCGAGCAGTGCACTTGGAAGGGCGTCCCGTCGGAATTCGATCAGGGGCTCGGCACCCGCCCCGTGGTGTACACGCCGTTTCCGCAGGCCGTGCCGCGGGTCCCGGTGATCGACCGTGTGGGCACGTCGCCGTGCACGTTCGCGTGTCCCGCCGGGCTCAAGGCGCACGGCTACGTGTCGTTGATTCGCGTCGGCGAGGTGGAAAAGGCGTTCAACCTCGTGCTCGAAGAGACGCCCCTCGTCGGGACGCTGGGTCGTGCCTGCTACGCGCCGTGCGAAGCGCAGTGCAGCCGAGCAGGGTTGGAGGGCCCGCTTCCGATCCGCAGGCTCAAGCGATTCGCCGCCGACGCTCACTATCGGACCCGTGGCCCGGCTACAGAGGCCCCACCTCCGAACGGCAAGCAGGTGGCCGTGATCGGCTCCGGCCCCGCCGGTCTGACCGCCGCCTGGAAGCTCGCACGGCGTGGATACACGGTGCGGGTTTACGAGGCGGCGTCGGAGCCTGGCGGCATGCTGCGGTTGGCGATCCCCTCATGGCGGCTCCCGGCGGAGGTCGTCGAGCGCGATATCGAAAACGTCACCGCGCTGGGCGTTGAGATCGTCACGGACATGCGCATCGAGGATCTCGGGGCACTGAAGCGTGCAGGGTTCGACGCAATCCTGGTGACTACCGGCGCGCCGCTGTCCTTGCGTCTCGACGTGCCGGGCGAGGAGCTGAGCGGCGTGGTCAGCGGCTTGGCCTTCCTCAAGGCGGTGAAAGCCGGAGCGCCGTCCGAGTTGCGCGGCAAGCGGGTCGTGGTCGTGGGCGGCGGCAACGTGGCGATGGACGCCGCGCGGGCGGCGCGACGCATCGTCGTGCGGGAGGCCGACGACGATCAGGACGCTCAGGTTGCGATGGACGCCGCGCGGACCGCGCGGAGGCTTGGAGCGCGCGAGGTGGTCGTTGCCTACAGGCGTGGGCGTCAGGAGATGCCGGCGCAGCCCGAAGAGGTCGAGCAAGCCGAGCGCGAAGGCGTGCAGTTCATGTTCGAGGTCGCACCCCTGGAGGTCGTCGGAGACGGGCGCATCGGGGTGACGGGGCTGCGGTGCGCACAGATGACTCTCGGTCCGCCGGACGCGTCCGGACGCCCGCGCCCCGTGGCGATTCCGGGCAGCGAGTTCGTGATCGATTGCGAGACCGTGATCCCCGCCGTCGGTGTGACGCCCGAGCAACTAAAGGGCGCTCCTCGGTTGGCGACGGGGAACGGGACGCTCGAGGCCGACCCGGAGACGCTCCAGACCGTCGTGCCGTACGTGTTCGCCGCCGGTGATGTGGTGCTCGGCGCGTCGGACATCGCGCGCGCCGTCGGCCAGGGGAGGCGGGCCGCGTTCATGATCGACCGCTGGCTCCAGGGCTCCGAGCTCGACGGTGCGGGCTTCGACGAGCAGCTGCCGGTCGTCGATCCGGCGGACGTGCTCGCTCGGCAGCGCTACGACGGCGTGGGGCCGGAGCTGTCGAGTGCCGAGCTGTCCGCCACGCCGGTCGACTTCGACGAGCTCGAGCCTGGGCTGACCGACGAGGAGGCGCTGGCAGGTGCGCAGCGGTGCCTCGACTGTGGTCCCTGCTCGGAGTGCGCGCAGTGCGTTACGGCCTGTCCGCTGGACGCGATCGACCTGGGGCAGCACGAACGGGAGCAGGAGCTGGACGTGGGGGCGATCGTGGTGGCAACTGGCTACAAGCCGTTCGACGCCCGCCGGATCCCGGCTTATGGCTACGGCAAATTCGCGAACGTCTATACGAGCCTCGAGGTCGAGCGTCTTCTGAACGCCTCCGGCCCCACGCAGGGCGAGGTCGTGATGCGGGACGGCAGACGTCCGGCGGCCGTGGGGATCATCCACTGCGTCGGCTCGCGAGACGTCCGCTACAACGCGTACTGCTCGCGCGTCTGCTGCATGGCCTCGCTCAAGTTGGCGCACCTGATCAAGGAGCGCACCGAGGCCGAGGTCTACAACTTCTACATCGACATGCGGACCGCGGGCAAGGGCTACGAGGAGTTCCACCGCAGGCTCCTCGAGGAGGGCATGCATCTGATCCGCGGCCGCGTGGCCGAGGTGACCGACTGGACGGTCACACCGGAGGAGGAGGGCAGGCTCATAATCCGCGCGGAGGACACACTCGTCGGCGCGGCGCGGCGGATCCCGGTGGACATGGTGGTGCTCGCGGTCGGCATGGAGCCGCAGAGGGACGCCGCGGACGTCCGGCGGCTGTTCAACATGAGCTGTGGCGCCGAGGGCTTCTTCACCGAGCGCCACGCGAAGCTCGCCCCGGTTTCAACCTTCACCGACGGCGTCTTCCTGGCGGGGGCCTGTCAAGGTCCAAAGGACATCCCGGACAGCGTCGCGCAGGCGGGTGCCGCTGCAGCCGAGGCCCTGGCTCTGATCGATCGAGGCGTCGTCGAACTCGAACCGAGCACGGCGTTCGTCGACGCGGCCGCCTGCTCGGGGTGCCGTACGTGCGTGCCCCTATGTCCGTTCTCCGCGATCTCGCTCGACGACGAGCGCAAGGTCGCGGCGATCAGCGAGGTGCTCTGCAAGGGCTGCGGGATTTGCGTCGCCGCGTGCCCATCGGGTGCCCTCCAGCAGCACATGTTCACCGACGAGCAGGTCCTGTCCGAGATCCGCGGGGTGCTCACCTATGCCTGACACGGTCGCCGCAAAGCCCTTCGAGCCGAGGATCGTCGCCTTCTTCTGCACCTGGTGCACGTACACGGCGGCCGATCTCGCAGGCACTGCGCGGATGCGCTACGCGCCCAACGTGCGCATCGTCCGACTCATGTGCTCCGGAAGGGTGGACCCTCAGTTCGTCCTCGCGGCCTTCCGCGAGGGCGCCGACGGCGTGCTGATCGGCGGTTGTCACCCGGGCGATTGCCACTACGAGCAGGGCAACTACAACGCGTGGCGCCGGTTCGAGCTGCTGAGGCCGCTGTTGGGGGAGATGGGAATCGAGCAGGAGCGGCTGCGTCTGGAATGGATCTCTGCCTCCGAGGGCGACAAGGTCCGGCGCGTGTGCAACGAGATGACCGAGCAGGTGCGCGGGCTCGGGCCGCTGCACCTGAGCCCCGTTCCCCGCCCGCACGTCGCGGAGGTGACGCGATGAAACCGAAGGTCGCCTTGTACTGGTGCGCGTCGTGCGGAGGCTGTGAGGAGGCCGTGGTCGATCTCGCTGAGGACGTGCTCGCCGTTGTCGAGGCCGTG
>Ga0187779_10001771_pt1 | contig 13466 bp, 11 predicted proteins | sample 1015_Q2_SP10_10__FD_132435 | JGI IMG/M metagenome (GOLD analysis project Ga0187779, IMG submission 132435) | Tropical peat soil microbial communities from peatlands in Department of Meta, Colombia - 1015_Q2_SP10_10_MG | ecosystem: Environmental > Terrestrial > Soil > Wetlands > Peat | place... | reverse complement strand
TTTGTGTGGCCACCGTCAACTAACTCAATGATTCCGTGCAAGATACGTTCGACCCTTCACCTAAGCAATATGCTCTTACCCAGGCGCCCGAGGAGTCGAACGCGGCGCTTTCGCAGGCGCCAAAGGGCCGGATGAGCATGTCTGAAGCCCTTGCCAAGGCTGAAGTCCGGATCACTGTCAGTGTACCCCCGTAAGCGCATGGAGGAAGAGCTCGGCGGCAAGACGGTTTCCCTCAGGTGAAAAATGCACTCCATCAACCGTAAGTATGCCCTTCTCTACATTGGAGGGGTTCTTCTCCTGAAGAGTCTTCTGAAACTCCTTCCTCAGGTCTACAAGGCTGAGGTGGTACTTTGACGCGAGATCGCGGATCATCTGGGCGTAGTGGTTCAGGTCACCGTCGAGCTCGTTGCTACAATCAGTCTTCTCTCCTATGAGCGCAGGCGTGGCCAGCATGACCTGGATCCCGCTCGACTGCAGGCGGGTGATTAGGGCGTCGTAAAACCGCACGAACTTGTCGGGATCCGTTCCGGTGCCGAGCAGGCGCTTGTGCCAGACGTCGTTTACGCCGATAAATATCACCACCTCATCGGGCGTCCGCGCCAGGACGTCCTTCTCCATCCTGAGATAAAGATCATAAACCTTGTTGCCGCCAATGCCAGAGCCTATGATCTCAAATTTATCCGACATCCCTGAGGAGGAAAGCATCTGCCGGAGTTGCGTGAGATAGCCCCCGGGGCCTTCTCCGATCTCCGTAATCGAGTCTCCAAAAAAGACGACTCTCGTCGGTTTCGAAGTCATGAATAGCGACCCGATCGCGGCAAGCGAAACGAGCAGTACGAAAAGAGAGCGTCGCATTGGCGTTCCGATATGTGATTGAACATTGTATGTTGGTGGATGCGAATCAGTGAGCCGAGCTGCTTTCGCTGTGCTGGGATGTTTCGCCCTGCGAGAATCGGTCTCCGGTCGGCGTTATCGGACACTGAGCACGACGACTGAGCCGGCAGGGAGCTTGACTCGGACATCATGGCCGGTCAGTTGATAATCTTTGAACTCCACAGGCCTCACGTGAGTGGGATCTGCGAAGGTGTTACAGTCCTGAATCTTTCCTGAGACGAGCGCGCGTCCAGTCACTGAGGAGACGGTCATTTTATCAAGCTCGATCGTCGCTTCCTGCGTTCGACTCTTATCAATATTGACAATCGAAATGTGCACCGTTCCGTCCTTTGACCGGGAGGCAGAGGCAGATATCGCCGGCAGCGACGAGCCTCCCACCGTATACGGGGCAGATTGAACGCTCAGAGGAAGCAGGAGCGCATCGTGATGAACCTGGTACAGATCGAAGACCCAGTAGGTGGGCGTAAGGACCAACTTCCCCCCATCGGTGAGCGCAAGTGCCTGAAGCACGTTTACCGCCTGCGACACGGCCGCGGCGCGCACCCGGCTGCAATGATTGTTGAATATATTCAGCGTGAGCCCGGCAATCATGGCATCGCGCATGGTGTTTTGCTGGAAGAGGAACGCCGGGTTTGTCCCCGGCTCCGTATCATACCATCCGCCCCACTCGTCCACGACCAGCCCTACCGTCCGTTTGGGGTCATAGGTGTCCATGATCGCCGAGTGTTTGCCTACGAGCTCATCCATGAACAGGGCCCGCTGGATTGTTGTAAAATACTGCTGTTCGTCGAAATCTGTAGCAGATCCTTTCTTGTTCCAATCGATCACCGAATAATGTTGCAGAGATACTCCTTCCATGAGCCCCTGAGGGACATCGCGCATCATGACTTCCGTCCAGTGATAATCGTCGGAATTTGCCCCTGAGGCAACGCGGTAAAGCCCCCCTGGACCCCAGGATGAGGTCATGAACGTCGCGTATCGTCGGTACAGATTCGCGTAGAACTCGGCGGTCATGTTCCCGCCGCATCCCCATGTCTCGTTCCCCACGCCCCAGAACCGAACCTTCCACGGCGCTTCGCGGCCGTTTACGGAGCGCAGAGAGGCCATGGGCCCCGAAGACGCGTTCACGTACTGGACCCACTGGGAGAGCTCTTCGACCGTGCCGCTTCCAACATTGCCGGCGAAGTACGGATCCGCGCCGATCTGTTCGCAGAGGTCGAGGAATTCATGCGTACCGAAAGCGTTGTCCTCGGTGACTCCTCCCCACCAGATGTTGACCATAGAGGGGCGCGTGTCCTTTGGACCGATTCCGTCTTTCCAGTGATAGGTGTCCGCAAAGCAGCCGCCAGGCCAGCGGAGCATGGGAAGTTTGATCCGCCGGAAAGCCTCGACGATATCGCTGCGTATGCCGCGCGTATTGGGAATCTTCTTGTTCCCCTCGCCGACATAAATACCGTCATAGATGCAGCGACCGAGATGTTCGCTGAAGGTGCCGTAAATGTATCTGCTTATCGTGTCGCGTCCGAGATCGATATGGACAACGATAACACTCTGGGCACGGGCAGGGCACTGCGCGAGTGCAAGAAGCGTAGTGAGAAAGACGCCCGCGAAGGTGGCACTGACTAGTTTCATGAGCATTCTGGAATTTGGAGGCACAAGGAATGCGAAGTGTATGCGGTAAGCGCTGCGAGCGGCCCTGACGAGCGCTCGATCAGGCAAAAGCTAACCTGATCCAGAACCCTTTACGAAAAAGGATGTTTCGCTTGCGGAGCCGAAGGTCGCAGTCCAAGATACGCCACCTCATCCTGATCCACAAGGGACAACTCCGTAAAAACCTTCCCGCCTGTAGCACGCGGATGATCTTTTTACTATATTCCCGGCGTTAGAGCCCTCCGCTGGACGACGCAGGTTCTAAATTTCCTCGCAAGACTTCCCGGAGGAACAGGCATCTATCATGAGCTCTATCTTCGCAACTCCCCTCCAATGAATTCTTACGTGCTAGGTTTGGATTTCGGCACGAATTCGTGCCGCGCGCTCATCGTCGACTGCGCTGATGGGCGCGAACTCTCGTCCCAGGTTTATCCCTACCCCAGCGGCCACGATGGCGTCATACTCGACGGCTCGGATCCCAATCTTGCCCGGCAAAACCCGGCTGATTATCTGCAGGCCGCTGAGGCCGTAGTCGCGGGTGCGATCGCCAAAGCCAAATCCTCAGATCTTGCCTTCCGTGCAGATGGGATTATCGGCATAGGCGTCGACACGACGGGGAGCAGTCCGATGCCGCTCGACGAGAGCGGTCAGGCGCTCTGTTTTAACGAGCGCTTCCGCGACAATCCCGCAGCGCAGGTCTGGCTCTGGAAAGACCACACGAGCTTTGCGGAAGCGGCCCGGATCACCGAGACCGCCTCGAGGATTCGACCTCAGTATCTCTCCAAAGTCGGCGGAGTCTATTCTTCCGAGTGGTGGTGGAGCAAGATCCTCCACTGCAAGAACAGCGCGCCGGATGTCTTTGCAGCGGCCTACAGCTGGGCCGAGATCTGCGATTGGATCCCTGCCAATCTCGTCGGCGATCTCGATCCGCGGAAAATGAAGCGCAGTACGTGTGCCGCCGGCCACAAGGCACTCTACAATCCCAATTGGGGCGGACTGCCCGACAGCGAGTTTCTCGATTGCGTCTCACCAGGGTTGGGATCTCTCCGAAGCCGGCTCTACGAGAGAACCGAGACCTCTGAACACCCTGCGGGCCGACTCTCTGAATCCTGGGCTAAGAGACTCAGGCTACGGAGCGGCATTCCCGTCGCAGTGGGCGCGTTTGACGCGCATATGGGTGCTGTCGGAGCGGGGATCAGCGAAGGGACTCTCGTGAAGATCCTCGGCACCAGCACCTGCGACATCATGGTTTCGCCGAGCGGTCAAAAACTGAAGGACATTCCCGGCGTCTGCGGAATCGTCGATGGCTCCGTCATGGACGGCTACTACGGCATAGAGGCAGGCCAGTCGGCAGTAGGGGATATCTTTCTCTGGTTCGTAAACACGCTCGTTCCGGAGAGCTACGGGGCCACCCAGGATGAAAAGTTCCGCAATCTGGAAAAGCAAGCCTCACTTCTCAAGCCGGGCGAGAGCGGCCTGCTTGCCCTCGACTGGAACAACGGAAACCGCACGATTCTAGTCGACGTGCGCTTGAGCGGCCTTCTGATCGGCCAGACGATCCACACCCTCCCCCACGAGATCTATCGCGCGCTCATCGAAGCCACGGCATTTGGAGCGCTCGCGATCATCGACCGAATTGAGCAGTACGGCGTAAGGATCCGCGAAGTGGTCAACTGCGGCGGGCTCGCAAGCAGGAGCCCGCTGCTCATGCAGATTTACGCGGATGTGACCGGCCGCCCGATGAACGTTTCCCGCAGCGATCAGACGCCGGCGCTGGGCGCGGCTCTGCTTTCGGCAGTTGCAGCCGGAACGCAGTCCGGAGGGTTCGGTTCGGTCGCTGCGGCCCAGAAGGTCATGACCGGCATAAAAGCATCGTACGATCCTGACAAACGCAGACAGGAGGTGTACAAGAAGCTTTACCAGCTCTACCGGCAGCTCCATGACGGATTCGGGACGAGCACCTGGAACGGCGCCATGTATAATGTTATGAAAGACCTGCTCTCACTTCGGGACGAAGTCCGAAAGGAACATTGATGCCTGAGTCTCTAAAACGTGAAACTCTCCTGGCCAACCGTCGGCTCGTCAAGCTCGGCCTGGTGACTCTCACCTGGGGAAATGCAAGTGCCATCTCTCGCGAAAAGGGCCTCGTCGTCATCAAGCCGAGCGGCGTCCCCTACAATGCCATGACGGCAAAAGACATGGTGGTGATCGACCTCTCAGGGAAGGTCGTTGGGGGGAGGCGGCGCCCCTCTTCCGACTCGCCCACTCATCTTGCCTTGTATGAGGCTTTTCCGACGATCGGAGGCATTGTGCACAGTCACAGCACCTATGCCACGATATTTGCACAGGCGTGTCGGGAAATCCCCTGCTTTGGAACTACCCATGCCGATGCGTTTTCAGGTCCTGTTCCCATCACTCGACTTCTCACAAAGCACGAGGTGGAGGAACAGTACGAGCGCAATACCGGGCGCGTGATTATCGAGCGCTTCCGGTCCCTGGATCCGCTCGCCGTTCCGGGAGTGCTAGTCGCCGGCCACGCGTCCTTTACCTGGGGAAAAAGTGTTCAGGCTGCCGTGGAAAACAATCTTATTCTCGAGCGCATCGCCGAGATGGCGCTGCACTCCCTTGCGCTAAACCCGGGCCTGACGGCTCTTCCCGAACACATCCAGCGCAAGCACTACGAGCGGAAGCACGGGCCTGACGCTTACTACGGCCAAAAGTGAACCAAATCCGGCAAGACACAGGAACAGGCACATGATCGACCTCAAGAAAACCGAAGTGTGGTTCACCACGGGGAGCCAGCATCTATACGGCCCGGACACGCTCCAGCGGGTTGCAGAAGACGCGCAGGCGATCGTCGACGGACTCAACCGCTCGGGTAACGTCGCCCTCGGCATCGTCTATAAGCCGGTTCTGACGACGTCTGAAGCGATCCTTGCGCTCTGCCGCGAAGCGAATAGTTCACCCAGCTGCGCCGGTCTCATCGCCTGGATGCACACCTTTTCACCCGCCAAGATGTGGATCGGCGGGCTCAAAGAGCTGCGCAAGCCATTCGTCCATCTCCACACGCAGTTTAACCGGGACATCCCGTGGGATTCCATCGATATGGACTTCATGAATTTGAACCAGTCCGCCCACGGCGACCGCGAGTTCGGGTTCATCTGCACGCGCATGAAACTGAAGCGGAAAGTCATTGTCGGATACTGGCAGGACGCACCCGTTCAAAAGACCCTCGGCGTCTGGACCCGGGTGGCGGCTGCCTGGGCGGATGCGCAAACGGGAAAAGTCGTCCGCTTCGGCGATAACATGCGTGATGTCGCGGTCACGGAAGGAGACAAAGTCGAGGCGCAGATCCGCCTCGGACTTTCAGTCGCCGGCTACGGGGTAGGCGACCTCGTCGAATCGGTCCGAACCGTTGACGAAGGCCGGATCAACTCCCTCGTGTCTGAATATGAGTCCGCTTACGAAGTCTGCGCCTCCTTGCGGAGCGGCGGCGAGAAACGCTCGAAACTCCTTGAGGCCGCACGCATCGAGCTCGGGATGAGAGCTTTCCTGAGCGAACATGGCGCGACTGCCTTCACGACAACGTTTGAAGATTTAAGCGGCCTCGCGCAACTGCCCGGTCTTGCCGTGCAGCGCTTGATGGCCGACGGCTACGGCTTTGGAGCTGAAGGAGACTGGAAAACCGCGGGACTGATCCGCGCGATGAAGGTCATGTCCGCGGGAATCGCGGGCGGAACCTCATTCATGGAGGACTACACCTACCACCTCGATACGGCAAGCATGAAAGTCTTAGGCGCGCATATGCTGGAGGTATGCCCCTCGATCGCGGCCCGGAAACCTGCGCTGGAGATCCATCGGCTCGGCATCGGAGGGAAAGATGATCCACCGCGTCTCGTCTTTAGCGTGGCAGCGGGACGTGCGCTCAACGCCTCGCTCATCGATTTGGGCGACCGATTCAGGCTTCTGGTGAATGAGGTCGAAGTTGTCTCGCCCGATAAATCGCTTCCGAAGCTCCCCGTTGCACGAGCCGTATGGATCCCGAGGCCAAACCTCCAGACCGCTGCGACGGCCTGGATACTGGGCGGAGGCGCCCATCACACGGGCTTCAGCCAGGCGCTTACGAGTGAGTATCTGGAAGATTTCTCGGAAATGGCCGACATCGAGTATCTTCTCATCGACGACTCGACCACGGTCTCGCAGTTTAAGAAGGAGCTTCGCTGGAACGAACATGCCTGAGATTCGTCCCGGGAGCTCACCTGAAGTTCCTCCTTTTATAAAAGGCCTCATATTCGACTGCGACGGCACTCTGGCCGACTCCATGCCGCTTCACATGGAAGCCTGGCAGGCGGCTCTCAGGATGCACGGAGCCAGATACGACTATGAGTTCTTCTACTCGAAAAAGGGGATGAAAGAGACTGAAATTGTTGAGCTGTACAACAAACAATTTCATGCCGCTTTAAATCCCCAGGAAGTAGTCTCCGACAAGCACGATTACTTCCTCCTGCACATTCAGCAGGTCAAGCCGCTCGAAGCGGTCGTCGATGTGGCCCGTCGCCACAGAGGGACACACCCGATGGCGGTCGTCTCCGGAAGTGTTCGTGAAATCGTCACGGGCGAACTCGGCGTGATGGGGATACTGGATCTTTTCAAGGCGATTCTTACCGGGGACGATCCCTTCAAACAGAAGCCGGCACCCGACATGTTCCTTGAAGCCGCCAGGCGGCTCGGCCTCCCCCCTTCACAATGTCAGGTCTTTGAAGACGCCGATCTTGGGCTGCTCGCTGCAAGGAGCGCGGGTATGGTGGCGACGGATGTCCGGCCTTTTCTCCCGACCTGAATCATTCGGTGCTCACCGAATTCGAGGGAGTGTGTTTCAATTTGAACGAGGAGTCATGGGACAGCGGAGGATTTCCCGCGCAGAGCTCGTGCGGCTCGCGCTCATTGGGTGGGATCAAGATGTGCCTTCTCATCGATACGTTTCTCACCTCTGTAAGCGAGAGAATATGAAGCGAGAAAAGCGGGAAAAAATAAAACCGTGCCAACGATGAAAATGAACATGTCGAGGATGATTCCCATAATGCTGTGGTCCGCATGCATGCCGAGCAGGCTATCAACCACAAAGCTCACGAGGTAGAATGTCACCTGAAAAGGAAACAGCCACTTCCACAACCTCCGGATTCCCTCGTTTTGGAATTTGATTGCATAGAGTCCTATACCTACAATGTGCCCCGCGTAAGCAAAAGCCCCCGCCAATACATAGACAAAGTGATAATGGTTTTCGGCATCATTCTTGACCGAAACGTAGGACACCAGCAAGAAGAATGCGAGGTACGCTAGCATCCAGGGCCTTGTCCTTCTGGTTTGAGAGTCTACCATAGTTGGTACCTATTCCTCGTTCCTTCCGCTGAATGTTTTGTTCCTTAGCCCATTACTCGTCAACCACATCGACTGAAATTAGGGAGATCTTGAGGTCAGATACGCTGCCCCGACCTGGCAAGAAGCCTACTCGACTATAACCTCATCGACAAATATCCAGCTCTTCTGCCCGGCGCCGAAATGCCAATCGGGACACGTCAGCCTTGAGTGTGCGGAGACTTTGACGTACCGGGCCTGAACCGGCTGGAAGCGTGATACAAAGTCTCTTGCGAACGAACCGGGAGTCGTTTCAGGCACCGTGTCCTGAAGCGTTGCTACGGGCGTGAAGACCGTCCCGTCTAGTGATATCGAGTATTCGACATTCAGCGGGAGCCAGATCCAGCCCTCAATTGACTGGAGAAATCGCGAGTCCACCGACTGGATGGTCTTCGCCGCCTGCAGATCAATGACCGCAGCCAGGTTTTCGCCCTCGAACCCGAGCCAGTTGCAGTGGTAATCATTCGGGCCTCGGAGCCCGTCGGTCAGTGCCGAGCCGCCGCCGGCGGGGTATTTTTCGCTCTCCTTTGTCAGAAGCTTCACCGGCTTGCCGAACGCCAGATCGCTCGAATCAGGTATCTGGAGCATCTGCTCGATCGAGCGCTGGTACTCGTCCGGCGACGTGCCACCTTCTTCCAGCCGCTCGATCCCTGCCTTCTTGGCCTGGCGGACAAACTCATCGAGCCGACTACGCATCGACTCCCGCACCGACCATCTTGCACTCCCCCGGTCAAAGTAAGAAAGCTCCGGAGTAGGACTGTGAAGGGAAATATCGAGGATCGCAAACTCCAGGGGGAGACGGGCGTTCTTCACCCGTTCGAGGATTTCGGGCTCTCCTTTAACCGCCTTCTCTGCCTGATTGAAGAGCCCGGAGTACGCTTTGATCAGCTGCGGCGAGAGATATCCGTCAATTGCATCGAAGGGATAGCCATAGATCGAGAGCTGTTTCCCCGATTTTGCGAGCGCATTGTGCATGATCGTGATATAGCTCTTGATGAATTTTCCGGCGCGCCCGTAGTAGCCGCTCAGAAAATCATCCATGACGCGCTCGATATTGACGGAGGGATTCCAGAGAAGCTTGGCAATCATATAAGTTCTGAGCTCGCCGAATTCTCCGACATTTGCCCCGCATCCCTGCTGGAACATCTTGCGGACGTTGTGGGAGGCAAAGTACTGGATGTTCGGCTTGAGGACTCTCAAGTTTGGAAAAGGACTGACCAGGTTCCGGAACTGGACGACGTAGTCCCAGACGAGGATATTGTCCGTGAGGGCGCCCCAGCGCTCGAGATCCCGGCGGAACGATGCGCTCGTGCTGTCGGTGGCGATCGGCATGCTTCGGTTGCATTCGATGGAGCAGAACATGATGTTCACGTTCGAGGCCGGACGGACGTTTGCCGGCGCGCCGCGCGTGTACCAATAGGCGAGAGTGGAGATCGTCTTATCGGGAAATTCGCCCGCAACCCGATTAACGAAATCGAGTACCGCGCCTGAGCTTCCGCCGAATTTCTCATCGAGCGCCCGGCACGCGGGGCACTGGCACTCGTTGGCATTATCGTTCTGGGAGACGGACCAGGTGTGCGCTGCGGGCTGTTTCTGGATCATCTCTCTCAGGTGCTTGGTCAATAGCGGATACACATCGGGATTTGAGAGGCAGAGCTGTCCATTGGGGATCCTGCGGCCGCCGAAGAAGGAAAAATACTCCGGATGGGTCGAAAAGTACTCGCTTGAGGGAACGAGGCGGTCAAATGTATGGACCCACATTCCCCACTGCTCTTGCTGGTCAGCCATTGAAAGGAGCTTATGCCAGTCGCTATAGCCCCGGTCATACGCCTCGAGGTAATAGACTTCCCTGTGGCGGAAGTAGGGATTCCGGCAGAGGCGCACTGGAGGGATGGTAACGCTCTTCGATTTCGGGACGACGGTAACCTTCGAGCTGTATTTGCGGCAGCCAAGGTAGTCTTCTAAAAGCGAATAGACTCCGTACAGGGTTCCTTTCCCGGTCCCCCCGCAGATTGCAAGCTTTCCTGCGCCGGAGGAAATTGCATAACCGTCTGACTCCAGCGTGTCCAGGGTTCCCCCAGCGAATATTCCAGCGGTAAGTTTCGTCCTTCCTATCATGATGAGGTGGCCTGCTGGGCTGAGTGTGTCTCTTACAATAGGAAGGCGCGCTCCGCTAATTTGTTCGAGATATGACTGGAGCTCGGACGCCGCGTGCTCCTCGACTGGCGTCGCATGATCCGGGATCACGATCTTATATGTGCTTCTTCCGTTTTGAACGAGCTGGGTCGGAACACCGGCCGTTGACTGTCCGGAGACAGATGACAAGGCAAGGAAGGCAGCAGTAAGAACTTGAATTTGAAAAGGTCTCATGAATTTACTTCTCCGCTTAGGTGGGTAGGCTTAAAATCGGAGGATCCGGAAAGTGAATGGCAGGCATCTTGTGAGAAGGTACACTTGGGGCGTATCAAATTCAATTTGCCCTCGCCGGCTGAAACCGGACCCCGCCCTGATGATCGGCGATCAAACATGAGTGACCGATCTTCGCCAAAGGAATTCAGATGAGACAAATGATCTCACCCCCGTGGCGATGATCTGGCGAGAATCCCTCTCCCGAAAGAGATCATTTGACTCTCTGACTCCCAAGCCCGATCTTTATCATAGTCTCAAAGCTCCGTTCTTCGATTCGGCGCTTGTCCGCAAGAACCCCTCAGACAAAGTCGACTCCTCCTTCGGCATTCGCCACAAGTCGTCTCGTTCGTTCTTCCCATTGCAGTCTCACATCGACAAGCCATGACTTCACAACCCTACGAAAACACAGGCAGCAGCAACCGGCCCTTCTGGCTACGGGCCGAAATACTCGTCCTCTTTATGCCTGCTGCCGCAAAACTCATTCTGCACATCCTGACCCATCGGGGATACGGGATATTTGGGGACGAGCTATACTATCTCGCGTGCAGCGACCATCTGGACTGGGGGTACGTAGACCACCCTCCCCTCTCGATTCTGCTTTTGCACATGACGCGTGCGCTCTTTGGGGACTCCGTGCTTTCCATCCGGTGGCTGCCGGGACTTGCAGGGGCGGCGACCGTGCTACTTACGGGCCTTATTGCGCGTCGAATGGGCGCCGGCCTTTTCGCTCAACTCCTGGCCGAAGTGTGCGTTCTGGTGGCACCCGTGTACCTCGCGATCAACCACTACTTCTCGATGAATGCTTTCGACATCCTTGCCTGGGCGGCTGCATCATATATTCTGATATTGATCATCGAGGGAGGCAAACCAACCCTTTGGCTCTGGATGGGCCTCGTTGTCGGAATCGGTTTCGAGAACAAGATCAGCATCCTCTTTCTCTGCTTTGGCGTCGCAGTCGGCTTTCTCCTTACGAAGGAGAGGCGCCTGCTCCTAAACCTCTGGCTGCTCTTCGGAGCCTTGATCGCCGTCCTGCTTATCCTACCAAATATTCTCTGGCAAATTTCCCATGGCTGGCCGACGCTTGAGTGGATGGCGAACGCCCGCTCGAAGAAAATGGTATCGATGTCGCCGGCGGCCTATCTCACCGAGCAAATTGTTCTCCTCGGCCCTCTGAGCGTCCTTGTTTGGGGAACAGGGCTCGTCTGTCTATTCTTCCATCCCGTCCTGAAGAAATATCGCCTTTTCGGCTGGTGTTACCTTGCTCTCTTCGCTCTCTTTATCCTTGAAGCCGGAAAGCCGTACTACCTCGCACCAATTTATCCGGTTCTCTACGCAGGCGGGGCAATAGTGATCGAGCGCCTCCTGAGGCCAAATGGCGCTAGGGTGGTTGCGGTGACATTGCTTCTTGCTTTCGGCGCGCTCGCGGCTCCGCTCGGCCTCCCGGTACTTCCCGTGGAGACGTACATAAGTTATTCCAGTGCATTAGGGATACACCCGGCCAGTGGAGAACGGGCGGCCGAGGGCAAAGTTCCCTCATTTTTTGCCAACATGTTCGGCTGGGACAAACTCGAGGCGGTCGTCGACAGCGTCTACCACTCACTACCCAAGGATGAGCAGAGCAAGTGCGGAATTTTCTGCCAGAACTACATGCAGGCAGGGGCAATCGACTTCTACGGCAGGCGTGATCACTTGCCGCACGCGATGTGCGGCCACAATAGCTACTGGACCTGGGGAATGGGAGGATGCTCCGGCGAGATCGTGATTGTCCTGGGGAGCAAAGCAGAAGACTTGAAGAAGTATTACAAAGACGTCACTCAGTGCGCTGTGTTCCACGACGAATACAAACAGCCCATGCACAACAACGTGCCGATTTTCGTTGTTCGAAAACCGAAGCAGCCGCTCGGTTCACTCTGGCCGGGGGTGAGGTTTTACATATGAAAGCGGGGATCAGTCGACGAGGATGGTGTTCACATCCGCGTTCGTGAGGGCGCGATGTTCCTCTTTCGGAAGGTTGCTGTCGGTGATCAGCGTATCTACAACGCTCATCGGAGCGATCAGGGAGAATCCCCGCTTCTGAAATTTGCTCGAGTCAGTCACCACGATCACTTCCTTCGACACGTCAATCATCATCCGGTTAAGCGATGCGTCTTCGATGTAGGTCGTGAAGAGTCCGTGTTTCGAGTCGAGCGCATTGACGCCGAGGAAGACCTTGTCGCAGAATAGGCTCTTCATGTTCTCCTCGGCGATGGGGCCGAATATCGACTGGGAGCTCTGCCGAAAGCTGCCGCCCAGCATGACGACTTTCAGATTGCGGTACTGCCCTAGCTCGCATGCAATGCTGATTCCGTTCGTGATGACGGTCAGGTCTTTGAGATGGGTCAGATGGCGACCCACTTCAAGCGTCGTCGTGCCCGAGTCGAGTATAATTGTGTCATTCTCGTTGACGAGTTCGGCGGCCTTTTTCCCGATGGCTTGTTTCTCTTTAAGAAAACGGGACATCTCCTTGTTGAACTGATAATCGAACTGAACACGCTGGGTCTGGAGTCCGCCCCCCCTGGTACGGATCAGGAGCCCCTTCTTCTCAAGCCTGTCGAGATCATTTCGAATCGTTACCTCGCTTACCTGGAAGATTTTCTGCAGCTCGTCGACCCGCACCTGCCCCTGATTTTTTAGGAGATCAAGGATCTTCGCCCGCCGTTCGAGAGTCACTTCCCCACCGCTATTTGACTTTGCCATCCGTGCAGTCCTTCTGATTAATATATGCCGAGTCAAAAACGAACGGTTTTGAAATGTACATAGGGGAGATTTAACAGTCAATCCGTAAGCATACGTCATACACTCGCCGCCAAAAAAGAAGTAATTTGGGCGTTTTTGATGAATGAATACGATCGAGACCCCTATTATCACCTATAATTAACAGCTTCATGTTGAAATGAAACTGCAGAATTGGTCCATTACTTTCGAAACATAGTTATTGAAAATTGTATAATCTTTTTAAAATTTAACTTGACAATGATTTGAAATAAGATTACGATTCGATCAAGCAATAATAAGGTTTCGTAAGTATAGTTGAAATGATTCGACGCTCTCCTTTTGCA
>Ga0187779_10001770_pt1 | contig 13467 bp, 8 predicted proteins | sample 1015_Q2_SP10_10__FD_132435 | JGI IMG/M metagenome (GOLD analysis project Ga0187779, IMG submission 132435) | Tropical peat soil microbial communities from peatlands in Department of Meta, Colombia - 1015_Q2_SP10_10_MG | ecosystem: Environmental > Terrestrial > Soil > Wetlands > Peat | place... | reverse complement strand
CTTGCCGGCCTCGATCTTGGAGAGGTCGAGGATGTCGTTGATGAGGGCGAGCAGGTGGCGGCCGGCGGTGTGGATCTTCTCGAGGTCGGGGGCGAGGGCGGTCTGGCCGAGGTCGGCGACCTCCTCCTGGAGCATCTCGCTGTAGCCGATGATGGCGTTGAGCGGGGTGCGGAGCTCGTGGCTCATGCTGGCGAGGAACTGGCTCTTGGCGCTGTTGGCCGCCTCGGCCTCGCGCCGTGCCAGCAGCAGCTCGGTGATGTCGTGGTACAGGCCCATCACGCCGACCTGCTCGCCGGCCACGGTCACCGGCACCGCGAGCACCTCCACGTCCACCAGCGTGCCGTCCTTGCGCAGCCGCTGCCGCACGACCTTCACGGCGCGGTGGCCCGCGGCCTGCCGCGTGTAGGCCACCGCCTCGCGGCGCATCTCCTCGGTGGTGATCAGCTGGTCGAGGTTGCGGCCCACGACCTCGGGCTCGGCGTAGCCGAACAGCCGCTCGAAGGCGGGATTGACCGAGACGATGTTCTCGTCGGTGTCGAGCGCGACGATCGCCACCGGGTTGTTCTTGACCAGCTCCTCGAAGTACTGCTTCTGGTGCTGCGCCGCGCTGTACAGCCGCGCGTTCTCGATCGCGATCGCCGCCTGCGGGGCGAACAGGTTCAGCAGCCGCAGGTCGCCCGGGCTGAACGCCTTGCGGGGATCGGCGTGCCACATGCTGAGCGCGCCCACCAGCCGGCCGCGGATCAGCAGCGGCACGACGGCGACGGCGTGCGCCTCCACCTGCGCGTACTGCGCCGAGCGGCCGGCCCAGGTGCGGTAGTCGGGGATCACGAGCGGCTCGAGCGTGCGCGCCACGTGCCCCATCGCGCCCTCGCCCACCTTGAGCCGCGCGCCCGTCGCCACGGTGCCGGTGTTGTAGTTGGCGAGGATCACCAGCTCCTGCTTGGGCTCGTCGAAGATCGCCAGCTCGCCGCCCGAGACGAACAGCAGGGCCGCCGCGCGCTCCAGCACCGCCTGGAACAGCTTCGACAGCTCCAGCTCCGCCGACAGGTCGGTGAGGGTGTCGAGCAGGGCCTGCTGCTCGCCGGCGCGGCGCCGCTCGGCCTCGAGCAGCTGCGCCTGGCGCCGCACCAGCCGGGCGCGCGCGATGGCGATGCCCGCCTGGTTGGCCGCCGCCGTGAGGATCTCGAAGTCGTGCTTCTCGAACGCGTTCGGCTCGGTGCTCTCGACCGCGAGGACGCCGACCGGCTTGCCCTCGATCAGGAGCGGCAGGTCCACCTCCGAGCCGCTGGCCAGCGCGGGCAGGTAGTGGGCGTCGCGCGTGACCTCCGGCGTGTAGTGGAGCTGGCCGTCGAGGAGCGGGCGCTCGCTGATGCCGTGGCCCGGCGGGATCCGCATGCTGGCCGGCACCCCGGCCCAGCCGACGCTCGCGTGGAGCACGCGCTCGCCGGTCGCGGGGTCGAGCATGAACACGCCGAGGAAGTCGTAGCCGAGCGCCTCGTCGTGCAGCCCCTCGACCACCGCCCGGCAGACGTCGTCCTCGTCCTGCGCCGCGGCGATCCCGGCCGACAGGCGCAGCAGCGCCGACTGCCGGCGCGCGGTCGCGCCGGCAATACGGGGACGCCCACGGCTTCGACGTGGCAGCTTGCCCATGCCGTCCGGTCTTCCGTTCAGATGATGAATGGGGAACCGGACGGACAATAGCCGGAACCCGCTGGCCGGGCAACGCCTTACAGATGACCGAGGTTCACCACGCCGCCGGCGTAGACCGCCCGGGGCTGCGGACCGGCCAGTGGGACGATGAGTCCGGCGTCGAACGCGAGCCAGGCGCGCGCCAGCAGCGTCGGACCGGCCAGGAACGCGACGATGGGTGCGGCGCCGGCGGGCCCGGAGGTGCCGGGATAGCCGTACACCTCCGCGACCCAGCCGACCCGCCCCGTCACCGGACCGCCGAACGACGCCGTCCACAGGCTCGCGTTCATCGGCGCCAGGGCGCCCGGCCCGCTGCGACGCGTGTAGCCCAGGTTGAGGTCCACCGACACCGGGCCGAGGTCGTGACTCGAGATCAGCAGCAGCGCCACGTCGGTCGTGCCGCTGCCGAGCCCCGAGGCCGTGGGCGCCGAGGGCAGCTTGAGGCTCGCCTGCAGCGAGAGGTCGCCGAGCGCGGGCGCGTGCTCCAGCAGCCGCAGCTTGAGGCCGACCGCCAGGTCGCCGAGCCCGGTCGTGGCGCCGCCCGGCGGGTGCACCACGGCGCCGTCCAGGTCAAGCTGCAGGCCACGCGCGAGCCCGACCTTGACCACCACCGGCGCGCTCGTCCCGGGCACGCCGCCCGCGTAGCGGTCCAGCTCGACCCCGGCCTCGACCTCGACCCATCCGGGCGCCACGGTGTAGGCGTGGGTCGCCACCGTCGGCCGCTCCGGCTGCACGGCGTGGGGGTCGCGGGGCGGCTCCTGGGCGGCCAGCGCGGCGGCGGCGAGCAGCCGCGTCGCCACCCAGGCGGCGAGGAGCGGGCGCCTGGCACCCACGGGCGTCAGTACCGCGCGTTGAGCCGGAGCCCCAGCACCGTCGCCGGCCCGCGGTCGCGGTTGTAGCCGGGATTCCAGATCTGCTGCAGGTCGGGGCCCACCTGCACGAACGGCCCGAGCTGGAGCCGGTAGTACGCCTCGACGATGCGCTCGTGTCCGTAATTCAGCCGGCCGTCGCCGAGCAGGAAGCCGTGGCCGCCGAGCTCGAGATACTCGCGGTGCAGCGGCGAGAGCCCGTGGTCCACGAACGCCACCGCCACCACGTCGGCCGCGCGCCGCCAATGCACTCCGGCGACCTGCACGCCGGCGCTCACGTGGCGGTCCACCTCGGTGAACGCGAAGCTCTCGTTCCGGCCGTCCGACCAGCCGAGCCGCGCGAAAGCGCCGGTCGCTCCCGCATCCGCGAGCGGCTGCTCGAGGTTCAGCCCGAAGCCGACCTTGGTCCGGCCCGGCCGGTCGTCGGCCACGATGTTCGGCGGCTGGCCCGTGCCCTGCGCGAGCGCGATCGCCTCGGCGTAGCTCCCCATCCGCGCGTGGTTGAGGTAGCCGAGGAGGCGCACCACCGTGCCCCCGGCCGGCTGCAGCGTCAGCTCGACCGCGTCGCCGCGGGCGCGGGCCAGGTCGCCGTCGAGGACGTTCCCGTTGGCAAAGGTCGGCATCTGGAACGACGCCGCGCGCAGCGCCCAGCGCGGCTCGATCCACGCCACGGCCACGCCGTAGGAGTAGCCGCGCGTGTCCGCCGGGTAGTCCCAGGCGGTGTTCTGGAACAGGCCCCAGTTCTCGAACTGGGTCCGGGTGCTGTTGGCGTAGCGGTTGACGTCGATGAGGTCGGTCACGGCGAGCCGGCCGGCCGTGACCTCGAGGCGCCGGGATTGGACGACGGCGGCCACCTGGTCCTGCGCCCGGCCCAGCGTGTCGCGCCCGCCGCCGCCGAGCGACACGGTCCAGCGCACGAAGGCGCGCGCCACGTACGGCCCCTTCCCGAGGTCCACCGTGCCCTGGCGGACCACGTCGCCGTTGGTTACGCCCGCCAGGCCGCTGGCGCTGCCGACCCCGTTGCCGCGGATCATCTCGGCGTCGAGGTAGACCTGGAAGCCGGCGGGCAGGGCGGCGCCGAGGTAGACGCCGAACGCCTGCGTCATCTCGTCGTCGCCCCACCACCTGAGGCTGAGCGGCCCCGCGTACGGGCTGTGCAGGGGCTGGAGCTGCTGGCCGATGAGGTTGATCTGCGCGCCGAGCAGCCACGACGCGGGCCACCCCGGGCCGGCCGCGTCCTGGGCCGCGAGCGTGGCAGGCGGGGCCGCGAGGAGGCCCGCCAGGCCGAGGGCCGCGAGTCGGAGCGTGCGCATCGGACGGGGTACATAACCGCCGCGGATGATTTTTGCAAGCGCAATCTTGTGTTTTTGTCGTGACTAAATTAGCTATCCCGCCATGGCGGAGCCGGCGGTACGGGACGGGGGGCGGCGGCGGGCGGACCGGGAGCCCGGGTGGCGGCGCGCCCGGCTGGCCCCGAGCCTCGCGGAGGTCTACCGCTCGATCCCGGTCGCCGGTCGCGGCTGGTTCCGCAAGGCGCTGGCGTTCGCGGGGCCGGGCTACCTGGTGGCCGTGGGCTACATGGATCCGGGCAACTGGGCCACCAGCCTCGCGGGCGGCTCGGCCTTCGGCTACACGCTGCTCAGCGTGATCATGATCTCCAACCTGCTGGCGATCCTGCTGCAGGCGCTGGCGGCGAAGCTCGGGATCGCGACCGGCCGCGACCTGGCCCAGGCGGTGCGCGACCACTACGGCCGCCCGGTGGTCCTGTTCCACTGGGTGATCTGCGAGCTGGCGATCGCGGCCTGCGACCTGGCGGAGGTCATCGGGTCGGCCATCGCGCTGCAGCTCCTGTTCGGCGTCCCGCTCGCCCTCGGCGTGCTGCTCACCGGCCTCGACGTGCTGATCGTGCTGCTGCTCCAGCACCGCGGCTTCCGGCTGCTCGAGGCGCTGGTGGTCGCGCTGATCGTTACCATCGCCGTGAGCTTCCTGTTCGAGCTGCTGCTGTCGCGGCCCGACGTGGGCGCGACGCTGCGCGGCTTCGTCCCCTCGGCCGCGATCGTGCGCAACCGCGACATGCTGTACATCGCCATCGGCATCCTCGGCGCGACGGTGATGCCGCACAACCTCTACCTCCACTCCTCGATCGTGCAGACCCGCAAGTACGAGGAGACGGCCGCCGGGAAGCGGGAGGCCATCCGGTTCGCGATCTTCGACTCGACCTTCGCGCTGATGATGGCGCTGTTCATCAACGGTGCGATCCTGGTGGTGGCGGCGGCGGTGTTCTACCGCACCGGCCACCACGAGGTCGCCGAGATCCAGCAGGCCTACCGGCTGCTGACGCCGCTCCTGGGGGCGGGTGGGGCGAGCACGGTGTTCGCGCTGGCGCTGCTCGCCTCGGGCCAGAACTCGACCCTCACCGGCACGCTGGCGGGCCAGATCACCATGGAGGGCTTCCTCGACCTCCGGCTCCGGCCGTGGCTCCGGCGGCTGATCACCCGCGCGCTCGCCATCACGCCGGCGATCGTGGTGGTGGCGCTGTACGGGCAGCGCGGCACCGCCAAGCTGATCATCCTCAGCCAGGTGATCCTGAGCATGCAGCTGTCCTTCGCGGTCTTCCCGCTGGTGAAGTTCACGTCCGAGCGCGCCAAGATGGGGGAGTTCGTGAACGGCCCGTGGCTGCGGCGGCTCGCCTGGGCCGTTGCGTACCTGATCGCCGGGCTCAATGTTTGGCTGCTGGTGCAGGTGTTCCGTGGCTGAGCACACCGTCCCGCGGGGGAAGGGCGTGTACACCCGGATCCTCGTGACCCTCGAGCACTCCAAGTCGGACGCGGCCATCCTCGCGCACGTGCGGCGCCTCGCGCGGGCCTGCGGCGCGTCGGTGGTGCTGATCCACGTCGCCGACGGGTGGGCGGCCCGCAACGTCAACGCGCTCACGCTGCGCGAGTCCGAGGAGATCCGCGGCGACCGCGAGTACATCGAGCGGTGCCGCGCGGAGCTGGAGGCGGACGGCCTCGCCGCCGAGGCGCTGCTCGCCTCCGGCAATCCGTCCGAGGAGATCGTGGCCGCGGCCGAGCGCGAGCACGTCGACCTCATCGCCATGGCCACCCACGGCCACCGCTTCCTCAACGACCTGGTGCGCGGCAGCGTGGCGAACGAGGTCCGGCACCACACCCTGGTGCCGGTCCTGCTGGTGCGCGCGGGCGCGGAGCCCGCGCCGTGAAGGCCGTGGCGGTCGCCCGGCCGCCGGCGCGCTCGCTCACCGCGCCCGTCGAGGACACCCTCAAGGCCGTCTACGAGCTGGAGCGGGTCGGCGAGCCGGCGGCCACGACCGCGCTGGCCGCGCTGCTCGGCGTGGCCCCCGCCTCGGTGACCGGGATGGTGCGGCGCTTGGCGCGGCAGGGTCTCCTCACCCACGAGCGCTACCGCGGCGTGCGGCTCACCGCGTCGGGCCGGCGCGCGGCCCTGCGCACCATCCGGCGCCACCGCGTGATCGAGGCGTACCTGGTGCGGGCGCTGGGCTACGGCTGGGACGAGGTGGACGCGGAGGCCGAGCGGCTCGAGCACGCGGCGTCGGACGGGTTCGTGGACCGGATGGCCGAGGCCATCGGCGAGCCGACGACGGATCCGCACGGCGCGCCGATCCCGAGCCGCGAGGGCGCGGTGGACGAGGCCCGGTACCGGACGCTGGCCGACCTCGAGCCGGGGGAGACGGCCGACGTGATGCGCGTGTCGGACGAGGACGCCTCGCTGCTGCGTTACCTCGACGACCTGACGATCCGGCCCGGCGGGGTCGTGCGCGTCCTGGCGCGCGCCCCGTTCGGCGGCCCCATCACGCTCGAGGTCGGCCGGGCGACCCGCGTCGTGGGCCCGGCCCTCGCCGAGCACGTGCTGGTCCGCCCGCGGCTGGCGCGGCGCGGGAGGAGCGGGACCCGCGTCCGGTGACGCGGATCACTTGCTTGCGACGGGCGTTCCCCCTACGATTCGCCATCCCCCTTCCACCCAAGGCTGTGGAGCATCCATGCACCCCGTGACGCGCCGGATGGGCCCCGTCGTCGTCGCCGTATGCGTGCCGCTGCTGCTCGAGACGTGCAAGAGCAGCGAGGCGCCCAGCGTGCCGACGACCATCGTGCTGACGCCTTCGACGTTCACCTTCGCCACGCTGGGCCGCACCCAGCCGTTCACGGCGGTCGTGAAGGACCAGAACGGCAACCCGCTGGCCACGGCCAAGGTCGTCTGGAGCACGACCAACGGGGCGGTGGTGACGATCGACACGACGGGCGTCGCCACGGCGGTGGCGAACGGGAGTGCGCAGATCAAGGCGACGTCGGGCGCCGCCAGCCAGCCCGCCGCGATCACGGTCGGCCAGGTGGCGGCCCAGATCGTCAAGGACTCGGGCGACGCGCAGACCGGCGCCGTGGGCACCGTGCTCGCCCAGAAGCTGGTCGTCCACGTCGCGGATTCGGCCGCGCACCTGATCGCGGGCGACACGGTGACGTTCGCCGTGACCGCGGGGGCGGGCAGCCTCGGGACCGCGAAGGTCGGGACCGACGCCGGCGGCAAGGCGCGGACCACGTGGACGCTGGGCACCGTCGCGGGGAGCCAGTCGGTCTCCGCGAGCGCCCCCGGCGGCGCCCCGCCGGCCGCCTTCAGCGCCACCGCGAACGCCGGCGGCGCGAAGACCGTCGCCAAGCAGGCGGGCGACGCGCAGACCACGACCACCGGCGCGGCGGTCGCGATCGCGCCCGCGGTCCTCGTGCGGGACTCCTTCAACAACGCGAAGCCCGGGGTGACGGTCACGTTCTCCGTGCCCAACGCCAACGACGGCTCCGTCACGGGCCCGACGCAGGTCACCAACGCGGCCGGCGTCGCGACCGTGGGCAGCTGGGCGCTCGGCATCGTGGGGACCGACAGCCTGCTCGCGACGGTGGGCGGCCTGGCCCCGGTCGTGTTCACCGCGACCTCGCAGTCGGCCGGCACGCCGGCCAACGTGGCGTCGCTGGTCGGGGGCAACGAGCCCGGCCTGGTCGGCTTCGGCGTCAACACCCGGCCGGCGGTGGTGGTCACCAACGCCGCCCACAATCCGGTGCCGGGCGTCGGCGTCACCTTCGCCGTGACGGCGGGCGGCGGCAGCGTCACGGGCGGCACGGCGACCACCAACGCGAACGGCGTGGCGCAGGTCACCAAGTGGACGCTGGGCGCGGCGGCGGGCGTGAACTCGATGACGGCGACGGTCTCGGGGAGCGGCATCGCCGGCAACCCCGTGGCCTTCAACGACACGGCGGTCGTCGGCCAGTTCACCATCCAGCTGCAGTACTTCGGCAACTACACGCCGACCGCGACCGAGCAGGCGGCCTTCGACTCGGCGGTCGCGAAGTGGCAGCGGATCATCTACCGGCACCTCGGCGGGACGGTGACGGTGCTGGACACCACGCAGGCGTGCGGCGCGGGCGAGCCGAAGATCAACACTCCGGTCACGGACGTGCTGATCCTGGCGTCGTTCGACTCGATCGACGGTCCGGGCCAGACGCTGGCCGAGGCCTTCCCGTGCTACCTGCGCCTGTCCAACTCGCAGACGGTGCTGGGCGTCATGAAGTTCGACACGGCCGACGTCGGCGGGCTGATCTCCAGCGGGCAGCTCAACGAGGTGGTGCTCCACGAGATGAACCACGTGCTCGGCTTCGGCACCCTGTGGTCGCTCGCGGGCTCGCCGTTCCCCGATCCCAACTGCCTGCAGCTGCCGTCGAACCCGCCGGGGACGCTGCTCGACACGTACTTCTCCTGCGCCACCGGCACGCACAACGCGCTGGCGGAATTCGACTCCGTCGGCGGCAACTCCTACACGGGGGCGGGCCAGACGGTGGGTGGCAACAAGGTGCCGGTCGAGAACTGCGCCAACTCGCCGTACGTGTCCCCCACGTGCGGCACCGGCACGGTCAACAGCCACTGGCGGGAGACGGTGCTCGGCAACGAGCTGATGACGGGGTTCATCAACGCGGGCACGAACCCGCTCAGCGTGGTGTCGGTCGCCGCCGAGCAGGACCTCGGCTACACCGTGAACTACGACGCGGCGGACCCGTACACGCACACCTTCACGGCCCCTGCGGCCCTGGGGGTTGCGCCGCTATTTTTGGGGAACGACGTCCCCCACGGCCCGCTGTACGCGGTGGACGAGTCGGGCCGCATCAGGGCGGTGCTCCGGCGCTGACGCGCGCCGCTCGCAGCCGGTCGGGGTGCCGCGGCCTTCGCGCCGCGGCACCTCCGCCGACCGGGAAGGGTTGCACGACCGTGTGGGAAGTCCTCTTCGTGGAGAACCGATGCACCGCGTCACGGGTCTGACGCGCGCGGCCGTGGTGGCCGCGGCGACGCCCCTGCTGGTCTGGGCCTGCGGCAAGAGCTCGACGGGCCCGTCCGGCCCTCCTCCGAACGCGAACGTCGTCGCCATCCTCGGCGACCACCAGGCGGGCCTCGTCGGATACGGCGTGAACGTCCGGCCCGCCGTGAAGGTCACGGACAGCACCGGCACGCCGGTCGCGGGAGCGACGGTGACCTTCGCCGTCACGGGCGGCGGCGGGAGCGTCACCGGCGGCACCCAGACCACCAACGCCTCGGGCGTCGCCCAGGTCGGCAAGTGGACGCTCGGCGGCTCGGCGGGCATCAACTCGCTCGCGGCCACGGCCAGCGGCGCGGGCATCAGCACCGCCCCCACGACGTTCCACGACACCGCGGTGACCGGCGGCTACACGATCCAGATCACCTACTACGGGCCGACGCCCAAGGCGGCGATCCAGTCGGCCATGACCGCCGCCGTCGCGAAGTGGCAGTCGGTCGTCTACCGGGCGGTGAGCGCGGTCTCGATCACGTCCGCCCAGGCGCCCGCGGGTACCTGCGGGCCCGGCACGCCCGCCATCAACCAGACCGTCACCAACCTGCTCATCCTCGCCACCTTCGACTCGATCGACGGCCCCGGGAAGATCCTCGGCCAGGCGGGCCCCTGCTTCGTCCGCACCACGGGCGCCAACGCCGGCACGACCATCGTCGGCGTGATGGAGTTCGACACCGCCGACGTCGCCAACCTGATCACGAGCGGCCAGCTCAACACGGTCATGCTCCACGAGATGGGGCACGTCATCGGGTTCGGGGTCCTGTGGGGCCCGCCGCAGCCCGCGCTCGGCGTCACCGCCAACTGCATCCAGGACTCCTCGAGCGCGACCAGCGTGCAGGACACGTACTTCAGCTGCGCCAAGGCGCGGGCCGCGTTCGATTCGATCGGCGGGACGTCCTACACCGGGCAGAGCCTCATCCCGCCGGGGGGGAACAAGGTGCCGGTGGAGAACTGCGGGACCTCCTCGCCCGCGGGTTGCGGCGTGGGCACCCGGAACTCGCACTGGCGCAAGCCCGTGTTCGGGAACGAGCTGATGACGGGGTACGTGAGCAACGGCGCGAACCCGATGAGCGTGGTGACGATCGCCGCGCAGGAGGACCTCGGCTACACGGTGAACTACGACGCGGCCGATCCGTACGTGCACACGTTCACGGCGCCTCCGGCGGGCGGCGCGGCGCCGCTCGCGCTGGGCGACGACGTGCGTCACGGGCCGATCTACCTGGTGGACGCCGCGGGACGCGTGAGGGCCGTGGTCCGGCGGTGAGCCGGCTCGCCGGGCGGTGGCCCGGCGGAGATGCGAAACCGGGGAGAAGGAACCGGGGCGCCGCGGCCGTTCGCCGCGGCGCCTCGTCGTTGCGGGTCAGTGCACCCGGATCACCGCGAACTGGGGCACCAGCGACGCCGGGAGCGCCGCGGCCCCGGGGTTCACGTGCAGCGTGTCCGGGCCGCCGCCGGGTCCCTGGTGCACCAGCAGGTACAGGCCGGAGCCCGCGTGGAGCGAGCCGGTGAGGTCGAGGGAGCCGGCGCTGACGCTGGCGGGCACCAGGGGGAAGGGCAGTGGGAAGGCCATCGGGTCCTGGAGGTACAGCTCGGCGTACACCGCGCGCCAGCTCCAGGAGGTGTACACCAGCTCGCCGGGAGGGCTGAAGTTCGGCAGGTCCGAGACCCAGGTCGCGAGCGCCCAGCGCGCCACGACGGTCGAGAACGGCAGCCCGGCGGCCTGGGTCACGTTCCCCGTGCCCGTGAGCGCGGTCTCGACCAGCGTGCGGCTGATGCCGGGCCCCAGCTGGTCCACCAGGTAGCGCACGAACAGCCAGCCCGCGCCCACGTCGCCGAAGCTCTGGTCGGTGGTGGTGAGCAGGCTGTGGCTCTGGGGCGCGAGCAGGTACTGGCCGGCGTCGTACAGGTCCTCGAACACGTCGTTGATCCAGGAGGCGGTGTCCGCCGGCAGGTAGCTGTCGGCGGTCAGCTCCTCGGCGTACTTCGCCAGCCCCTCGTCGAGCCAGTCGTCCTCGGCGTCCCCGCCACGCACCAGCACGTGCTGCACGAAGTTGACCATGTGCTCGAACTCGTGGGCGAACGTCGTCGGCAGGATCGCGTCCACCTCGGCCGTGCTGTGGCTGCAGCTCAGCGCGCCCGCCGGGTCCGGCACGATCCCGTAGAACACCTCGCCGTGGTTGTGCTGCGCCGCCGTGGCCGGATCGAGGTCGGCGGAGTCGAAGAAGCCGGTCACGTACCCGCCGGTGTCGCACTGGGCCGAGGTCACGATCCGGTTGACGACGTTGGTCAGCAGCACGATCACGATGCCGTTGCTGTCGACGTCGGATTCCCGGCCGAACGCCAGCGTGTCGAGCGGATAGATGCGGCCGTCGAACACCGCCTCCAGCGAGTCGATGTCCGTGGCGGTGAATCCGTTCGCCGGGGCGAGCGTGTCCTCGTACAGCGCCACGTGCTGGCCGACGGCGAGCGCCCGCCCGGTGACGGGCTGGTAGTTCGAGCAGTCGAGGTTCGCGCACACCGTGAAGGCGCGCAGGCTGCCGGCCACGGGCGGGACGATGGCGGCGGCCGCGCGTCCGCCGCTGGCCGGGGCAACGGCCGCCGCCGCGCGCACGCCACGGGCGCGACCGCGCAGCCGCCGCTCGAACGCGGCCTGGATCGACCGGTGCACCCGCCCGGCCGCCGGCGCGGCGGCCGCGAGGACGCGGGCCAGCGGCCCGCCGGCCCGGTCCGCCTCGACGTGGAGCGTGGCCGAGTCGCCGGGCGTGCCGCCACCGGCCTGCACCACGACCAGGTACTCGGCGGAGTCCGTCGTCGACGCGTTGGTGGGAATGACCGCGCAGCCCGAGTCGGCGGTGATGTCGTAGGCGGTGTAGGCCCCGACGCCGAGGCTCACCGCGGAGGCCGCGACGGTACACAGCGGCAGCGGTCCGTGGCTCGTGAGCGTCTTGTCGGGCGTGTAGCAGCCGGCCGCCAGGGCGGCGGCTGCGGCGGTTGCGAGAACTCGCGCGCGCATCGCGTCTGCTCCTGTTGACGTCTGCGTCCCGGGACCGGGGGCCGACCCGGGTCGACATTCGACGCGGCGGGACGCGAGTTGTTTCAGACCCCGAGCGTGACCTTGAGCTGCACGGTCCGCGGCCGGCCCACGCTGGCGCCGCTGAAGAACGTGCCCTTCAGCGCGTACCGGAGGTCGAAGAGGTTGTTGACGAACAGCTGCGGCCGGACCTCCACGCTTCCGAGCAGGAAGGTGTAGCCCGCGCTCGCGTTCACGATGAAGCTCGGCTTCACCTTGAAGGCGCCGTTGAAGTCGAACAGCCCCGTGTTGAGCGGCCCCGTCGCCGCGATCGTCGAGTCATAGAAAGGCCGCCCGGGCGTGTTCGGGGTAACGCCGTTGGTCAGGCCGCTGCCGTAGATCCCCGTCGCGCTCAGGAGCCAGCCCCGCGACCCGAAGGTCAGGCCGGCCGTCGCCGACAGGCGCTGGTCGTGGTCCAGGTCGAAGGGCTGGGACGGGGGCGCGGTGGTGAAGAAGCCGCCCGAGACGCCGCCGAAGCCGTAGGCGTGGCACAGCGCCAGGTTGAGGAAGCCGCTGAGCGGGCCCGGCGGCCGCACCTCGAGGACCGTTTCGATGCCCGTGACCCGCACCTGCGCGATGTTCACGTCGGTGGTGATGGCGGTGCCCGGCACCTGGGTGTCGTCCGTGCCGGGCGTGCTCTTCTTGCGGTAGGCGGAGAGCTTCAGGACGATCCCGGCGGGAAAGCGGTGCGTGACCCCGAGCTCGTAGAAGTCGTCCCGCTCGGGGAGGGTCGGCGCGCTCACGACGCCGCCCTGCGACGCGCTGGTGATGGCCCGCAGGTCCTCGATGTTCGTCGGGATGAACTGCCGCCCGTAGTACACCCACAGCGTGGTGCCCGGGTCCGGGAAGAAGCTCAGCCGCACCCGCGGGCTCACCTGGTCGGCCGTCGCGTGTGCCGTGGCGGAGGTCGGGTAGTCGTGGCTGTCGTAACGGACGCCCGCCTTGAGCTGCCACTGGTCGCTCGGCGCCAGCTGCGTCTCGGCGTACACCCCGATGTCGTGCCCGTCCAGGGGCGAGTCGGAGGTCGGCCCGTTCGGGCTGGTCGCGGTGAAGGCGTGGAAGTTCTCGTGCCCCCGGGTCAGCGTGGACAGCGTCCCGATCTTGAACAGCAGCTGCTCCGAGAGCGTGATCGTGTAGTCCACCTTGGCGCCGTAGATGTCGAAGCTCCGCGCCTCGCTGACGTCGTAGAGCGTGGTGTCGGGCGCGAAGGTGAAGCTGGGCGCGTCCTTCGCGCCGGGTGTGTAGTCGAGGCTGCCGTGGCGGTAGAACGCCGAGGCGAACAGCTCGGTGCCGCGGTCCGGGCCGCTCATCGCCGAGTGCTGCCAGCCGAGGTTCACGAACCCGTTGACGTCCTGCTGCCAGTCGTCGATGACCCCCGCGGACGAGTCGAACGGCGTCTGGAAGCGGGTGCGCGACCAGTTCGCGTCCAGGCTCACCACGTCGCGGGCGGATGG
>Ga0187779_10001769_pt1 | contig 13468 bp, 8 predicted proteins | sample 1015_Q2_SP10_10__FD_132435 | JGI IMG/M metagenome (GOLD analysis project Ga0187779, IMG submission 132435) | Tropical peat soil microbial communities from peatlands in Department of Meta, Colombia - 1015_Q2_SP10_10_MG | ecosystem: Environmental > Terrestrial > Soil > Wetlands > Peat | place... | reverse complement strand
TGCGTGGAATCGTACTGCACGTTCACACCGAAATCGGTGGCGGACGCATTGGTATATTGAATGTGGCCGGCCGAGGGCGTGAACGCGGTACCCATGTTGATCCAACCGACGTTCGCGGCGTAAATCCAGCCGGAGCAAACGTATTGGCCGACGATCACACCATCCGCGGAACTATCGGCGAGCCAGTTTGTCCAGCCGATGTTCGCGCCCCACGCAGCGTAGTTGGTGGGATCGATCGTCGTGCCCGAGCCATGCGCGAGAAGCGGAACGATGAGGATGAGAAACACGCAGAGTTTTTTCATGAACATCACCTGCGACTTCGATTTAACTGGATTTGTTAATTCGAATCGAGACTTTTTCATTGGTAAAGAAACACCGTTCGTTTACGGATAAGGATTCGCACCGCTGCCACAGAAGTATTGGTGGCCAGATAGGTTTGGCGAGCCAATGCCATAACAAGCGTAGACAATATTAGCAAAAAGACCAGTGCCACTGTTGCTTTGTCCGACGCAAGCAATAGCTGAAGTGCTTGCAAAAAGTCCATAGCTGGTGCCTGAGGTAATTCCGTAACAGTTATTGGCGTTGGTCGCAAAAAGTCCAATACCGGTGCCAGTGTTGCTACAATTACCAAAACAATTCGTCGCACTAAATGCATTCAGTCCATCGGAAGAGGCGGTAGTGGTTCCATAACAGTTTGTCGCGATTCTGGCGAACAATCCGATGCTGCCACTACTTGACCCGTAGCAGCCTGTGGCTGAATATGCAGCGTAAAGCCCATAACTGTCGTTACTCGCTCCAGAGCAGTTCTCTGCGTTGTAAGCATTAATACCAATCCCCGTGGCAAACCCGTAGCAGTTGCTTACACTAAAAGCATTGATCCCATAGCTGGAAGCGCTATTGCTAAAGTTGAATCCATAGCAATTGCTGCCGCTAAAGCAGAAGAGTCCAGAGCCGGTAGAAGAATTGGCATTACTGACTCCATAACAATTGATCGCATTGGTAGCAGTTAACCCGTTGGCAGAATTAGCTGTTGTATATCCATAGCAATTGTTTGCATTCGGAGTCCAAATCCCGCCGCTACCATTGCTGCTTCCGTAACAGTTACTCGTTGTGGCTCCGCCGTAAATTGCGAAGGCGCCGCATACATCGGCCGTGGAATTATTCACCGTAGCAGCGTAGATACCACTGGCTCCAGCCACGTGGACGATACAACTATCCACTACGCTCGAAGTTGTATTGGCGAGATAAATACCCTGATTCGAGACTCCAGAAACGGTCACGCCCGATACTCGCACGTTTAATGGCGAGCTGGGTGAGGAGATCCCATTCTGGAATCCATTCCCGCTATAGGTTCCTCCACTGTAAGTTACGCTACTGACGATGTGACCGTTGAGAATCGTTACATCGGTAAAGGCGCCATTGATCAAGATGGCAGTCCCGGCAGCGGGACTGCTGGTGGAGGTAATGGTAAAGCCATTGAGATCAAGAGTGACGCCACTAGAATTGATTGTAATCGCAGTATTCCCTGAACCTACACTCAGGTCACCGGTCAAGAAATAATTACCGCTCGATGAAATGGTGTACGGCGCCGAACCAATCGGCGTGCCGGCTTTCACTTGATCCAATGTTTTCATGGTGGGAGTTGGCGCGGCTGGCGGCGTAAGGGAACCTTGGCCAAATACGGAAAGCTCGAGGAGCAAAAACGCTCCCCCAAGCGTCAGGAGAGAAACCAATTTCATGGGACGACCTCCGTCTCCATTAAATCTTTCCCGAGCGAAGAAGTCGATTCTTTTCTCTGTCGGGCGAAGTCTTACTGGCAATACCAAACAAGCAATCGCCTTGTTCTCGGTAGATGCAAATTTGCGAGTTTAAGAATTCTAAGTTAACCACCGATCGGCTTACAACCTGTGCCACAGAGACAACTTCGCGGGTCATGGCCAGGTAAAGTTTGCCCATGGACTGGTGGCGGTGTTGGCTGACGTGCTGATCGGGCCGACACTCGAGCCGGACGTAGGCGAGTAGTTAGTGCCATTGAAGCGAGACATGTTCCGCGTGATCAGATCAGGCCCGTCTTCTTGATGGATGCCAGTGCCTGTATTGGAAGAGACGTTATTCCCCTCCACACGATTATTCATTTCGTAAGTAGCACTAAGATGGATGCCGTCTCCATGATTTCCCGATACGTTGCTGTTGAGGATCGTGCATCCCAACGTCGGTGAGCTTGGGGACGAGGTGCCTGCAATGAGGATGCCATCGCCGGTATTGCTTGAAGCTGTGCAATCTTCGACTGACGAATAGTTATTTAAAACGATACCGGTGCCAGTATTTCCCTGCGCGGTAGAATGAGAAATAGTAGAGCTTTGGTTCACGCTAATGCCGATTCCTCCATTTGCTGACGCGGTGCAGTCAGTAATCGTACAGCCGGTTCCGGCATTGATTCCATGAGAGGCTGCATTGGTATTGCCGCTAGCGTTACAACCCGAAATTACACAGTTGTTTGTAGATTGGATACCATCTCCGACATTTGACGACGCCGTACAATTTTTTGCTGTAGAGTTCAGACCAATAGCGATTCCAATACCTGTAGAATTACTCGGTGTCCCATAATTCGTTGTATTGGAAGACGCAGTGCATCCCACTATTGTGCAGTTAGCATCCAGGAAGAAACCATAGGTAAGTGGCCCCGAGCCGGTATTGCTTGAAGCGGTGCAACTATTTAACGAGCAGCCCGTGGAAGTTTGAATACCGATACCTGCAGAGTTATTGCTAGCCGAGCAATTACTTAATGAAGAGCCGGCTCCCGCAAGAATACCGACAGACGCAGTATTGAAGTTTGCTACGCAGTTGATTAGCGAGGAACCAATATTAGCGAAAATGCACGTATTAGCTGTGTTTGTGTTGGCGGTACAATTATTAAGCAACGACCCCAGGCCACAATAAATAGCAGTGTTACCACCACAGTAGTGCACACGGCACGATTCAATTATACTGCCGTTACCTGCATAAATCCCGTAGCTTGTGCAGTTGCCAATGGTCAAGTCACGAAGTGCTGTTGCCAGACACGAGGAATCAGTCTGCACCCCATCAGCGAAACTTTTGATCGAGCCATTGCGAATGCTGCCCCGATTAATATTTGGAGCGATGTAGATTCCGCTGCCGCCTGAGCCTGAGGCACGTGAAATTTGGAATCCATTTAAGTCCAGGGTCACACCTTCCGCGTTGATCTCAATACCGTTGGTTTTGGTGACACCGAGATTGGCTGAAAGATAATACGAACCCGGTTGCGTGATGATGTAGTGATAGTTTGGGTCCGAGGTAGTGACTGATGGATCTGGAATTGTCGCCTGCAGATCGACGCGCGGCTGTATCTGCTGCAAGGTCTTCATCGTCGGCGTAGGCGCGGCCGGCGGTGCAAGCGAGCCTTGGCCGAAGGCAGAAGACTCGAGGAGCAGAAATACTCCGGCAGAAGTAAGGAGCGGGATCAGCTTCACGGGACGCTCTCCCCCTTGATTGAATCGTTTCCGCGTGAAGAAGTCGAATCTTTTTCCTGTCAGACGGAGTCTTACCGGCGCGTGATGCCGGCAATTGCCTCCTTCTCGTCAAAACGCCATTGGCGGCATCTCGACGTACCCTTCCGGCGGCTGGAATAATTTTTCGTCGGTGATTTTTCCCGGCTTGGTCGATTTCACCTCGAAGCGCATCCGTTCGGGCGCGCCATCAGTCGCATTCGCCCCGTTCGGTCCCATATCGAAACGCAGACTTGCGCGCAGCGGAAACATCTTCTTCTCGGTTACAAGTACCGGCCATTGTTCCTCGAGCATGCGCGGGCCGAATCGCGGCGATTGATTGCGTAAGTACGATTGAAATACCGGCAACTGATCCGTGGCCCAAATTTCCATTTTCTCGCCACGCTGCTTCAATTCAAACTGCTCGCTCGCGTAACCAAGAATCTTATCCTTCTTGCCGGTCGCCTTAAGCTCCAGTTTTTCTGTCGGCATTGGCGGCATCACGGGCATGGCTGGCATTCTAGCTTGCGGGCCTACTCCGGCCGGCATGGGTGGCATGTTCGGAATAGCGGCCTGCATGTTTGGCATCGCGGAAGCTTGTGGCCCAATTCCCGGCGGCAAACCGCTGGGCGGCGTCGGCATCGGCGGCACGCCGGGCGGTAGCGAAGGCAAGGGCGGCGTATTATTCATGCCTGACTGCGGACCGATTCCCGTCGGCGGCGCCGGCATTCCAGCCGGCAATTGCGGCGTGGCGGTTTTTTGATTGGCATCAGCTTGCGCCGCGGTCAGTTTCATAAACGTGCGATTGTGCGGGTAAACAATCGTCATCGCGCCCGATTTGAGATCGACGATGTTGACCGGATCTGGAAACGTGCCGGGCTTTGCGCCGGCCACTTCGATGCGCAGAAAATTTTCGCCGTAGGTGTAAAGCAACGAAGTAATATCCGTGCCGCGGGTGATGGCGATCTCGATTTTACCTTCAAACACGCCCGCAAACGAATGCAGGGCGAGCAGACTAGTAAATGCGATCGGAAGAAATAGCTTCCTCATACTACTAACTCGCAATTGGCGACTGCACTCACGGCATGTTGTATTTGTAAGTGACAGTTTCTGCTGCACCCCCGATACCGCTGCTATTCTCGCCTATGCAGGAATTGCCGATATATGCGGTTAAGCCAAGAGCAGTAGTGCCAGTAGAATATCCACCGCATCCAATTGCGATTGTAATACAAGAAGCACCGATGCCACTGCCAGTTGCAACCCCCCAGGAATTCATCGCAGAAGTTTGAGAGTTTAAACCTGTGCCTGGGCCGCTACAATCACCCCGGCAATTGATGACGTTGAATGCTAACAAGCCGGTATCATAGGTCGCAGAGCCGCCGTTTTTTCCGGAGCAATTGCTGGCGTTGAGTGGATATTCCAGGCCATAGTTGCCGCTACTAGTTTCGCCATGCGAGTTCAAAGCATTGTCTGTAACATATAGCCCCACATTGCTGCTGCTGATTCCATAGCAATTGTTTGTTTCTAGAGCGTTGAGTCCGTAACTACTATTGCTGGATCCGTAGCAATTAATTGCGTTATTTGCGCTTAGACCAAAGCCCGACGTGCTCGTTCCATAACAACAAGCAGCAGTTAAAGCATCTATCCCGTGCCCAGATGCGCTGACTCCCCAGCAATTGAGAGCAGTATAGGTAAAAACGCCGTAACCACTGCTTACTGCGACTCCGTAGCAATTACTCGCCGTCACAGAATTAATCGCGTTGCTTCCGCATTGATAGGCCGTGCAGGTATCCACGACCCCGGCACGAATTCCCTGGCCGCCCGCTGTGCGGACTGTGCAGTGATCGACTACATTGGAATATTCGCTGCCCAGCTCGATCCCAGTCGCCGTGATTCCCGAAATGGTAACCCCCGAAACGTGAACGTTCACCGGATTATTTCCCGGAAATTGCCAGATGATGCCACTCTGGAATCCCGGTCCAGTGGAGAATGAGCTGCCGTTGTATGTGACGCCGCCAGTAATGTGACCATTGAGAATTGTGACATCCTCGACGTTGCTCAAGTAGATGCCGTTGCCGGACGCCGTGCTCGAAGTAGAGGTAATAGTAAAACCGTTGAGATCGAGCGTAACTCCGTTGGTGCTGATGGTAATGGCATTACCCGAACTAACGGTCAGGTTACTCGTAAGAAAATACGATCCCGGACTGCTGATTGTATACGGAGCAGAACCGATCGGCGTGCCGGCTTTTACCTGATCCAACGATTTCATCGTCGGCGTAGGCGCAGCAGGTGGATTAAGCGAGCCCTGGCCAAATGCAGTTAATTCAGGCAGCAGGGATATTACGATAGCGACAGAGAATGACAGCTTCATAGGTCGACCTCCGTCTCGATTGAAACGGTTTCGCTAGAGCAAGTCGAAGCTTTTTCCTGTCAGACAAAGTCTTACCAGCGTGATGCCGGCAATTGCCTTCTTCTCGTTAAGACGGCAGCCGCGTTTGAGGATCCGTTACGAATCACTTGACGAGAAGAGACTGCATCAAAATTGAGATTCGATTCGACGCCGCGTCTTTTGCGCTAAAATCCCGGACGAGGCGAAAAATATGGCAATATGCCTGATCTCAGCCGTTCTATGGCCGGGAACGTTTGCAGTTTTGGCAGATGCCATAGATGGGAACCTGTTCTTTCGCGCCTTTGGGCAGAACCTTGATAATTTGTCCACACAAGGCACAGACAACTGAGTACCCATCTGGCGCCGTTTTTTTCTTCCCGACGTTCTTTCCTGATTTTCTTTGCGGCATTGTCCTAGAGGGATCGCTCGCCGGCAGACTGTCGGATTTTAGAATTTTCGTTTTCAGAATCCAAGAGTTCGATTCTGTCGTTGGGCTGGTCGCGAAGGCTCTAGTCGTGCAATGATTTAACAAATGATGTTAGTTCCCGACCTATTTGTCCGAATTAAGGCCGGGCAATGTCCAGAAATCAGACAAATAACCAACCAACTGCCAGGAATCGATGGCACCATTACGTGCCACATCAATTTTCGTTCGGGTACCGCTTTGCCTTAGCGCGAGTCGCCGAACCCGCCTGACGAATCACCGCGGCCGCCGAGCTCGCGCGCCCGCTGGAAATGTTTCCTGGCAAGCGCGCTCATGCCGAGATCGTTCAATCGCCAAGCAAGCATCCAATGATAAAGCGCGTCGTTCGGCGTAGCTTCATCAGCCTGTTTTTCGTAGGTCGCGGCTTCTTCAAGTCTGCCCACCGATCTCAGGGCGCCGGCCAACAAATTGCCTGTGAGCGCAAGGCGCGAGTTGCGCTCAATGGCGCCGGTCCAGACCTCGATGGCCTCGTCCTTGCGGCCTAACAACCAAAGGGACTCGCCTTTCTCTTCCCGGGCGAGAATTAAATCTTCACGCTCTGACAACGCTTGATCGAGACTCACACTCGCTTCTTGGCAACGGTGGAGTCGGTTCAAAATTGCGCCGCGATAGTAAAGGCTCAATGCTCGAGCCTGCGCCTTCTGAAACTGAGCCGCCTGGCCGAGCAGCCGAACCGAGCGCTCGGCGGCACCAGAAAGATATTCAAGCCATGCCAGCTTTGAAAGCGTGTTGGGATTGGTGAATAAGCCATAATCCGAGGCAGCTTGGAGATGCCTCTCGCCCACCAAAACACACTGTTTTTCGACCGGGCTCAGCCAGGACGTTGGGCTAATCTTTGCCAGAGCCAGTTCATCCGGGATCCGGATCTTCTGAAACGCCCGAGTACCTGCGAATTCGTGATAGCGAATCCAGCCACTATGCGCGTTCAGACCGATCCACGCCGCGGCGCAGAGAACAAAAGCCCATCCCGCGGTTTGAATCCTGCCATTGGACTTGAGCGCGAAACGATGAAAGAAGACGTCGTTTGTCTTAAGCAAACGCCAGATCTTCAGAGTGAGAAAAGTCGTGACCGCGGCGCAGCCCAGCGCCATTAGAAACGGCACAAGCCCATAAACATCTCGCAGTGCGAGGAGGCTGCCGAGAAAAACCACAGCCCCAAGAATCTCTTCCGACCACGTAACCGAGTAGTGTATTGAAGCCGTGGGCGACGTCGGAACCGTGATGCTTGGCTTTCCAAAGCCAAGGTAAAGAGCGTCGTTCGGGCAGACGCTGATACAATCCATGCATTTCATGCAACCCGCATCGACCACCATCTGGTGCGCTTTCACCTCCGCATGGACCAGAACATTCGACGTGCAGGTCGCAGTGCAATGTCCGCACTGATTGCAGGCATCGGTTACCCGGATTCTCAGCGGCGCCAGCTTGTCGGCCAGGCCAAAGAATCCTCCGTAAGGGCAGGCATACGTGCAGAAACCTTTTTGGCCCAGAAAATACACGGTGAGGAACCCGCAAATAATAAGAAAAGGGATGGCGACCCCAACAGAAGGGAAAGTTTCCCAAAAATTACTGGTCACAAGATGGTTAGTGAATTTTGGGATGAGTGGTCCCGTCTCCGAGCTGAACAACCGTTGCCGCACTGTAGGCCAGACAAACATGTAGAGGGCGGCAATGAGCGGGACGTAAACCAGGAGCCGCGACCGAAAAGGCTGCGGCTTAATGCCAATTTTCTTGAGCATCCATCCGCAGAAATCCTGGAGAGCGAGAATGTGACAGCCCCAGCCGCAAACGAAACGCCCGAGGATCAGGGTTGCCAGGATCGCCAAAGCGAAAAAGATAAAGCCGGCATTGATCGCGCCGTTCTGGAGGGTGTACATCGTTTCGGAAGGCTCGATCGGTGAGACAGTCCGGCCAGTAATGCGCCATTGAAAAATGTGAGCCACCATCAACAGGTTCACGAGAATGAGCACAGCCGCGCGCCAACGGCTGGTTTTCGACTTGCGCATGCCGATCGGCGGAGAGCCGGAAGGGCCAGTTCCCAGGGACCGGATGGTTCCATGGCTTTGCGATCGACGATCCTGGCAACCGGTCTTCACAATTTCTCTGGTTCCAATCGCTTATCGAAAAAATATCGAAAGCAGTCTCGACTTTTTCGCACAATTTGGATAAGCAATCATCTTTTTATCCATCCGAGGATTATCATATGTTAAAGAAAATATGCATTTGTATTGCGCTCCCGCTGCTTTCCCTTGCTGGCCCAACGTCCGCTAATCCCACAGCCGAGAACTCTGGAGACACCGGAATCCTCGAAAAAATGATCGCTTCGAACGGAAGAGTCACGATCACCATTAATCTGGCTTCCCTAAACCGGGGCCCGTCGGCGGAAGGAAAACCCGAACTGGAGACGGTAGATTTCGGAGTTGGAGCCAGTTCATTTTTCACGATCTTGGTGTTTAACGATGTTCTCCGGACGACGTTGCCGGGTTCGCTTGAGCTTGTTCCGTCAGGTTCGTCAAAGCTTACCAAGTTATTCGGCTCATCGTTCAACCAACTGGTCGTCGAGAGAACTGCTCTTGGCGGAACATACGATCTTGTCGTCCGTGATGGGAAAAGTGGGTTCGTCTTTTTCAACGTTGAAGGGGACCACTACGATTACAATCCAATCAATCACTTGCTCCAGATCAATGGCGGCAGGTTGCTGGTATCGGATGAATTAGCACAGCAACTCGGGCGCAAGGAGAATGCCCCTCTCATCGTTGGAAGTATTGCGATCACGACGACGATGGACCTAATCGAAACGACAAAGCTCAGCAACGGCGCCGTAGTGTCGGCAGAGCTGCCTTCGGCTGACTCCGGCGCCGGTGCGGGAAGCAGCCCTAACGCTACATTGGTTCCAGGCCCGGATGTCATCGTGGGTGATTTGCCTGCGTTAATCCAAACTCAGACTGGAAATGTGAACGGCTTCGTCGGTCTGTCTCTGGGTACCACCTCTTGTAACAACGGCAATCGACCACTCGACTGGTTTGCGTTGCCGAGTTCGAACGATCATCCTGTCATTCCGCAAAATCTTTATCGAATGAGCGGCGGCACAGTCAACGCCGACCGCTTCGAGCAAATTGGACAATCGTGGCTCAAGCATGCTTTCGAGGCATTGGAAGACGACGACTGCAGTTTTGGCTGCAACACAAGTCATTGCACGACGGGCACGCATCTGTGCGAGGGATGTTCCGATCCTTATTCGGCGAGCCTAAACGGAAGCCAAACCAGCCTGGGTTCGCGTGCCTGGGTTAATCCTTTTACCGGCTCCTTTCCCACTAGCCCGAATCCAAACGATCATACTGGTCACGTCCACGATGTGACTTCGCACCGGATTCTGGTGAACATGAACGACCTGAACACCACCCTGAATCCCGGCGCGACCTACTATGGTGAATCTCAGTACGTCACTCCGCACGAGTATACCTGGTGTCAGGCTCATCCCGGGCAATGCAACATGTACAACAATGTCTCCTACCGTCAGTTCCTTGTTACCGGCACGAGTAACTTTACGTTTACTCCGTCTGGCGCCACGGTACGAACCACTCCCGCCATTTACGCATGGACGGGAGCAACCATTACTCGCTTCGAACCCGACCCGGGGAACGACGGCATTGGTTTCTTGGGTTACAAGGTCACAAACCCCACTACTGGTGTCTGGCACTATGAGTACGCGGTTTACAACGAAAACCTGGATCGCGCCGTCCAATCGTTCAGCGTCCCCTTGGGCTGCGGGGTCACGGTGAGTAATCTGGATTTCCATGCTCCGCCGCAACAGCCCGGATGGGCCAATGACGGAACGCAGAACGACGCCGGTTACAGTAGTACGCCGTGGTCTTCGAATCAGACCGCCAGCACCCTGAGCTGGTCGTCCGAAACTTTCGCTCAGAACCAGAATGCGAACGCGATCCGTTGGGGGACGTTGTATAATTTTCGATTCGATTCGAATCAGCCACCCCAAGCAGCGAATGCCACCCTTGGCTTTTTCAAGACCGGGTCACCTATTACCGTTGCCATCCAGGCGCCCGCTTCGAACTGCGGCATTAACCTCGTGAGCGCCTCCTCGCGCTTGACTCACGGGTCGGCCGGCGACTTCGACATCAATATGCCGGTCACCGGCACGTCGGGAGTGGAAGATCGCAGCTCGAGCACTTACAACGCCGTCTTCACATTCGACGCTCCGGTGACTTCCGGATCAGTGACCGTGACGAGTGGAACGGCTACGGTCGGTGCGATTACGTTCAGCGGCAACGAAATGAGAGCCGCGCTCACGGGTGTTACGGATGTTCAAACTGTCGTTCTGCATACGTCGAACATCAACGGAGATGGGCAGGCTCATGGTGACGTGTCATTCAGCTTCCTCATCGGCGACATCGACGGAGACCGCACGGTCGGCACCACTGACAAAAACTCGCTTAGCGCCAACAAAGGTCTGCCGGTCACGGGCGCCAACTTCCGCAACGACCTTAATTTAAGCGGCGTAGTCGACAAGCCAGACCAGGCCTTGTTCAATGCAAACAAGGGTCATCATCTCTAATTGTCTGATTTCGGGCGGCAAATTTTTGAGGATCTGACAAATAGCCGGCGAACCGACTCCGTTGGTGGCTCGCAAGAGAGCGCCGGCGAAATGCAAAAGGAGAGTTACTGTCCCAAAGTACAATCCGGCTTAACATCCTGTGCGTAGATGTCACCGTCGTCGCTGCGTCCATCGCTCCAGACCGCCAGCGCCCAACCGACAGTCGAGAGAGTTACGTCGAGACGCGATTTGGAAGAGAGGATCGACGAGACATAGAACACGGGGCATATCAGGTTGGAATTTGGATCCAGCTTGGCCGCGTAAATCGAGTCCTGCGCGAACGTCGGCTCGGAAGACCAGAAGACCATCGGGCCGTCGGACATGAAAACGCTCGCCGTGTTGATCACTGCCGAGGAAGTAAACGGCTGCACGACGACGCCGAAATCGCTCCACTGCCGATTTCCGCTGGCGTCGAATTTCTGTCCGTTGATTCCTTCATTCGTTAGGGGGCCTTCCAAAATTTCGTCCCAGAAAAGATAAGTCGAGTCGGTTGCCGGATCATAAGAGACCGTCGGGTTGACTTGGTCATGCGCCGAATTGGTCGAACCGGGAACACCGTTGTGCGGGAAAGCTTCGCTGCCATCGGAGAGAATGTGCTGCGCGAGCGATTGCAGCGGACTTACCTGATACCAGCCGAAGACCGCACCGCCGGCGCCATCGGTCACAAACGCCGGGAAGTTTCCAAACTGAAGCGAACCACCGTCGAAAACCGTCACGTTGTTCGCGCCCCAGAGGAGACTGCCGTTGGAAGCAATTTTGTTGGTAATGAGATATTTCGGAGCGGAAAATCCGGCCGAGGAAACCCAGGACACGATTACCGAACCGTTGTCGGAACCGTGCATGTCGGCCAGAGAGTAAGTCGTGCCGCTCGGGGCGGAAATAGTAATTCCATAAGCGCCCCATTGTTTCGCGCCACGTGGCGAAAGCTTCTGAAATTTCAGGTTACTTCCTTCGATCCATCCGATAACGATCGAACCATCGGACGCCGCGGCGACTTTCGGGTTACCGAGGAAGTCGGTGCTGCGAGTCATCTGGCGTCCGAATTGGCCAAAGAGCTGGTCGCCCGTCGGGCTCACCTTGGCCACCGTCACGGTGATGTGGCCGCGCCGGCGATCGTCGAGGAAAGCGAGCAGCGCGTTGCCTCGCGGATCGACATCCAGCCCGTAGTCCTGGGTGGAACTCATTCCGAGATCGGCAATGCGAATGCCGCCTGCGGGAAATTGCGCCAGGCCGGTCGCGTCGAGTCGCTGCAGGAAAACGTCGTAGCCGAACGGTGGATTTCCGTCGGGATCGTTATCGAACCAGCTGATGTAGCAGCCGCCATCAGCCGTCGGACGGATTTTCGGTTGCACCTGTTCGTCGGGCTTCACCGCCACCCCCAGGTTGACCATCGGATCGGAACTCCATTGCGCGGAAGCGCGATTGGACCAGCCGAGGGTGAGAAGAGCAAGCGAAGCGGTGACCAGCAATTTTCTCATTGAATTGGATTTCGTTAGGGAGTCGACCTCCCGACGTAAAAAAGGAGATTGCATCAGCTTCAAAATTTTAGTCGAGCATTTTCCTGGTCTCCCAAGTAACTCTTGTTCCAAGATCGTCGCGCGCGGAATTGTTATGCCTAAACTTTGCCACCTGAAATCAAACAACTAGGCCGCGAACTGACAAACCAAACTGACAACTTGGTGCTCGGGGCGGGACTTGAACCCGCATGCCTTTCGGCATACGCCCCTCAAACGTACGTGTCTGCCATTCCACCACCCGAGCGTGCTGGCCAAATTTAGCCAGGAACACACGAAAGCAACAAACCTGATATGAAATTGTGGTTGCAAGGTCGACGGCATTGCAAAATCGATCGCGACGAGAAGACCATTTGAAGGAACGCGGACTGCTTGGGAGAGTAATCGGAGATGGAGATCTCGCCGCAACGCCCGAATCAAGATTGGATCAAGGTCGATCTGCACATTCACACTCTCGACGACCCGAAAGATGTAATCGATTACTCGGCTCACCAATTGCTCGATCGGGCGCAGTCGTTAGGCTTCGGCGTCCTTGCGATTACCTTGCACGATGCGGTGTTCGATCGACCGGAAGTCTTCGCCCACGCGCGCGACATGGGAATTTTACTGATCCCGGCGGCCGAAATGCGCTTGGAAGGGGCCGACGCAATCGTTTTGAATGTGACAGGGGAGGAAGTTGCCGGGCTGAAAACCTTTGCGGATCTCCGTGAGCTGCGCGCGCGGCGCGGACCATCCGTTTTCACGATCGCGCCACATCCGTTTTATGTTCTTGGCGGCTCGATTGGACAGCGGTTGTTCGCCGAGATCGATTGTTTTGATGCAATCGAGCTTTGCCATTTTCACAAAGGTTTGCTCAACCCGAATCGGCGGGCGGCGGCGGTTGCAAAAAAATTCGGCAAACCGCTAATTGCCTCTTCGGACGCGCATCGGCTGCACGGGTTCGGTCGTCACTACACAAGTCTTCCC